>JAABUV010000741.1_pt1 | contig 49369 bp, 44 predicted proteins | sample 5559971 | NCBI WGS metagenome assembly JAABUV01 (sample SAMN10711881, study PRJNA513362) | rock metagenome | isolation source: Antarctica rocks | place: Antarctica: Victoria Land, Knobhead nord | collected 2015-12-19 | reverse complement strand
CCAAGAAGACCTTGAGGTCGTCCGTTAGTTCCATTGCTCCCTCCCCTTGTGCGGCGACGTCAGGCATCGCCATGTGAGGAAAGTATACACGTCATGGGATATGGTAGTTTTTCGGCGTCCCTTAGCTGGGTTTGGTTCAGATAATCAGCAGATTACGGCCCCATCCGAACACGTCCTTGGCATTACCGTAGGCGCAGTTAACCCGTACGGGGTCGCAGGGCACGTTCCCCTGATGCCGACGAACTACACTCGGCGCGGCCCTGGCGTAGGTGGCGCACGCAAGCCTGACTTGGCACACTACGGGGGGGCAGGTGCAAACATTCAGACGGGCCTAATCTCGCTCAATCCGATGGGGGAGGCTGTGTATAATTGTGGCACCAGCTTCGCTGCCCCCCTGGCAGCCGCGACACTTGCGACCCTGGATCACCGACTGGAACACCAAGCCACGCGAGAGACGCTGCTAGCGCTGCCGGTGCATCGGGCGAAACGGCCCGATACCCTCAACCGCCCAGCACTACGGCACGTTTCCCGTGAATTCGTCGGCTTTGGCATTGCGCCACCCGCCGATGCGATCTTGAACGATGAACCGCATTCGGTAACGCTCGTATTTAGCGAGCGATTGCTAATGAAGCAGCGGCTGGAATTCCAATTCGCCTGGCCGCGCTCATTGGTCAACGCTAACGGCTCGTGTCGCGGTCGGGCGGAGGTGACGCTCTGTTACACGCCGCCGATCGATCCCGATCACCGTGAAGAGGCAATCCGAGTGCAGCTCGAAGCCCTCTTGCATCAAGAGAAGTTGGATGAGGCTACAGGCGAACTTAGTTGGGAAAGCCATCTGAACCACGACGCGGGTAATGTCCCCCAAGGCATGGGCAAGTCCGAAAGTCACCTGATAAAGACGGGGCTTAAATGGTCTCCACTGAAGCGATACAATGTGTCGATGCCAGAGGGGCGCGGCAATACGTCGAACTGGCGGTTGTCTCTTGAGAGCCTGGGACGGGCCAGCATGCCATTTCCTGGAGATGGCGTGGCTTTTTCATTGATCTTGACGATATCTGACATTGCGGCCGCTGCACCGATTCGAGAAGAAATGCGTCTTGATCTTCAAAACCGTGGCCTCGTTCTGGCCGATATTACTGTTGCCCATCGTGTACGACCACGATCGAGTTAGGGGAGCAACAAACTAAACTTCGTCAAAAGTGAGGGCGTATCAGCAGTTTATACTGTCGGCAGCAGGGTCGTGAAGAAGCTAACGTAGTGGCCAGTTTATATGTCATGTCTCGTCCGCATATAACGTGAATCAGGTCTCAACTGGGTGGCTTTAACGCATGGAGGCTGGACAACGGGCCCGACGACAATATCATCCGGCAGACGACACATGCTATAGCCGTCGCCCTCGAATTGACTGTCAGGTGTGCCCTGTAGAGAGCGCTCATCGTACGCCGCACCGCTTTTCTTACTTGCATAGTTTTCAAGCTCCCCGTAGCGTTTATTTAGCTGTCGGCTGAGGCAATAGGATCGCGCCACCAGGGGTCGGCGTCGTGATTTGTGACGGCGTACTGGGGTTGGGCGCGAGGGGTGCGAAGACGCCGCCAAGCGCCGTCAGGAGCAGGGCGGCTAGGAGGAGCCCGACGACCACGAAACGTCGAGTGCGCGTCTTCCCCTGCCTTCGCCGCATACTCGTTCCACTCCATCTCTTCTACTGATCCGCGACCACAATCTGTCCCATGCGGTCTTGCTTATTGTACCGTGACAGCGCGCTATACGGGCTAATTAGCGGCATCGGCGTGGCGTACTAGAAGTTGTAGACGACTACGATAGCGACACGTATCGTGCTGTCTATACTGTGCGATTATCCGAAGCGGTCTATGTCCTGCATGCGTTCAAGAAGAAATCTACGAAAGGCATTACGACATCCAAGCGCGACATTGACCTGATCAAGACCCGCCTCCGGGCGGCGGAAGAAAAGAATGCGGAGCTGAAAGTTCAAGCGGTGAAAGAGCACAAACAAGGGGGAGGGCCACGATGAGCGACAAGATTGAGTTTACCGTCAGCAGTGGTAATCTCTTCACCGATCTGGGACGGGCTAACCCCCAAGAGGAGCAGCTTAAGAATACTCTCGCGCGTCGTATCAGCAAGGCGATCCGCGAGAGAGGACTGACTCAGCAGCAGGCCGCCGATGTGTTGGGTGTCGATCAGTCAAAAGTGTCAGCCTTGATGCGCGGCCGTATCAATGGTGTGTCCGTGGAACGCCTGCTTCAACATCTCACCGCTTTCGATAACGACGTAGATATCGTCGTCCGGCCTAAAGCGTCCGTGCATGAGCGCGGGACGGTGCAGGTCCACGATAGCATCGCTGCCAGGGCGGCTTTAGGGCGCGCTGAACTACGGCTTGGGTCATTGCGCGCTGGGGCATTGACCGAAGCAAGAACGGATGAGGCGCCTCACCGGCGTCGGTGGCTACGTAATGGGGACCGCACGGCGCCTGAACATAGATCCCGACTGACCGCTCTTACGGCATCATACTCAGCATGACGTATGGTATCAGGGTTCTAATACTAAAGGGAGAGGCGGCTAGTGCCGATATAGCCAGTAAGACCACCGTCGGCGTTTTGGGCTGTGCGTTTGCGGTGGCCGGTAGAGCCGGCCGTGGGGACAATGGAGTCGCCGCGGCCGGCTCTCGCCATTGCTGTGGGGCGGACACGCGGAATGTCGATACAGAGAGTGGGGGCGATGGCGGCGGCGTTTGGGGAAAGGACGCCGCCAGACCTCACCAAGGGCTGGCCGTGGGTGGGGGAACGCTCACGACCAGCCTTTCTTGCTGTCCCTGAATCCCCTGAGCCCGTTGAATGTATCGTTGACAAGGATGGTATCGCGGAACAGCAGGGCGCCCAGCGTGCCGTTGTGGTACAGTGTCGTGCATGGGCGCCACGCGACAGAAAGGGACCCCGATGAACGAACAGCACAGCGAAGGCGCGCCGCCGCGTGACACGGTCGCGGATAAAACCGAGGACGTGCTAGGCAATCTGACCGGCGGCGCCGAGGAGCACCCCGTCGAGGGCCACGCCGATGAGGCGCAGCGCGAGACGCCGCGTGACACGCAGCCGGATCATGGCGCCGGGGAACGCGGCGACAGGACACCAGGACGCCCCGCCACATAGACTTACCCTGGCCTGCGCATCTCCACGCGACAATCCTCTGGCAAATTTCCACCGAGTTTAACCGCTTCGGCCGCCTTCTCACCGATCATCAGGATCGCCACCATCGGGTTGACCGTGGGCATGGTGGGAAAGATGGAGGCGTCGGCGATGCGCAGGCCGTCCAGCCCACGCACGCGCAACGCAGGGTCGACCACGGCGGAGGCGTCATCGTGCGCGCCCATCTTGCAGGTACCGGCCGGGTGGTAGACGGTGTGGTGCGCGGCGCGGCCGTAGCGCGAGAGTTCGTCATCGCTCATGATGGCGGGGCCGGGCGCGATCTCACGTTTGAGCCAGGCCCTGAACGGTCTGGCGGCGGCGACCTCGCGCGCGAGCTTGAGCCCGTCCACGATGGTCCGGGTGTCGTAGCCCTCCTCGTCCGTGAAGTAACGGAAGTCCAGGGCGGGCTTGACGTCGGGGTTGTTGGACAGCAGCCACAGACGTCCCTTGGAGCGCGGCCGTGGGACGTTGGGGGTCATGCAGATGGCATGGTCGGGGACCTGATAACCCAGCCGCTCGGTGTTGACGGTGAAGGGGATCTGGTAGGTGTGATACATCAGGTCAGGGCGTTCGTCCGCGCCCAGCCGATTCACGAACAGGGCGCAGTCAGCGTGCATCGTCGTTTCGGGACCCAGCGGGCGCGCCAACTCCCACAGGATGATCGACTCAGGGTGGTCCAGCAGGTTCTCGCCGACGCCGGGCAGGTCGTGCGCTACGTCGATCCCCAGGTCACGCAGCTGGTCCGCCGGGCCGATGCCCGAGTGCAGCAACAGGCGCGGGGTGTCGATGGCGCCGCCGCACAAGATCACCTCGCCCGTCGCGCGTACGAGGCGCGGATGACCGTCCGCCCCGACGACGCGGACCCCTACGGCGCGCCCGCCCACGACCTCTACACGCAGCGCGCGCGTTTCCGTCATGACGGTCAGGTTCGCGCGGCGCCCCATGATTGGATGGAGGTAGGCTACGCTGGACGAGGAGCGCACCCCCGTGTCCGGGTCGTACCCGACGTCAAGGAAGCCGGCGCCGTCGCGGAACGCCGCGGCGTTCCAATCGGGGTCGGCTGGCACGCGCGCGGCGGCGGAGGCCGACGCGATCCAGTCGAACAGGATCGCATTGCGGTCCTTGGCGACCACCAACTGATGCTTGTTAGGCAGCCGCCGGTAGTACGGCTCCATCGCCGCAGGCCCCCAGCCTGCCGCGCCGAGCCGTTCCCAGTCGCGCCAGTCCGCCGGGAGCGGCTTGAACCAGATCATGGTGTTGTGCGAGGAGCAGCCGCCGAGGACCCGCGCGCGCGAATGCACGATGTGTGAGTTGCCGTGAGGCTGCACGACCGTACGATAGCCGTAGTCGAGGGGGCCCTCCAGCAGTTCCAGCCAGCGCCGCAGTCGCAGCACATCGTCGCGTCCGGCGTCGCTCGGCCCCGCCTCGATCAAGCCCACGCGCCGCTGGGGGTCCTCCGAGAGGCGCGCCGCCACGACCGCGCCGGCCGTGCCGCCACCGACAATCAGGTAGTCAAACTCATCGGCGGCCATCCCACATCCCTCTCAGTTTACCGCCAACTCGGCGCTCTACTGAGAAGTACGGTAACACACCGACTCGCGGCAATGCAAGCTGATAGCGCGACAGGGCGGCGCGGCAGCCGGTCCCCGCGCGCCCTGGCCCATGCCGCGGATGCGTTCGGGCTGCCCGAGGCGGGCGGGCTGCCCCTGACGCTGGAGCAGGCGCTCGCCACTACTTTACAGCGTCTGGACGCGGCGCATGACGGCTGTGGGTGAGCCCCTGCTCCATCTGCCTCAGGGACCAGGCGGGCACGATCGTGCGGTCCAAATCGCTTCCCGCCTCTCGTCTATCGGAGGACCGCACCGTTCCATCCCCTTAAAAAGCTGGCGGCTGATCGCTGATAGCTGACAGCTAATAGGCTTTGGCGAACACCACGCGCTTGCCGATGCCTGGCTTGCCGTCGACGATGCAGACGCCCTCTTCGTCCGGCGCGTCGAAGGGGATATTGCGGATCGTAGCCTTGGTATCCTCTTTGACCTTGGCCTCGCAGGCGGGGTCGCCGCACCAGTGCGCCTCGACGAAGGGCGTGGTGTCTTCGGGACCGGTGTCGAACGCCGCGACGAGCGCGGCGTAGTCGTCCAGGCGGCGGGTGTTGTCTAGCCGGAAGGCCAGGGCGCGCTCGTAGAGGTCCCGCTGCACCGTGTCGAGTAGATCGGGCACGCGCTCGGCTAACTCGGCCATGGGCACGAAATCCTTGGCGCGCGTGTCGCGGCGCACCAGCACGACCTGCTCTTTCTGGACATCCTTGGGACCGACCTCCATGCGCACCGGCACGCCCTTGAGTTCCCAGTCGTTGAACTTGTAGCCGGGGGTCTCCTCGCGCCAGTCGACCTTCACGCGCACCTCCGGCGGCAGCTCCGCGAGCGCCTTCTCGATGGCTGAGGCCACGACGGCGCGCTCCTCGTCCTTGCGGAAGATCGGCACGACCACGACCTGATAGGGCGCGACGCGCGGCGGCAGGATGAGCCCGCTCTCGTCGCCGTGCGCCATGATGATACCGCCGATGATGCGTGTGGAGAGGCCCCAGCTGGTCTGCCAGGGGTTCTTACGCGTCAAATCTTTGTCCTGGAACAAGATGTCGTAGGCGCGCGTGAAGTTCTGACCCAGGTTGTGCGAGGTACCCGACTGCAACGCCTTGCCGTCGCCCATCATGGCCTCGATGGAGAGCGTGTAGTCGGCGCCGGCGAACTTCTCGGCATTAGTCTTACGCCCCTTGATGACGGGGATGGAGAGCCATTCCTCGGCCAGCGTGGCATAGACGCCGAGCATCTTGTCGGTCTCCTCGACCGCCTCCTCGGACGTGGCGTGGAAGGTATGCCCTTCCTGCCACAGGAACTCGGTCGTACGCAGGAAGAAGCGCGTGCGCATCTCCCAGCGCATCACGTTGGCCCACTGATTGACCAGCACGGGCAGGTCGCGCCACGACTGGATGTAGTTGGCGTAGGTCGAGCAGATGATCGTCTCGGACGTGGGGCGCACCGCCAGCCACTCCTCCAACTCTTCGCCGCCGGCGTGCGTGACCCAGGCGACCTCGGGGGCGAAGCCTTCGACGTGCTCGGCCTCCTTGGTCAGGAACGAGCGCGGAATCAGCAGGGGGAAGTACATGTTCTGGTGGCCGGTCGCCTTGATCATGTCGTCGAGGGCGCGCTGCACGTTCTCCCACAGGGCGTAGCCGTAGGGACGGATGATCATGCAGCCGCGCACGGGCGAGTAGTCGGCCAACTCGGCCTTGCGCACGACATCGATGTACCATTCGGAGAAGTTCTCACTTTTGCGCGTGATCGCCTGGGGGCTGGCCTGCGCCTGGGTCTTTGCCATGAGGTATCCTTATTCTATATTTGTCGTTGTACTGTACGGCAGATGCGCCGACTTTATGATATCTGTACTTATCTTGACACTCCACACAGCCCACGCTGTGGGATTCTTGGCTCATCCAGTAGCCGTGTCCGACACAGTTGCCTGCATAGGATAGAGGGCGGACTGTCCCCAAGCGTTCCTTTCGGCGTGCCCCGCCGTAGTTTCTGCCAAATAGCGCGTCCCCAGCGCCAGGATGTTGCGCGCTGCGTTGTGGTCCCGATTGAGCACTGCCTTGCAGTGTGGGCAGACGTGCGTCCGCTCACTCAACGCCTTCGTGACGCGCTCCCCACATCCCGAGCAATCTTGGCTCGTGTACCGCGGTGGCACGGCCACGACCACCTTGCCGTACACCTGGGCCATGTAGCCCAACCACGTCACAAACGTCCGCCACCCCGCGTCGCTGATGCTCTTGGCGAGGCGCCGATTCTTGACCATGCTGGACACCTGCAAGTTCTCATAAGCGATCATGTCGTTGGACATGACCAGCGCCCGCGCCGTCTTCACGGCGAAGTCTTTACGCTGCCTACTGACTTTCAAGTGCTTGCGGCCCAACCGTCCCCGCGCTTTCGCCCGATTCTTGGACCCTTTGACCTTGGACGACACGCGACGGTGTAGGCGCGTCACAGCCTCCCCTGACCGCCGCAGGTGGCGCGGGTTCGCCACCGTCGCACCCTCCGAATCGGTGTAGAAGTGCGTCAAGCCCAGGTCAATGCCCACGTTGCGGCCCGTCGCCTCGACGGCCACCCGCCGCACCACGTTGACGCCGAATTGGGCGTAGTAGCCATCGGCGCGTCTAAGGATGCGCACGCGCTTGATCTGGTCACACGCGTAGCCCACGAGATCACGCGTGCCCCTGAGCCGAAATGTCCCGGCCTTGAAGCCGTCCGTCAAGGTCAGCCGTGCGCGGGCCTCGTCCAGTTTCCAGCCCGTCGCCTTGTACTCGACGCTGCGACAGTCTTTCTGGAACTGCGGATAGCCCTTCTGGCTCGGCATCTGTGTGCGGCGAGTCTTGTAGAAGCGAAGGATGGCCGCGCCCGCGCGCTCCGCCGCCGCCTGCCGCGCCTGCGCGTTGAGCTTGGCGGCGAAGTCATACTCCCGCGCCAGGATCGCGCAATATCGGTTCAAGTCGTAAGGCTTGACGCCGCGCTCATCCATCCACTTGCGCACGCACTTGTTCCTGATAAACTGCGTGGTGCGGATGGCCTCATCCAGCGCGGCGTACTGACGGGCGGCGCCCGCGAGCTTGAACTCTAGCACGATCATACCCGTAGTCTACCATGCGTTAGGAGGCGACAGCGCCTGTAAACAAAGGACGCCGCTTCATCCCACGACGAAAGCCGTGGGTTTTCTCGTCGGGGTTCTATAACGTACATAGGCGTGGCCTCACCCAACAAGCGAGCCATCCGGGCTATACACAGGCGCATACCGCCATGCTACAATAGGCGCGCGAACACTATGGCGCGCTTGTTAGTGAAGAGTGGATAAACACGATGGAGATGCTGCTGACGCTGGATGAGGCAGGATGGCTGCGCATCGACGAGGCTACGGGCAACCGCGACATCCTGCGCCACCCCGCGTCTGGCCGAGGCGTTATACATCGTGTCGATGGCGGCGATCTTCCGGCGCGCGGGGCTGCGCACGAACGTGCTGTCGCTGTGGCAGGACGACCTGCGGCGGTCGCTAGCCGGTCCTGGTGGGCGGCGTGGCCGCGACGACGACGAGGTCGTAGCCGAGGCGACGCGCCGGTCTGACGCCACAAGAGAGTGCCGAAGCGCTAACTCTGCTGGGCGCCCGCCCCGCCCTTGACGAGCGTACCCTCGTTGAACTCTGCCGGCGCATCGCCCGCCTGCAAGACCGTTTAGCGCACACCGGGGCTTGACACTGTGCAGCCTCAACGGGCATTCACGCTCCAGATCGTCATGCCACCAGGACGGGATGGTCGAACTTACGCGCGGCTATAGATGAGGACGGCCATTATCTATACCTCTCCACCCGACGCTCATCGGGCCACCACGTGACGTCCTCATCCCTCGGCGGTGTCTGTTTCGTGGAGAGAAGGTCAGCCGAGAGATGCGCGCCCCGCGCTGGTCTCCCAATCAACACAAGAGGCTGACCTCAAGCTGCGCGTCCCGGCTTGTCGCGCACACCCACCTGGGGCAAGCATTCCATAAGCATGCGGCGCCGCGCGTCACATCCGTGGCTAGAACGGCCTGCTTGCACATCAAGCGGATCCCTGAGATACGCTGTCGCGATGAACGACATGCCCTCTTACATTTTGGGGTCAGATGTCTACGTTTTTCCAGAAACTAGGGCGTGCCGGCGCCCACTTATCCGCGAGAAGAGTATCCTCTATTTGTTTGCTACTCGCCGCCCGCGACGAGTTGGCTGCGGCCGGCTACCGACTCGCCGCTCTTGACGGCGTCGGCGGCGGCGGTTTCGGCCAGACCCAGTCGCCGATACAGGGTTGCCAGCGGACGCGGCGCCCACCAGTTGAGGCGGCCAAGCAGGCGCATCGTGGCCGGCACGACCAGCACGCGCACGATCGTGGCGTCGATAGCCACCGCGAGAGCCAGCCCCAACCCTAACGCCTTGATCAGCGAGACGTCGGCCAGCGCGAAGGCGGCGAAGACGACGACCATGATCGCCGCCGCGCCGGTGACGAGCCGCCCGCTGCGCTCCAACCCCTCGGCCACGGCGGCGCGGTTGTCTCCGCTCCGTTCGTAGGACTCCTTGATGCGGCTGAGCAGCAGCACTTCGTAGTCCATCGAGAGGCCGAACACGATGCAAAAGAGCAGCACCGGCAACAAGGGGTCGAGCGCGGCCGGCGCGAAGTCGAGCGCCGTGCTGAAGTGGCCCTGCTGGAAGATCCATACTATCGCGCCGAATGAGGCCGAGATGGATAGCACGTCGGTGATGACGGCCTTCAAGGGCAGGATGACCGAGCCAAGCAACAGGAAGAGCACCAGGTAGGTCGCCACGACGATGAAGCCCACGGCGGCCGGCGTGTCGGCCAGGATGCGGTTGGTCGAATCGACATCGTAGGCTGTCTGCCCCGTCACCAGGATCGCGCCGTCGCCCGCTGTATGGATGTCGCGTACATGGCGTACGATCGCGCGCGCCGCGTCGCTCGCAGGCGTCTGCGTGGTGACGGCGTAGAGCACGGCGATGCGCGCCCCCGCGCTCTGGCGCAGCGCGGCCTGTAGCGCGGCCGGCAGGAGGCGTCGCCGCCCGTCGTACAGCCGCTGATAGCCGGCCCGGCTGAGGCCCGGCACGAGGTTGAATGGGCTCTCCACACGCGTCACATCCGGCAGCGCGGCGATCTTGTGGGACAAGTCGTAGAGGACGCCGGCGCGCGCGTAAGTGAGCGGGCGGCCGGGGAACTGCACGACGACGGGGATGGCGGTCGTGTTGCGGCCGGGGAAGCGGTCCTGCAGCAGGGTGTACCCTTGCGCCACTTCGGCGCTGGGCGGCAACTCGCTGATGTTGCTGCTGGCGGCGAGGCGCAGGCCCAGGAACGGCGAGCCGGCCAGGAGCAGCAGCGGCAACGTGACCGCGAGCACCAAGACCGGCCGGCGCATCACACCCTGGGCCAGCAGCCGCCACAGGCCACCGTCCGCGCGCGGGTGCGCGCGGACGAACGGGAGCCGCCAGCGGTTGACGCGCGGGCCGAGCAGCGCCAGCAGTGCTGGCAGGAAGGTCAGGGCGTAGACGACGGCCAGTGCGACCACGACCGTGCCGGCCAAGCCCATCGAGGCCAGCAGCGTCCCCTGATAGAAGAGCATCCCGGCCAGCCCGATGGCCACGGTAATGCCCGAGAAGGTGATGGCGCGGCCGGCCGTGGCCATGCTGCGCGCTAGCGCGTCGGGGACCGCGGCGCCGCGGTCCAGCTCCTCGCGGAAGCGGTTGACGATGAACAGAGAGTAGTCGATGGACACGCCGAGCCCGACCAGCGTGACGATGTTGAGCGCGTACTGCGACACGTCGGTCGACCGCGTCAGCAGGTAGACGCCGCCGATGCCGCCCACGATCGTCAGCACGCCGACGCCGAGAGGCAGCAGCGCGGCCACGACGGCGCCGAACACGAGCAGCAGCAGGATTAGCGAGAGCGGCAGCGAGACCAATTCGGCGCGACTCAAGTCGCGGTTGAGCGTGCGCTTGAAGGTCGCGGAGATCGCCAGGTCGCCCGTCGCGTGGACGGTGAGCCCGCGCGGCGCGATGAGCGCGCGCAGGCGCGGGTAGTCGACACGCGCGGTGTTGAAGTCGTCTTTCAGGTAGACGGTGGCGAGGGCGTCGTGCCCGTCGCGCGAAACCAGCGCGCGCGCCGCCGTCGGAGACACACTATACGGCGTCATGATGGAGGTGACCGTGCTGTCGCGGCGCAGCGGGGCGAGGGCCGCGCGCATGTCGGAGCGGAAGCGCGGATCCGAGACCCGCAGCACGGCGCTGCCGAAGACGATGTCAAACGATACGCTTCCGCCGGTGGTGGACGGGAGTTGGCTGTTGATCAGGTCGGCGGCGCGGGTCGACTCGGCCCCGGCGAGGTTGCTGGTGCGCAGGTCGCCGCCACCGGCGAGCGCGACGCTCGAACCAACGAGCAGGAGCAGCGAGAACGCCAGCACGAGCAGGCGATGGCGGTAGACGATATAACCCCAGCGTGCGAACACAAAAGACTCCTCCACTCATACATGTTGCGTACATGTCAGGGGCAGTATACACACGACGCGCATATCTTTCCTTCTCGCCCCCTCCGCCCCCTCCGGGGGAACCTGGGGAGATGCCTGCCCCCAGACCCCCGCCATAAAGCTGCCGTGGGGATGTGATGGGCGGGCTGTCAGCGCATGGGGTTGCAGACAATTTCCCGTTACCACAAACAGTTTCCCATTACCAAGCGCTGTGGCTCCCACGATGTGTGTTTGGCGGGGGTCTGGGGGGAGGCATCTCCCCAGGCTCCCCCGGAGGGGGCGGGGGGGCGAAATGGATCAGGTAGAGGCAGACGGGGGGCGAGAGGGAGAGCGCCTCTAGCGTGGCGCAGCGGCGATACGTTGTAGCCACTGCTGTACCGTCGCCGGGTCCAATACCGCGACGACGCGCAAGTCGGCGGGCATGGTGGGAAATTGCCGCCCCGCGTTCCAGCCACGGCTATAGGGTGCGGGACCCAGCAGTACGACGCGCACGCCCTCGAAGGCCGCGATGTCGCGCGGCGCGCCCTCGCCCCAGATCCAATGGCTACTGCCTTCTTGTTCGTCCTCCAGCGTGCCGTCCGGCCGCAGGCCGGGCCAACCCACGAGGGTGAACGCCCCCGTCGCCGTTTCAGCCGCGGGATCGACCTCGCGGTCGCGCGCCGCGGCCGCGACGCGCGGATCGGGCGGTGCGCCGGGTAACCAGCCGGCGTCAGGGTCGCCGATCAGGGCGTCGGCCAGCAGCGTGTGCAGCTGGAAGTTATCGGCGACGCCGCTGATCCTGACGCGGTAGCCGCGTCCGAGCGCGGGATGCAACACTAGCAGTTCCTCGTCGTCGAGCACACCAAGCAACGTCGCCAGCCAGCCCACGCCCCCGTGCAGCGGCGCCAGCCGCGCGACGCGCTCCATCAACAGCCCATCGGCGCGCGCGGCCTGCCGGGCAGTCGCTGTGCGCGACAGCATAGCCAGCGCGGGAGGACACAGCAGGTCAAGCGCGCCCCAGGCGTAGCCGAGTTCCGGCCGCGCGGCGGACACGCCCGGCGCGTACGTCTCGATGTAGGAGTCATCATTCTCGCTAATGGCCGTGCCGTCCGCCTCAGCGGCGGCGCGGCACGCTTCCTCGAAAGCCAGAGCGTCAGGCAGGGTATCCTTCAGGCGCGCCAGAACCGCATCGAGGGCGATGAGCGGGTCGGCGCCGTCCTCGACCAGCGCGCCGGCGGCGCTGGCGATCAAGGATGTGCGGCGGATCTCGGCCGTGACGATCGCTTCGGCCATGCGCCGTAGCGCGCCATCGCGGGCGCCGCCATCGACCGTGCGGCCCGCGTCCACGACCGCCTTAGCTCGCGCGTACGCCTCTTCCAGGCTATACACCTTGGCATTGACGGACACCAACAGCTTGCGCACGGCGTTATCGAATTGATCCAGGGGCATGCTGTTCACCTCCAGCTAGGTCAAAGCCTTGAGCAGCGGCATGAGCTTATACTTGCGCGCGTGCTGGACCAAGAGGTCGGCGCGATATGCCCGCCACTCCGGTTCACGGTCGGCCGCCCGGTAGGCGTCGCGCGCCCTGGTCAGCCACTGCGCGGCGGCGCCGTAGTATTGCGACTTGCCTCCATTCATGATGTCTTCGGCCTGCTTGCGGCTGGCCGCGATCACCCAATCGGGGCGCGTAGCGATCGCCGCGTCGGCCACGCGCTCGACCAGGGTATGTGTCGCGCCCGCGTCGACGGCGGCGATGGCGTCCGCGATCAGGCCTTCGTGTAGAAAGACATCCACGGGACCCTGCGGATAGTACGAGCGCACCGCGCGCAAGCGATCCAGCAGCGCGGGACGATACTCCGGCCACGCGGCCCCGGCGATCTCTTGCGCGCGCAGGTACGACGCCAGGTCGAGTTGTTCGCGGAAGGCCGCCAGCGCGGCGGTCAGCGCCACGTCGGTCCGCCCCATGCCCGCGGCTAGGTCACGCAGCCACACCGCCAACTCGGCTTTGCCCTGCCCCTCCAGGTCAAGTCCACGCGCGGCGACACGCAGCGCATTCTCCAGGTCGCCACGCTCGCGCAGGGCCGTGGCCAGGGTCAGGGTCTCCTCCGGCGTGATCAGGTGTTCGAGTCCGTACGCCACGGCCTCCTCCACCCTATCCAGCCGCACCAACATGGTCGTATAGCGCGCGGTCTGCCCCTCGGCTTCGGCCAGGTACAGGTACTCTTGCAGGCACCCCTGCCGCTCCAGCACGTTAAGCCTGGCCTCGGCCAGCTCATCGGCATAGGCCAGCGGCTCCTCCCCCTGCTCCCAGGCGCCGGCCTCGGTAATCTCGCCCCGCAAGACGCGCTGTAGCGGCGGATAGTCCCAGCCCTGCTTGAGGGCTTCTTGCGCGACGAGGAGCCCAGCTCCAGAGCCATAGTCGTCCGCCTGCCCCCGCCACTCCGCCAGTTTCTCTGTCCAGTCGCGGCGCTCAGTCGGGGTCAGGTCCATGCTCAACAGGGCCTCGGCCAGGGCGGTTCCCAACTCACTGAACAGACCCTCGGACTCTCCGATGAGGTCCAGCTGTTCGATGTACTCCTCGATGAGGACCTCGAGCACGGTCAGAGCGTTCGGTGCGTCACCGGCCGCGATGTACGCCCATGCCTGGTCGACCGTGCCGCGTGTCGCGTCCGCCGCCGCCCCGCCGTCGTCATCGTAGTAGTCGTAGTCGTAGGATGTGGCATCGCGCAGGGCCGCGCGGACCTGACGGCGCACGGCTTTGGCATCCACGGGGGTAAGGCGTGGCGGCGGCGCATTCCCCACCGTAGGTCCTGTTGGAACCGGCGGCGCGTCTTCCACCGTGGACCCTGTTGGATCTGGGGGCGCATCGCCCGTCGCCGCCATCGGTGCGGCAAGCAGCGGCAGGCGCGCCTCGATACGGTCGGCGACGTCGGGATCGTGCGCGACGAGGTCAAGCAGTAGCTCCCGCAACGTCGCACTGTCCAACTCGGCGAGCAGGTCCGCGAGCGGAGGACGCTCCTCGACCTGCTCAGGCGCGTTGATGTAGGTGAGCAGGGCGGCGACGATGTGCTTGCACCAGCCGCCATAGCCGCTAGAGGCGTAGGGACAGCTGCATGTGGCCGCTGTCACGTCAGCCGCGTCGAACGTGACGACGACGCGGTAGGGCATGGGCGCGCTGCCCTCGACCTCCGCCCGGAGCGTATCGCCTCGCCGCACGAGCGACACGACGGCGCCCTGCCGATAATACTCCTGGCCCCGGCTAAAAGAGTCGGCGGCGGCGTGCTGGCGTACCATAGCTTCGGTCAGGTTCGGCGACGCCATCGGTATTTCCCTTCTGTTTTCACACGACTCTGCCTGCTTGTACAAGCCTGATTGTACAACCTGTGGGCGTTGAAGCGTATGCGTTATGCTTAAGAACGATGATAGCCATGGTAGATCGTATCGATGCACGCGCCGGTTAGCCCTGCCCTCGCACCGACCGCGCGTCAGGATAAGGGTCAGGGCATCGCGCGCGTCCCTGCCCTCGTCGCGGCCCTGCGCGCGCATTGGCCGCTGCTGTTGGCGGCGTGCGCGGGCATCGTCACGGCCTTCTACCGCCTCGGCTACAAAGGGCTGTGGGGCGACGAGGTGTGGCAAGTCGCCTGGTCGCAGCAGCAGCCATTAGCGGAGACCTTCCAGCGTTTCCGCGCCCCACCCGACCTGCCCCTGAGCTTCCTGCTCGTACAACTGTCGACGACCTTCACCTCGGACCCCTTCTGGGTGCGTCTCCCCTCGGCGTTGCTCGGCGCGGCGACCGTGCCGCTGCTCTACCTGCTGGCGCGGCCCCTGTTCGGCCGCACGGTCGCGCTGGCCGCCGCCGTCCTGCTCGCCGTCGCCCCCTACCACGTTTGGTACGCCCAGGACGCCCGACCCTACGCCGCCTTGGCCTGCTACTCGCTGCTCACGCTGCTGTTCTTCCAGCGCTTGCTACGGAACCCGTCGCCCTGGAATGCGCTGGGGTTCACCGTCGCCACCATCCTGAACCTGTACAACCACCTCTTCGCGCTATTCCCTCTCTTCGTCGAAGTCGCCGCCGGCCTCGCCTGGGTCGCCCTCTCCTGGCCGCGCGCGCGGCGAACCGGCGGCATGGCGTGGACGCGCGCGCTGTGGCTGGCCGGCAGCGTCATCGGCGGGACTATCGTGGCCCTGATCGTCGCCCTGCCCCTGTTCGGAGGCGTCGCCCACTACATCGTGAGCGGCGGACCAAGTGACGGCGGTGACGTGCCGATCCACCTTACCGGCGGCACGGTCGTCGACCTGCTGGCCCTGTTCGGATCGGGTCAGGGTTGGCCGCTGGCGCTGACCGTCGCACTGTGCCTGGTAGGAGTCGGCACGCTGGCCTACCGCCGCGACGCGTTCCTGGGCGTGGCGCTGGCCTGGCTGATCCTGCCCCTGGCCGTGCTGTGGCTGGCTCACCCGCACCACATGTTCATCCCGCGCTACTTCCTGTTCATGCAGCCGGTGTACCTGCTGCTCGTGGCCTACGGCCTCGTCAGCCTCGTCAGAGGCTTTGTTGCGCTTGTCGCGCGGCCATCCGTATCTCGAAATGGAACGGGCCCTGGCCTTAAAAGACCATGGCAGGGCGCGGACCTTAAAAGGTCTGGCACGGATCGATCAGGCGTAGACCCTTCAGGGTCCGGTCCCTCCCATGGTCTTTTAAGGCCAGGCTATCGAGTCCTGACCGCCGTGGCCGTGGCGCTGCTGGCCGTGGTCACCGTCACGCCGACCTGGCGCGGCTACGCCGTCGCGAAGGTCAACGACTGGAGCGCCATCTGCGCCTACCTGCACCGTAGCGCCGGACTCGGCGACGTCATCACCGGCAACTCGTACACGGGCGGCCTGATGGATTGGTGCTTCAAGGGCTCGACCGCCGTCTCGCTGGCGCCGCCCGGCGCCTACGCCCTCCCCGCGCTGGCGGCCGGGGGGCGCGACGTGTGGTACATCCTCGTCGGCGCCGGCTCGCCCGACCTACCCTATATCCAGCGAACCTACACGGCGATCCCGCGCGCGGCGTGGGCCACGCCTGGCCTGCAGCCCATCACCACTTACGACAACCGCTTCACCTATCCGCAGGCCGAGTTTCCCGCCACCCTGTACCACTACCGCGCGACGCGTTTGCCAAGCCGCTTTGCCTTCCACGACACCCATGGCGCCAGCGTCAACCCCACCTGGCCCGACTTCGCGCAGATCGGTCCCGGCGGCCGGCAGATCGTGCGCCTGAGCCTGCCGGCGACGCGGCCGCGCCGGCTCACACTGACCCTGCTCAACCTCGTCGGGCGCGATCTGGACGTCGTCGTCGACAACCGGACCCTGCTCAGGCTTCGGCCCCGAGAGACCAGCCTGAGTTGGCGGACCATCACCGTGCCGCTCCCGTCCGGTCTGCCCGACCGTGTCGTGGTCGAACTGCGCAATCCTGGCGCTGGCGTCTCGGCCGTCAGTGTTGTCGCGCTCGTGTACGTGAGCGGAGGGGCCTAAGTCATGGCGCCTCCCCTCGCCCCTTCTGCCTATGGCTTTTCTCTCCTCGCCCCCCCCGCCCCCTCCGGGGGAGCCTGGGGAGATGCCTCCCCCCAGACCCCCGCCATATGCCTGTGGGCTTCGTGCTGGCGTCCACGCGATAAGCGTCCTCGCACGCTAGCGCCTGCGCGGCGAGGGGCGGAGTCGTATCACGCTTGCACCAGTCCAACCACTACAACTCCCTGCGCGTCTGTATGGCGGGGGTCTGGGGGGAGGCATCTCCCCAGGCTCCCCCGGAGGGGGCGGGGGGGGCGAGAAGAGAACAAGACAACTGAGCGGGGGGGGCGAGAAGGATTAGATAGCCATACGCAGGAGGGGCGATTATGAATAGGGGATTGACCCTTGCACTCCTCCTGGCGGTGGCCCTGGGCGCTATCGCGGGGGTCTTAGGCGCGCCGGCCCTAGTGATATTGGGACCCCTGTTCATCGCCCTGTGCGTCGTGTGGCCGGCCGTAGGCGTCGTCGCGCTGATCGCTGCGTGCGCGCTCGACCGCTTCGCCGTCTCGGTTGGCGGCCCCAACGTGCGGCCCGACGAACTGGCCGCGCTAGCGCTAGCCGCGGCACTGGTCATCCGGACGGTCATGCGTCCACGCACCCGCTCTAGGGGGCCTGCGACTGAAGTCGCATGGCAAACGACGGACACTGCGGTGTCAAGGCCATACGACCGCAGTCAACGCCGGATTTCCATCGGGAATCTCAGAGCCCATGAACCCTCGGGATTTGTCCGTGCGCGTTTGTCACCACGCGTCGTGTTTGGCGGGGGTCTGGGGGGAGGCATCTCCCCAGGCTCCCCCGGAGGGGGCGGGGGGGGAGAAGAAAAGATCTCCTCAAGCTCCCCCGGAGGCGCACTGGACCGCCGGCCGCAGCGGGGACCCTACGGAGTGGAGAGTGGACAGGTAGCCATAGGCGGGGGAGGCGAGAGAGGGGCAACCAGCTTCATGGGAGGGCAGCAGGGGCAGGCTACCCTGCAAGGGGTGAAAGGGGTGAGGGCATCCCTGCCCCTGTTGCTCCCAGTGCTGGCGTATCTCGTTACGAACGCGCTCGCCACGCTCACCTCGGACGACCCCGCGCGCGGGATCAGCCTCGACCTGATCACACTCGACCTCGCGATCCTGTACGGGGCGCTGGTCAGCTACCTGACCACGCCGGCGCGGCTGCTCTGGGGCGTCAGAGTATGGCTGGGCGTGTCGGCGGTCGAAGCCGTCATCGGGCTGCTCGCCTTCGCGCTCTATCTCGGCGCGCACGCGGTCGTCCCTGGCGTGCAACTCGACCCCAACAGCGGCAACGCGCCGCTCGTCTACGGCACGCTCTACGAGGGCAACATCTTCGGCAGCTACATGAGCGCCGCCTTCCTGATGGCGTTGGCCCTCGTCGCCGAAGAGACCGTGCGCCGCAAAAGCTTCTTGTACGTCGTCCTCGCCGCCACCGCCGTCGGGCTGCTCGTCAGCGGCACGCGCTCGGCCTGGGGCGCCACGGTCGTCGGCGCGGTCGCGCTGCTCCTGCTGCTGCGCCTGGGACGCGGCGGACGGCGCTCGCGCCTGCTGTTGCGCGTTGCCGGCGGCCTCATCGCCGTGGGGCTTGTCGTCGGCGTCGGACTCGCCGTGCTGCCGGCCAGCGTGACCGGCGCTTTCGGCGCGCGTGCGCAGGGCCTGCTCAACTTTGGGTCCGGTTCCGGCTATGGGCGCGTACTGCTCTACCGTGAAGCGCTGACCGAGTGGCAGGGACATCCGCTGCTCGGCCTAGGTCCGGGCAGCTTCGCCTACAAACTCTCCGGTGACACCTCCACCAGCGCCGCGTGGCTGCCCAACCTAACCCTGCTGGCGCTGCACGACACCGGCATCCTGGGCCTGCTGGCCCTGCTGTGGCTCTTCGCCGCGTTTTATGTCATGTCCATCGGGGCGCTACGCCGCGCCCCGCCGGGCGAGTTGAGAGCGGCGCTGGCCGGATTGATCGCCGCCGTCACCGCCATGCTCGTCGCCTTCCAGCTCACGCCCGGCTTCAACCTCGGCTACTCCTGGGCGTTGCTCGCGCTCGGCGCCGCCGCGGCGCGCGCCATTGGGCAGGCGGGGACATCGACCGTCGCGCGCGGGGACGTGGCCGCGGCATGAGCGAAAGTCGCACGACTAGCACGATGAGAGTGGGCATCGACGCGCACGCCCTGGGCAGCCAGCTGGGCGGCAACGAGACCTACATCCGCAACGTCATCCGCGCCCTCGGCGAGATCGACCCTGGCGGCGACTACACGCTGTTCCTGAGCCCACACGCGTCTCCAGAGTCAGACGCTATCGCGGGGACCGAGCGGATGCGGCGCGTCGTGGTACGGCCCCACAACCCGCTGGTGCGCATCCCGCTGACGTTCCCGCTGGCCCTGGCGCGTGAGCGGATCGACGTCGTACATGTGCAATACGTCGCGCCGCCCGTGTGCCCGGCGCGGATCGTCGTCAGCGTGCACGACATCGCCTATGAGCGCTACCCTCAGTTCTTCACGGCATCCGAGGTTACGCGTATGCGGGCGCTGGTCCCCTTGACCGTGCGCCGCGCCGCCGCCATCCTGACGCTCTCAGAATACTCCAAGCGCGACATCGTGCGCCGCTACGGCGTGCCGCCGGAGAAAGTGACCGTCACCCACCTGGCCGCCGACCCCATGTTCCAGCCCATCCACGACGCCGACCGGCTGGCCGCGGTGCGTGAACGCTACGGGACGGGCGAGCAGTTCATTCTGAGCGTGGGCAACCTGCAGCCGCGCAAGAACATCAAAACGCTGATCGAGGCCTACGTGCGGCTGCGGCGGGCCGGGGCCACGCGGCACAAGCTCGTGCTGGTCGGCAAGCGGGCGTGGCTGCACGACGACATCTTCGCCACCGCACGCGGCTCAGGCTACGCCGACGAGTTGGTCTTTACGGATTACGTGCCCGACGCCGACCTCGTCGCGTTGTACAACGCCGCCGACCTGTTCGTCTACCCGTCTATCTTCGAAGGCTTCGGGCTGCCGCCGCTGGAAGCGATGGCCTGCGGCACACCCGTCGTCTGCTCCAACACCAGCTCCTTCCCCGAAGTCGTCGGCGACGCCGCCCTCACCGTCGCCCCCCTAGATGTGGATGGGCTCGCGGAGGCGATGTCTCAGGCGCTCCGTGACGCCACGCTACGGGCGCGGCTGTCTACGCTAGGACCACGGCGAACGGCGTTGTTTTCTTGGGAGCGTACGGGGCGCATCACCCTGGATACGTACCGGCGCGCCGCGCCGAATGTGCGACAGCGGCGTTGGTGCGCCCCACGATTGTGAGAGGCGGCCTGACCTTAAAAGGTCATGGCAGACGACGGACCTTGAAAGGTCGGCCTGGGCGCGACACGCGCGCCGTCCGTCTAGCATGCGGCCACCGCAGCGGTGGCCGGAAGACCTTTTAAGGTCCGGTCCCTGCCATGCGCTTTTAAGCGCAGGCCAACGGCGCCTACCATCACAATCGCGGGGCGCACCCGACGTACGCAAGAGTCTTGACCTTAGTTACCGGAAGCTGTGACAATACCACACGAGAACGTGACACTATGTGAGGGTACTATTTGATGAAAGTTGTGATCTTGGCTGGCGGCCTGGGCACGCGCTTGTCCGAGGAAACTGAGGCGCGGCCCAAACCGATGGTTGAAATCGGTGGGCATCCCATCCTGTGGCATATCATGAAGCACTACGCGCACTATGGCTTCAACGAGTTTTACATTGCGCTGGGTTATAAAGGCGATAGTATCAAACATTATTTTCTGGATTACAATGCGTTGAGCAGCAACATGACGATTTCCCTGAAGTCCGGCAAGGTCGAGGTCATCGACGCCGACTGCGAGGATTGGACTGTCCATCTCATCGACACCGGGTTTCAGACGTTGACGGGGGGGCGTATCAAACGGTTGCAGCAATGGCTGCAAGACGATACGTTTATGGTGACCTACGGAGACGGAGTGTGTAACGTCGACCTGCAAAAGGTCTTGCGTTTTCACCGCGATCAGGGTCGTACCGCCACCGTCACCGCAGTGCGCCCTCCGGCGCGCTTCGGCGGATTGATGTTCGACGGCGATCTGGTGTCAAATTTTACCGAGAAACCCCAAATCGGCGAAGGGTGGATCAACGGAGGCTTTCTCGTGTTCGAGCCCGCGGTTTTCGATTACCTCCACGACGATCACAGTATCCTGGAGGTGGATGCGCTGGAGCGGCTCGCGGCCGACCGCCAGCTTGTGGCGTACCGCCATGACGGCTTTTGGCAAGGCATGGACACACTGCGTGATAAGCGCCGGCTGGAAGAGAATTGGCAGTCCGGGCAAGCGCCGTGGAAGGTGTGGTGAGCGTGCAACCGGACAATTTCTGGCGGAATCGGCGTGTGTTCGTGACCGGCGCGACCGGCTTGGTCGGTTCATGGCTCGTTAAAGATCTCCTCGCCGCGCGGGCGCACGTCGTCGCCCTGGTGCGTGACCCTGATCCACAGTCAGAGTTCTACCGCTCCGGCGACTATCAGCAGACGGCGATCGTGCAGGGGCGCTTGGAGGATTACTGGACACTCGAACGCGCCGTCAACGAGCACGAGATCGACACAGTCTTCCACCTCGCGGCGCAACCGATCGTGGGCGCCGCGCACCGTTTCCCGTTGCAGACATTCGAGGCCAACATCCGAGGGACGTACAACCTGCTGGATGTGTGCCGCCTGCACCATGGATTGGTCCGGCGCATCGTCGTGGCGTCGAGCGACAAAGCGTATGGGACACAGCCGGTCCTGCCCTATACCGAGGACATGCCCTTGCAAGGCCGTAATCCGTACGAGGTCTCCAAAAGCTGTACCGATCTCATCGCGCAAAGCTACTACTCCACCTACGGCTTGCCCGTGACAGTCGCCCGCTGTGGCAATATCTACGGCGGTGGCGACCTCAACTGGAGCCGCATCGTTCCCGATACCATCCGTGCGTGCCTGCGCGGCGCGCGTCCCGTCATTCGCAGCGACGGATCTTTCGTGCGTGACTACATCTACGTCAAAGACGTAAGCGGCGCCTATCTACGCCTGGCCGAGCGACTTGATGCCCCCTCAATACAGGGAGAAGCGTTCAACTTCAGCCCCGAGCAGGCGGTGACCGTGCTCGACCTCGTGGACCATATCCAGCGCCTGATGGACTGCGAGCATCTCACGCCCGATATACAAAACACGGCCAGAGGGGAGATCCATTCGCAGTATCTCAACGCCGGCAAAGCCCAGCGGATGCTTGATTGGACCCCGCGCTATACGCTCGATGCAGGGTTGGCCGAAACGATCACGTGGTATCGCGCCTATCTGGAGGGCCACGCGCCCGAGGCGTCCGCACCTATGATGACGACTATGGAGGCGCGATAGTGGCAAGAGAAACGGCCTGCCGTTCGTGCGGCTACGCGGACCTGACGACCGTGCTGTCCCTCGGCGAGACGCCCCTCGCCAACTCCCTGCGCACAGCGGAGCAACTCGATCAGCCGGAGCAGCTGTACCCGCTGGATCTGGTCTTTTGCCCGCGCTGTACGTTGGTGCAAATCACGGAGACAGTACCCCCCGAGCAGTTGTTCCGTGACTATCTATACTTTTCCTCGTTTTCCGACACGATGTTACGGCATGCCCAGGATCTCGTGGGTCAGGTCATCGACGAGCGGCATCTCGGCGCAAGCAGCCTGGCCGTCGAGATCGCCAGCAACGACGGCTATTTGCTGCAATATTACCGTGACGCCGGCGTGCCCGTCCTGGGTATCGAGCCCGCGCGCAACATCGCGCGGGTCGCTGAGGAGCGCGGTATTCCAACCGTGGCCGAATTCTTCGGGGCGGAGGTCGCGCAAGGGCTGGTGCGCGACGGACATCGGGCCGACGTTATGCACGCCAACAACGTCCTCGCGCATGTGTCCAATCTCAACAGTGTCGTCGCGGGTATCGCCACACTGCTGAAGCCGGACGGCGTGGCCATTATCGAAACGCCGTACGTCAAAGATCTGATCGACCACACCGAATTCGACACAATCTATCACGAGCACCTGTGCTACTACTCGCTGACCGCGCTCGATCGCCTGTTTCAGCGCCACGGCCTCACCATCGTCGACGTGGAGCGTCTCCCCATCCATGGCGGTTCGCTGCGCGTTTTCGCCGGTCACGACGCCACGCGACAAACGGGGCGCGTGCGCGATCTGCTGCAAGAAGAGGATGCCTGGGGTGTTGGCGACGCCGCGTTCTATGCCGGTTTTGGCGCGAAAGTCACGCGGTTACGCGACAGCTTGCGTTCGCTCCTTGCGGACATAAAGGCGGACGGCAAGCGGATCGCCGCTTATGGCGCATCGGCCAAGGGCAGCACCCTGCTTAACTACTTCGGCATTGGGCGGGACACGTTGGACTTCGTGGTCGACCGTAGTACGGTGAAGCAGGGCCACTACACGCCAGGCACGCGCTTGCCCATCTACGCCCCCGAGACGTTGCTTGATAACAAGCCCGACTACGTGTTGCTGTTGACCTGGAACTTCGCCGACGAGATCCTCGTGCAGCAAGCCACGTTCAGGCAGCAGGGTGGCCGATTTATTATCCCCATACCCGAGCCAAGGGTCGTATGAAACAAAGCAAACTTTTTTCTCTCGCCCCCCCCGCCCCCTCCAGGGGAGCCTGGGGAGATGCCTCCCCCCAGACCCCCGCCAAACACTCATCGCGGGTGTCAGGGGGCCTGGACATGGGAGACGTCCTGCGGTTTCCGCTCCCCTCCATGCGCCGCGTCCGTCCGCGGCTCCTCCATGCGCCGCGTCTGGCTGTCCGGCCGGGGGCGCCCGCTACCGCACTCACCAGTCCCCTCTCCATCATCCACCGCACTCTCTTTTTGGCGGGGGTCTGGGGGGAGGCATCTCCCCAGGCTCCCCCGGAGGCGCGCTGGACCGCCGGCCGCAGCCGGGGGGCCAGTCAGCCATGGGCGGGGGGGGCGAGGAGAGAGACCCAGCCTTCCCCGGAGGCGCGCCAGACCGTCGGCCCACAGGCAGTGTCCAGGGAGCCAGGGAGCCATGGGCGGGGGAGTCGCGCGTCATGAGGTTCACCGAGACCGCGCTCAAAGGCGCGTACATCATCGACGTGGAGCCTAGCGAGGACGAGCGCGGCTTCTTCGCGCGCGCCTGGGGGCAGGAGGAATTCGCGGCGCTTGGCCTGTGTTCTCGCTTCGTCCAGTGCAACATCTCATACAACGCAAAGCGTGGCACGCTGCGCGGGATGCACTATCAAGCGGCGCCCCACGAGGAAGCCAAAGTCGTGCGTTGCACCAGGGGCGCCCTCTACGACGTCATCGTCGACATACGGCCACGGTCCGACACTTTTAAGGGATGGGTTGCGGTAGAGTTGAGCGCCGACAACTATCGTATGCTCTACGTCCCCGAGGGCTTCGCGCACGGCTTCCAGACCCTGGAGGACGACACCGACGTGTTCTATCAGATGTCGGAGTTCTACCATCCCGAGTGCGCGCGCGGCGTGCGCTGGAATGATCCGGCCGTCGCCATCGATTGGCCGCCGAGCGAGCGCAGGACGGTTTCCGACAAGGATCGTAGCTATCCGGATGCCGCGCTGTGAAAAGAGTTCTTGTCACAGGCGCGAGTGGGTTCATTGGCAGGCATGCCCTGGCGCCCTTGATCGAACGTGGTTTCGAGGTTCATGCCGTCAGGCGTGATGGCACGGAGCTGGAGCCCGCGATAGCGGGTTGTACGTGGCGCCACGCCGACCTGCTAGACCTCACCGCCATTCGGCCGCTGATCCAAGAGGCGCAACCGACGCACCTGCTGCACTTCGCGTGGAACGCCGTGCCCGGCCAATACTGGACCACACTCGACAACTTCGCATGGGTGCAGGCCAGCCTGGAGTTGTTGCGTCGCTTCCAGGAAGCCGGTGGCCAGCGTGTTGTCATGGCGGGGACGTGCGCCGAGTACGACTGGGCGTATGGCTATTGTTCCGAAGGAATCACGCCCACGGCTCCCACGACCACGTACGGGACGTGCAAGTTGGCCTTGCAAAGGATGCTCGACGCCTATGCGAAGCAGGCAGACCTGAGTAGCGCCTGGGGCCGGATTTTCTTCCTATACGGCCCGCACGAGCATCCGGCGCGGCTCGTGTCATCGGTCGCACGGGCGCTGCTGCAAGGTGAGCCCGCACGGACGAGCCGTGGCACACAGTTGCGGGACTTCCTGCATGTGCGAGATGTCGCCGACGCCTTCGTGGCGCTCCTGGATAGCAGTGTCGAAGGGCCAGTCAATATCGGGTCGGGTCAGCCGGTGATGGTGAAGGACGTTATCGACACTATCGCCGCCGAGCTTCACAGGCAGGATTTAGTGCGATTGGGCGCTATAACGAGCGCGGCGAACGACCCGCCATTACTGTGCGCCAACGTCGATCGCCTATCCACAGAGGTAGGCTGGTCTCCAGCGTACACCCTGCACGACGGTTTGCGGCACACGATTAGTTGGTGGAGACAGCAATTAGCGCCCGGCGCCAAGGCGCCTGACATACATGCCGGGCCAGTAGCATAGTAGTGAGGATACGATAGATGAGGATAGTCATCGACACCAGCACAAACAAGATCGAGATAGCGTCTGATTCAACGCAGGAAAGTATCTTATCAAAAACCTGGGGGCAGGTATACTGAGGCCACGGAGTAGGGGGCGGGTGACGGAGCGTGGGTATGTTGGACGACCTAGACCTGAGTGGGGTCACGGACCCCGAGGCACGGCGCATTTTGGACCTGCTGCGCAACGTGATCGAGGCGCAAGCGGGCGAGATCGCGACGCTACGGGCAGAGAACCAACGCCTGCGCGATGAGAACAACCGCCTTAAAGGGGAGCAAGGCGCGCCCACAATCCTGCCGACCAAACGGGTGGCCGCTGATCATGCCAGCGAGCGCGAACGCCGCGCCGGACGAGAGACCCCACGTCCCCGAGAGGACAAGTGGTCCCTGCTCCACATTGACCGGACCGAGGAGCAGGAGGTCGATCCGGCGCTGCTGCCGTCCGATGCGGAGCGCAAGGGGTATGTAGAATTCGTGGTGCAGGACGTGGCGCTGCGCACGGACACGGTGCTCTTTCGCTGCGCACGCTGGTACGCCGCAAGTACGGGGCGGAGCTATCAGGCGGCGCTGCCGGACGGCTACGCGGGGCAGGGGCACTATGGACCGGGACTCAAAGCCCTCGCGCTGCAGCTCTATTATCAGGGACAGATGAGCGAGCCGAAAATCTTGGAGGTGCTGCACAGCGTCGGCATCGTGATCTCGGCGGCGCATCTGGCGACCCTGCTGATCGACCAGCCCGTCTTCGCGGCAGAGTATGAGGACATCGCGCGGGCGGGGCTGGCCAGCGGCCCCTACCAACACCTGGATGACACGAGCACGCGGGTAGACGGGGTAGAGGAGCAGTGCCATATCCTGTGCGGTCCCTTCTATACCCTCTATCGCACCACGCCGCGCAAGGACCGGTAGGCCGTGCTCGACGTGCTGCGGTTGGGCACTCCGCGCGCCTACCAGTTGAACCGCTATGCCTGGGCCTTCCTGGCGGAGCATGGGCTGCCTGGCACGGTCTTGACCGCCCTGGGTCGGCTGCCGCAGGGCGTGGACCTCGACGCGGACACCTTCGGGGCGCTCTTGGAGGAGCACATCCCCCGCTTGGGCGTTCAGCAGCGCCAGTACATCCTGGATGCGGCAGCGATCGGGGCGTACCGGGTCCAGCAAGATGTGCCCGTGGTGGAGATCCTGGTCTGCGACGACGCGCCGCAATTCAAGGGGGTGACGGCGGAGCTGGCGCTGTGCTGGGTCCACGCGGGGCGGCACTTTAAGAAGCTCACACCCCTCTTCGCGCAGCACCGTGCGCTGGTGGAGGCGTTCCTGACGGACTTTTGGGCCTACTATCATGACCTGCAGGCGTACCGCACGCAGCCGACGCTCGCGGAACGGGCGCGCCTGGACGCGGCCTTCGACACGCTCTTCGCCCGGCGCACCGGCTATTGGCATCTCGACGAGCGTATCGCCAAGACCGCCACCAAGAAAGAGACCTTGCTGTGTGTGCTCGCGCACCCGGAGGTCCCCCTGCACAATAACCCGGCCGAACTGGGTGCCCGCCACCGTGTGCGTAAGCGCGACGTGAGCTTCGGCCCCCGCTCGCGGGCGGGCGTCACGGCGTGGGACATCTTCGGCACCATCACGCAGACAGCGGCCAAACTCGGCGTCAACGTCGCCCACTATCTGCATGACCGCCTGTCTGGCACCTACCAGATGCCCGCCTTGGCCGCCCTCATCACCCAACGCGCGGCTGAGGCCCACGCCACCGTGGCGCTCGCGGTGGCGTAGCCCCCCGACTTTTCGATAAGATACGCAGGAAACGCACGATTTATACTCAACGGAGTCATTCGAAGCCATTTCCAACATATGGTTAAAGGTCGGCTGGAATCAGAAATACGTCTATACCTTCAGTTGGATGGGGCGGCCGATCATCCAACTCCCCGAGGACATGATCAGGACGCAGGAAGTCATCTATCGCACGAAGCCCGATGTCATCGTCGAGGCCGGCGTGGCTCATGGCGGATCGTTGATCTATTACGCCAGCCTGTGTAAAGCGATGGGCGTCGGCAGAGTTGTCGGCGTTGATATCGAGATACGCCCCCACAATCGCCGCGCGATCGAGGCGCACGAGCTTTTCCCATACATCACGCTCATCGAGGGCAGTTCCACGGACCCGGCGATCGTCGATGAGGTCAGACGACAGGTGAAGCCTGGCGAGACCGTCCTCGTCATCCTGGATTCGAACCATACCAAGCGCCATGTGTTGGACGAGCTGGAGGCGTATCACGGGTTGGTGACGCCTAACTCGTACATCGTCGCGACAGACGGGATCATGAGGGATGTCGCCGACGTGCCGCGTAGGCAGCCGGAGTGGGCACGGGATAACCCGGCGGCGGCGGCGGCGGACTTCGTGGAGCGCCATCCCGCGTTCGTGATCGAGCAGCCGGCGTGGCCCTTCAACGAGAGCGCGTTAACCCACAACATCACGCATTGGCCCACGGCTTGGCTACGGCGCACGGCGGAGTAGGAGCCTATGCTTCGAAGGCTTCGGGCTGCCGCTGCTGGAAGCGATGGCCCACGGCACGCCCGTCGTCTGCTCCAACACCAGCTCCTTCCCCGAAGTCGTCGGCGACGCCGCCCTCACCGTCGACCCGCTCGACGCCGAGGCTCTCGCCGCCGCCATCGCCACGCTCATGAACGACATTAACCTATGCAAGCAAATTTCTACTCAAGGTCTACAACGCTCTGCTGATTTTTTGTGGGCAAATACCGCACGTATTATTTCAAACGTGTACCGAACTGCTCCGACATGAGCGCGCGATGTTCACGCATTTAGTTAGATGGGACAGGTGAAAAATAGCCAACGCAACCAGGTATAACATATATACTCGGACTAAACGTGCAAAAGTAATTGCGTACGTTGTGCAAAAGCTGTTACATTCAAATTTTATGTACAAGGAGCGAGTGCGCGTGAAGGTTGGGATCAATGCCCATGCTCTCGGTAGCCAAAGAGGTGGCGACGAAACATACATCCGCAACGTCATTCGAGCTTTAGCCTCAATCGATCCCACAGGAGACTATACGCTCTTCCTGACACCTCCGCGAGTGAACGAACCTATCCCAGGGACAGAGCGGATGCGTCAGGTTGTCGTGGGACCTCGTAATGCGTTGGCGAGGCTTCCCATTACCTTCCCGCTCGCCTTAGCGCGCGGGAAGATCGACGTCGTGCACGTCCAATACGTCGCGCCGCCCGTGTGCCCGGCGCGGGTTGTCGTCAGCGTGCATGACATCGCCTACGAGCGTTATCCGCATTTTTTCACGCCTGCGATGGTGACACAGTTCAGGGCATTGGTCCCACTAACGATACGCAGGTCCGCTACTGTGCTCACGCTCTCCGAGTTCTCTAAGCGCGACATCGTACATCGCTATTGCGTCCCGCCTGAGAAGATTGTGGTTACGCCGCTTGCCCCCGATCCTGTGTTCCAGCCCATTGACGATGTGGCGCGGTTGATGTGGGTGCGCGAACAGTACGGCACAGGACCATCGTTCATCCTGTGCGTTGGCAATTTGCAGCCCCGTAAAAATCTGAAAACCTTGATCGACGCTTATGTGAGACTACGGCGAACAGGTATCGTAGGCCATAAACTTGTGCTGGTGGGCCGCAAAGCATGGCTAAATGACGATATTTTTGTGGCTGCGCGTGACTCGGGCTACGCCGACGAACTTGTCTTTACCGGCTATGTTCCCGACGAAGATCTGGTGGCCCTGTATAACGCAGCGGCGGTGTTCGTCTACCCCTCGATTTTCGAAGGTTTCGGTCTACCACCACTAGAGGCGATGGCCTGCGGCACGCCGACGATCACGTCTAATACCTCCGCATTACCCGAGGTCGTTGGGGACGCCGCCCTAACGGTTGATCCTCTGGACGTCGAGGCATTGGCGCGGTCTATCGCTCTTATTCTAAATGATGCTTCCCTACGGAAGCGACTCTCTGTTCAAGGGTTGCAACGCGCGGCAACCTTCTCATGGGAGGCCACGGCACGCTTGGTCTTGCACGCCTACTATAGGGCTCGCGAATCCTAAGCACATGACCATAGATTCGGCACGTTTTTCGCGCCTGGATTACGTCCAGATAGGCCATGCCAGACTTGTGGACACCTGCTTACTGCTTAGAGTAAGGCTATGTACTTATACGTCCAACACCCTGCGCGCATAGTAAGTTGACGCTTTCGGTGTTGTCGCGTTGCATGCCATTCACTAAGTTCGATAATCCTTCTTTCATATCCAACGATTGCAGTTCAGCTTCGACTATGGAGATGGTCTCGAATCCACATGCCCTAAGGGCTGCGATAAATTGCTCGGGAGTTGTTCCTGCCGCGTGCAAGGTCCGGATATTAAACTCGATAATGAGCTTCAAGCCGGGAGTCCGGCGACACAGTTCCACCATGCCTTCCAGAGCCAATCTCTCCGCTCCCTCGACATCCATTTTGACAAGATCAACCGTTGGCCATCCCTTTTGAGCAGCCCACGTATCAAGCGACGTACTAGCTATCTTAATCGGGATGCGTTCCGCAGACTTCTGCTCATCGAGATAAGCCGACGCATGACTATAGAGGCTAGAGTGGGCGCTTATCGCGGCGTTGACATGCAATTCTACTGTGCCGGGCGCATCATTCACCGCTTCAGGGACTATGTGTATACGGCCTACGTACCCATTGTCTCTAATGTTATTGCTAATGATGTCTACAACATGCGGCACTGGTTCGAATGCCCAAACGCCGCCGCTCTCGCCGACCAATTGCGCGGCTACAAGGCTGAAGTAGCCTATGTTCGCTCCAACATCCAGCACGGTCATGCCTGGCTTGATAAGGGTCTTCATTAGCCGCGTTATCGCGACCTCGTACATGCCAAGAGCAATTGATCGCGCAAAGCTTGATGATTCGTGTTCATCATGATGAAGGATAAGATTGCCAGCCCGTACTGGATTGAGAGATGCATCGTAGTAGGATCGTGGGACAAAACGTTTGTGGGCGCCTTGACCAAGTTTAACGATGGTCGGTGCCAGTGGGCCGGTGTGATTGATGAGCCAACAGGCAAATTGATAGGTCGTCTCGTAGAGTTGATAGGGTATCGCTGTTGTTTTCATGTTGTTACTTTACCCTAAATCTATTGCCTACAAGTTAAGGTTCTGAGCCACATGTCAAGTACCCGCATTTCCGCCGCTCGGGGTGGCAAAGGGAGCGTAGCAGCATATACGCCGTACTTCCACGAGCCTTTTGCTCCCACACACGGCTGTCGCTACGCCATGCGCCTCATGCGTTTGTGCAACATGGCAGCTATCAGGTTGGCTTAAAAGCTGCAAAAATGGCCTTGACAACGGCTTAAAATCCTTAACTTGTAGAAAAAGCCCTAAATCCATCCATCTTCGTTTGTTGGCGTTTGTTGGCGACGCGTTGCTACGTGTCTAGCACTCGTTATGCCTTGCTATACTAGACTAGCATCGTACGTCTGTAAACACTACCCGTTCCAGCGCTATATCCCTGCTCATGATAGAGCCCTATTATTACTGAAAGGCGTAGAGTGAAGACGCATTACCTGGGATGCTAGGCGATAGACAGACAGGAGCCAGGAGGGTGTTGCGCTTGCCGGTGGAGCAACGTGAGATTGAGACGAGGGTAGGTAACGAGGAGTAGAATGAGAATTGGCATTGCCGCGGATGCTATTGGCAGCGAGGTGGGGGGAGATAAGAGCTACTGGCATACTTTAATCCGTGGACTGGAGATCGTAGATTCTTATGGCGCCTACACTCTTTTCCTAAGCGCGCCATTGCTCCATGGTCCCATCCCTGGCGCTCAACATATGCGACAGGTAAGGGTGCGTCCCCGGCTGCCGTATGTGCGTGTGCCCTTCGTTATGCCTCTTGCCATAGTGAGTGAGCGGATCGATTTGTTGCATGTACAGTATATAGCGCCGCCGATCTCTACTGTGCCGGTTGTCGTTAGTGTGCATGATATTTCATTTGAGCGTTATCCACAGTTCTTCACAAAGGCTGCTATCGCACAACTGCGTGTTCTCGTACCACTAACGATCCGTCGAGCTACGGCCGTTCTTACCCTATCAGAGTTTTCTAAGCAGGATATGGTGCGTCGCTATGGGGTTCCGCCAGAGAAGATTATCGTCACGTACTGTGCTCCCGAGCCCATGTTCAAGCCCATCCACGACGCCGCGCGGTTGCGAGCGGTACGAGAGCGTTATGGGACGGGTGAACGATTTATTCTGTCTGTCGGCAACTTGCAGCCGCGTAAGAATATAAAGACGCTCATTGAAGCCTACGTGCGGCTGCGACAGGCGGATGCGACGCGACACAAGCTCGTGCTGGTTGGCCATAAAGCGTGGCTGCACGACGACATCTTCGCGGCCGCGCGCGCCTCGGGCTATGAAGATGATCTCATTTTTACCGGCTATGTGTCTGACGAGGATCTGGTCGCGCTCTACAACGCGGCGGATCTATTTGTTTACCCCTCTATATTCGAGGGTTTTGGTTTGCCTCCACTGGAGGCGATGGCTTGCGGGACATCCGTCGTGACGACCAACGCGTCTTCGTTGCCTGAAGTTGTGGGTGACGCGGCGTTGACCGTAGACCCGCTTGATGTAGAAGCGTTGGCGAGTGCTATAGCCGCGGTAGCGGATAACGCTGAACTGCGAGCGCGCTTATCCGCACAGGGATTGAAACGAGCTGCTAGGTTCTCGACGGAAGCGTTCGTGGGAACCGTCATCAAGGCTTATCAGGGCGCATTACGCAAGTAGCATGAAACAACGCATGTCCGAAGGTTAGCGCATGCGTTTAGTCACCGATGTCGACTAGGACTGGCGTACCGCACAGCGTGTCTCTTGCCCAAATGGCAGCGTGTGGAACGTGGGCAGCGGTTTGTTATAATTGCCAGCGTCGGTAGCGCCGCCGATGTCGGCGGCCACGTACGTTTAGTGAAGGCACTGATTGTGAGTGTAGCAGGCGGCTCGCGCGCCGCACAGCAACGATCTGCTCCCCATGTAAATGAGCGCGTACAGGGAGCACGAGCTGCCCGGCTGGGCGCGCTCGATCCCCTCGTCGATCTATCTGTCGTAATCGTTAATTGGAACACCAAAGACTTGCTGCGCGATTGCCTTACGTCGATCCTGCATCATGCCCAGGCCATCCGCATAGAGATCTTAATCGTCGACAACGGGTCGCGTGACGGTAGCGTGGAGATGGTGGGCCGCGATTTCCCGACGGTGCAGGTAGTGGTGAATAGCCACAACGAGGGGTTTGCCGCAGCGAACAACCGCGGCTTGCGCCGGGCTGGTGGCCGCTACTTTTTGCTGTTGAACAGCGATACCGTGGTGTTGCCGGACGCGCTTGAGGCGATGGTGCGCTACATGGACGCGCATCCGCATGTCGGCGCGCTGGGCCCCCGTCTACTCAATGAAGACGGATCGCTGCAGGTGTCCGTGCGCGACTTCCCGCGCCTCGACCACGACGCCGCTATGATGCTGGAGGTCAAGTACTGGCCGCTCCTGGGCGACCTGGCGCGGCGCTATATGCAGCGCACGTACGCGCCTGATCCTGAGCAGGTGCGCGAGGTGGACTGGGTTGTCGGCGCTGCCCTGCTCTTGCGGCGCGAGGCGCTCGAGCAGGTTGGGCTCCTGGACGATGAGTACTTCTTTTTTTTTGAAGAGGTAGATCTCTGTTATCGGCTGCGACAGCATAACTGGCCCATCGTATATCTGGGTGCCGTCGCGATCGTGCATTTAGGGGGGCAGAGCTGGGCGCGTGTGTCCGCGCAACGCTTGACCTGGTACTACAGGGGGCTACTACGCTTCTATCGGTTGCATGCGGTGCGGCGGCGCTACCTGCTGCTGCGCGCGGGTATTGCTTTGGGCGCGGCCGGCCACATCGTGTGGCTGCTGCTCAGTGGGCGTCGTGCGTCGAATACTCGCGCGTTGCTGGCCGCCTATGGCCGCATCCTGGCTTATGCGGCTGCGGGGTAACGGTATGACTTTTATATCCTGGCTCACACGTCGGTTGGGCGGTGGCGTAGGCTCTATGCCGCTTGTTTCCGTTGTCGTTCCTACTCATAACTCGGCTGATTCGCTCCGCGCCTGTCTCGAGAGTATAAAGAACCAGGCGTACCCTTCGGTCGAGGCTGTGGTCATCGACAACAATTCGACCGATGCTACCTTGGAAGTCGCGCGCGCGCTCACGTCGCATGTCTATACGCAGGGACCAGAGCGTAGCGCCCAGCGTAACAGGGGCGCACGCGAGGCTCGTGGCGCCTACTTGCTATTTGTCGATAGCGATATGGTGCTGGTGCCGGACGTGGTCGAGCAGTGCGTTCGGTTGATGGCGAGCGCTCCAGATATCACGGGAGTCGTCATTCCCGAAACGTCGGTCGGCGAGGGGTTTTGGGCTCGGTGTAAGGCGCTGGAGCGGAGTTGCTACGTGGGCGATCCCACGATCGAAGCCGCGCGCTTCTTTGCCCGTGAGACCTTCGATGTTGTTGGGGGCTACGACGAGGCGCTCACAGGTCCGGAAGACTGGGATTTTTCACAGCGCGCTGCGTGCCTTGGCCGCTTGGGGCGGATTGACGTCTACATCACTCACCTTGAAGGGCGCCTCACGCTTGGTGAGACCATGCGCAGCAAGTTTTACTATGGCAAGACGATGGGCATTTATATGCGCAAACAATCTGGCAGCGCCGTGCGGCAGCTCCAGTTGGTGCGTCCGGCTTTCCTGCGCCACTGGCGACGGCTGTTGGCACACCCTGTGCTCACTACTGGTATGGTTGTGATGAAGGTGGGGGAGTTCGCGGCGGGAGGGATGGGACTGCTCCTTGCGTTCCGTCGGACTGATCGCTAGTCGCACAAGTTACCGATCCTAATTCATCGATATGATAAACTGCGAATGTCCTCCAAGAAGCCATAACCTGTGAGGTTAATTACGTATGACGGGCACAGCCCTAGCTAGCGCCCCGCCAAGTCTGTCAATCATCGTTCCTACTTACCGTGGAGGACCCCGGATCTACGACAACCTCGTCAAGCTTGATCATGCCCTAATGGTGATTGGCGAGACGTATGAGATCATCGTTGTGTCCGATGGCGACAACGACAACACGCCCGATGAGGCCCGGCGGCTTGATGCGCCGCATGTACGCGTCTATCACTATGCTCGCAACATGGGCAAGGGCTTCGCCTTGCGCTACGGGGTGGCGCGCTCCCATGGAGAGATAGTCACCTTTATCGACGGGGATGGCGACATCGATCCCGCTCAGATCGCGGTATATCTACGTATTATGCACGAGAGCAACGCCGACATCGTGGTCGGCTCCAAGCGACACCACGACGCCGAGGTCGTCTATCCGCCGATACGGCGACTCTATAGCGCGACGTACCAGGCGCTGCTGCGCTTGCTTTTTGACCTGCAGGTGCGCGATACGCAGGTGGGACTGAAGTTGTTTAAGCGCGAGGTGCTGGCCTCCGTGCTTCCGCGCATCGTCGTCAAACGCTATGCCTTCGATCTTGAGTTGCTGGTGGTTGCCCATCACCTCGGCTTCTCGCGCATTGTCGAGGCGCCCGTACGTATCGGGCAACGCTTCAGCAGTACTATCAACCGTAAAGCGATCGTGAGCATGCTGGTCGATACGGCGGCAATTTTCTACCGTAGGAACGTATTGCGCTACTACGATCACCCACACACGCCCGTTGTCCTGGACAACCTTGCGATTCTGATTGATGCCGAGTTGGCTGCTGATGAACAGCGTATCGCGCGTAACGTCATCCATTGGACCATTAATGGGACCGCCCGCAAGTTGAGAGGCTGCTATACTGCGGTTCGTACGTCACTGTGGCGGCTCCTCCCTATTCCCAAAGTAGACGCTGTTCAAAGGGATGCGGAGGATCAATGGCGTGTGCAGGGATAACGGTATAATACGATCGATCACCCCTCACGAACGCGGGACGCTATCGCGAGGATGTCTGTGAACGCACAAAAGGTCGGATGACGATACGCGGTTTTATTAGTTCCAATACATGGATCGGTAAGCTAGCCCTCACAGTAGTAGTTGCCCTCGTGGCCGCACTTCATTGGGACGTAGGAGCTACGCTCTTCCTCGGCCTACTGAGCGCCTCGGTCGTAGGGCTGCTTGATGGACGCGTCAGCGTCGCGCTAGGGTTGATCGGGCTTGCCTGTTGCCCCCTATTGCTTGTCGCCGACCAACAGGCCTGGCTACAGAGGTCATCTCTTGTCAACTACTACGCGGCCGATCTCGGCCTCTATGATCTTAGCACGGCGACGGACCAGATGGCGATCTGGGCCTTTTATTTCCTGTGCATCGGCGTGGTTGCGTTGATCGCGCAGTACGTAGTCCGCGAAAGACAAGACTCCAGATCGAAGAAACGCTCCGCCGCCAACTCCCCTGTGGCTCCAGATCGCGGTAACGCGGTCGAGTCACGCTCGGCATAAGTGATTTATTTGCATAAGGATTCCCTATAGTGGTTGAAAGAACGCCGTTATTCTCTCTTATCGTGCTCAACTGGAATGGGGCGCGGTATTTACCCCACCTCTTCCAGTCGCTGCGCGAACAGAGCTTCCGCGATTTCGAGATACTGCTCGTTGATAACGGGTCGACCGACGATTCACTGGCTATGACGCGGAAGGATTTTCCTGCAGTGCGCATCGTCGAATTGAGGGAAAATTTAGGTTTCGCCGAATCTAACAATAGGGCAGCGGCCTTATCGCAGGGATCGTTTCTCCTCTTCTTGAATAACGATACGCATCTGGCGCCCGATGCTCTGGCAATGATCGCTCAGGCGGCGGCGAAGAGAGTAAACATTTCTATCTGGGCTGTGCAATTCAGGTCGTATGATGGGTCTCAATTCCTTGGATTCGGCAACGCCGTGGACGTGCTGTGCTTTCCTACGGGCGGCAAGCTGTTTTTCTCTGTCGGGGCCGCGCTCGTCATACGCCGCGATGTGTTCGAGCGGCTGGAAGGCTTCGACGCCCATTATTTCATGTACTTCGAAGAGATCGATCTGTGCTGGCGGGCCTGGTTGCACGGCTATTATATCTCGACAGTACCTGGAGCCGTCGTTTACCATGAGGGGGGCGGCAGTTCGGGCTCTCCCCTTATGCAGGGCGATACGTACAAAACAACGAAGTTCAGACGGCGGCTCGGGCATCGCAATCAACTCGCCACCCTTCTCAAAAATTACTCGGCTCCTGTCCTGCCTTTCGCGCTCCTGTTGTTTGGAGCTCTAGCCCTGGCCGAGGCTGTATTATTGACGGCGACCGGGCAAAAAGCGGTCGTCACGGAGGCGTACGTGCCGGCGTGGCGCGACCTATGGGGCGATCGCGCGCATATCTATGGCGAGCGGCGAAAGGTTCAGGCATCCCGTGTCGTGAGCGATTGGACTATTTTGCGCCGCATGGAGTGGAGGCTACACGTCGTGAGCCTGTTCTTCCATACGGGTGTTCCTGAAATTAAATAGGGTGTGTTTCATTTGAGTTGGGACGGCCCTTGGTTGGCCCGACTGCGACGGCCACCTCACCCACAGCGCCAACTCATCTGAAACACACCCAATTAAATAAGCGTAGTATCTAAGAATCAAGATAGAGCGACGGAGTAGGTGCGACCAGTGGAACCCCGATCATCGAAGAAACCGACCCTAGATAGACGCGATCGCGGCGGGAGAGCCGGATGGGGTCGGATAGCCCGCTATGGGGCCGTACTCGTCGTGCTAGCCGTGATGGCCGTCACTTTGTCCGCTTGCGGCGTGGCCGCGCCGAGTGGCAGCACGACCAGCGCATCTTCGACCAATGCGGTGGATGACTTCAACAAGGCCGAAGTACTTAGAAATGGGGGCCACTGCAACCGCGCTATCCCGCTCTACCTCCAGGTCATTAATGGGAATAGCACATACATAAGCGCCTACCTCGGGCTCGCTACATGTTACCAAAGTCAGGGCGAGATCAACGCGGCCATCGAGGAGTACGACAAGGCTATTCCAATCGATCCCAGGAATTTCAACTTGTATTACTTAAGGGGACAACAGGAGGCTAATGTTGGGATGAACGGCCAGGCCGCCCTCGACGAGACCACCGCCCTGTCGCTTGCCCCGCCGGTACGGAACACGTATCAGAGCATCGCTCAAGCGTTCAGTAACTTCCAGGATTTTGCCGGCGCCATCGCGGCGATGAACAAGGCCATCGCGCTGGACCCGAACGATCCGACCATGTACGAGGCTCGTGGGGGCATTTACCTGACGGCGAATCAATATACCGCTGCCTACAATGATTACAAGAAGGCGATCGCCGTCGCTCCGTATAAAGGGTTGCAGGCGACGATCGACGCCAGTTTGGCAGATGTCTACAACGGGCAGTCGGATTACGACCAGGCGTTTAACTATATGCGCGCGGCGATTGCGCTAGAACCGGATAACGCGAGCTTTTACGTCCAGTCCGGCGGTATCCATGTGAACGCAAGTCGTTTCACCGATGCTCTCGGCCTCTACAACAAAGCCCTCCAACTCGTCAGCAAAGGAACAGTAGCAGTGCAGGCGTTACAGGGCAAAGGCAACGCCTATGCCGCCCTGGGCAACACGACAGTGGCCGCCGCCACGTACCAGCAGGCGCTACGGCTGACGAAAGATCCCGCCACTATCGCCACACTGAAGGGCGATATCAAGGGATTATCGGCGCAGTCGTGATGTCGAGCCTAAGCACGGATCAGCCAACAATAGCGCGCGCGGAAACGACCGTTTCCGTGCCGCAACGCCGCCGCATCCTCGTCTTGAACTGGCGCGATATGCGCCATCCACGGGCCGGCGGCGCCGAGAACATGACGCACAAAATGGCGCGCGAGTGGGTGTCGTGGGGCCACGAGGTGACGCAGTTCTGCGCCGCTTTCCCTGGTGGAGCGGCGGAGGAGATGATTGATGGCGTTCATATCCTCCGGCGTGGCAGCCAGTTCACCGTTCATTGGGAAGCCTACCGGCACTACCCGCGCCTGTTCCAGGGGCGCTACGACCTGATCATCGACGAGGTCAACACGATCCCCTTCTTGACTCCGCTCTACGCGCGCGAGCCCGTGCTCATGTACGTACACCAACTCGCGCGCAACGTGTGGCGCTACGAGGCGCCTTTCCCCGTGAGCGCGGTCGGCTACCTCGCCGAGCCGCTCTATCTGCAACCGTATCGCGATACACCGATCATGACCATCTCACGGTCGACGGAAGACGACCTGCGCCGCCTCGGTCTACACGGCCCGTACCACTTCGTGCCTCAGGCTGTCGATCGTAAGGCGGCCGTGTTGCCGTCCGTCGCGGAAGGCAAAGAGGCCGACTTGACGCTGATCTATGTCGGGCGCACTGTCCCATCCAAGCGCGTACACCATATTGTGGAGGCGCTCGGCTATATTCATCGTGCGGGCGTTGTAAACGCGCGCCTGTGGCTCGTGGGCTGGTGGGACGAGAAATACCGTCATGCTATCGACCGGCGTATCGCCGCGCTCGGGCTCAACGATCACGTCACTTTTTTCGGTCACCTCGACCCAGTGGCGAAAGAGGATCTGATCGCGCGCGCCCATGTTCTCGTGATGACGTCGATTCGCGAGGGCTGGGGAGTGGTCGTGACCGAAGCGAACGCGTTGGGGACGCCGGCCGTCGTCTATGACGTCCCTGGCTTGCGCGACTCGACGCGCAATGGTGAGACAGGCGTAGTGTGCAAGGGCAACACGCCGCAGGCGCTTGCACAGGCTATCACCCGGCTTCACGCCGACCCGGTGCGCTACGCGTGGTTGCGCGCGCGTGCGTGGGAAGTCGCGCAGGAAGCAAGTTGGGACAGAACGGCGCGTACCGCGTGGTCGATCATAGAGAGTTGCCTATGACCACCACATTGCCCATCCTGACCGTCATTGTCATTAATTGGAACGGGGTGCGTTTCTTGCCGCGATGCTTCCAGTCGCTGCGCGAGCAGACGTTGCAGAACTTTCAGATTATCCTTGCCGACAATGGATCGATGGATGAGTCCGTCGCCCTAACCGAAAGGGATTTTCCAGAGGTAAATATCGTTCGGTTGAGCGAAAACTATGGGTATGCGGAGGCCAATAACAGGGCCGCCGCCGAATCGAGCGCCAAATACCTCCTGTTCTTGAATAATGACACTCACCTCCATCCTCACGCCCTCGCGGCTTTCGTCGAAGCCGCGGAGGCAGACCCTCTAACGCATATCTGGGCGCCCCAACAGTGGACCTACGACGGATCGCGGTTGCTCAATATCGGCATGTGTATCGATATTTTGAGCTACCCATGTGGGGGTAAGGATATATTCTATTCAGATGGCGCGGCGTTTTTCATCCGGCGCGCTGTCTTTCAGCTCTTGGGCGGTTTTGACTCATATTACTTCATGTGGTGGGAAGACTCCGATCTCTGTTGGCGCGCATGGCTGCGCGGGTATCGAGTCGCGCCCCTCCCGAACGTCGTCATTTACCATCAGGCCGGCGGCACGGCGGGGTCGTCGTTGGCCCTGGCCGAAAGCTACAGCACGAGTGTGCGCAAGCGCTACTTCGCGCACCGCAACCAGTTGGCGACCTTGCTCAAGAACTATTCAGCGCCTGTTCTCTGCGTTATCCTACCGTTGTTTGCTGCCCTGACTATAGCCGAGATTATCGCCTTGACGGTGACGGGGCAACGATCCACGCTCAGGGACGTGTACGTCGCGGGCTGGCGTGATCTCTTGCGGCATCGTTCGTACATCCGTGCCGCGCGCCGGAGAATCCAGTCGTCGCGCGTCGTCAGTGATTGGCATATCCTGCGCCGTATGCGCTGGCAGTTGACCACGGTGAGGCTCTTCTTGCAGGTCGGCGTGCCCACGGTAAAGCCCCGATAATCGCGGGCCATGGATTTATAAAAGGGCTTATAACTGTGAAGCAATCGATCGTAGAGGTAGGGGGTATCGGTCGCGTCCCCGTCGCACGGCGCGTGGGAATCGTTATCCCGCGTGGTGTCCGCCGAGATATGGCGCCCAGATTCCCGTGGCGGCAGACGCTGTTCTGGCTGCTGGGTCCGCTGTTCGTTATAGCGGTAACTAGCCAATGGTTTCCCCCTGGGCGTTTGATCGCTGGCGGCGACAATTTTCCCACCGACAATATCAACCCCGCCAATTGGATGGGCCGTGTACGCTACGCCTGGGACCTGACCGGCATAGGGGGACCTGGTAGCCCTGCCTTATTGTTGCCGCCCATCGTCGTCAACCGCATCTTGCGCCTAGTCCTCTCACCCGCCAACACGCAACACGTTTACTTCGCTATTATTTTCGCGGGCCAGTTTCTGTCCATGTTGTTTTTCTCACTCACCCTTTTCCCACGCCGCCGTATCGCCGCGTATGGCGCGGCGTTATTCTACTGCTTCAATCCTTTTGTTATGCTCGGCCTGCCGACGTGGTTCCCGCTGTTTATCCTCTCCTATCTGCCTTTCATGGCGGCCCTATTCGTGCGCTTGGTCAAACGGCCGCTCAACGCGCCCCGTCTACTCGTCTTCGCCCTAGCGGCGAGTGTGAGCGGCATTATGTTCGTCAATCCGCCGACATATGCGCTCTTCTTGGCTTTCGCCTGTGCGATAATGGCTTACGTGCTGGTGGGCCATCGCCGTGATGCTCGGGTGTGGCGACGCACTGCCATACTGATCGCGCTGTTCGCGTTGGCTAATGTTTATTGGGTGGCTCAGGTGTACTTCGGACTGTTCGGCGCCGGTCACCAGCAAGTAAGCGCTGTCACCAATTCAGCGGACCTCAGCGGGGTATCGGCCCGCTCTAGTATCCTCAATGTGTTCTGGCTCAATCCGATATGGGCGTGGGGAGGATTTTCGTTCTCGCGCGCCTACAACGTTCCGTTACTCCTAATAACAGTGTTCGTGCCAGCGATACTGGCTTTCTCCGCCCTCCTCAACCGTGCTATACCCCGCCGGATCGTCCTACCCGCGACCGCGATTGCTCTGCTAATGCTCTTCCTGACCACGGGCCAGCACGATCCATGGCAAAACATCAATCTGTTTATCTACCATCATGTGCCGCTTTTCTGGTTGTTTCGGGATCCGGACGGCAAGTTCCCCAACATCGTGCTCGTCCTGTACGCGCCGCTGATCGGCTATCAAGCCGCATGGCTGGCGGAACAGGCCGCCGCGTTCCTGCGCCGGGGCCGCTTTCTAGCCTTTGGCGCGCGCGCAGGCGTTCTATCTATGATTGGCCTGGCCTTTCTCATCTCGGCCTTTCCTCTCGTCACCGGGGCCGTCGTGGGACGTGGCTACATTAGTCCTCAAAAAGTCGGGGTGGCCCTTCCGCCCTATTGGTTCGATCTGGCGAATTACTTATCACGCCATGACCCTCATTCGCGCGTCCTCCTCCTGCCCAACGATGATTTCTACCAGATGCCGTACACTTGGGGGTACTATGGCGCCGATAACGTGGCGAGCGAGTATCTCCCCAACGGATCTATCGTACTTACTGGTGGAGGCGGCGCATACACGACGGCCTCGTCGGGGTATGACGCGTTCGTGGGCACGATGCTCCGTTTGGTGCAGAGCGGCAGCCATCAATCGCTGGCTCCTTACCTGGCGGCGTTGAACGTGCGTTACATCGTGCAGCGCAACGACATTGTCGCCGCTTCCCCGACGCGTCACATCCTGCTCCCACAACAAATACGGGCGTATCTACGCACCCAACCGAGTGTGCATTTCATGCGCTCCTTTGGCCAACTCGACCTTTATCGTGTGGATCGTCGTGACTATGTGCCGCCGGTCTATACGATTGCTCTACCTAGCGCTACTCCGTCTGTGTCCCAGGGGCAACGGCTGGCGGACCGCGCAGCGACGGCGGCGCTAGGCTTCTCGGGCAAGGCGCTCCCGACCGTCAGCCCGTCGAGATATCGGGCGCTATCGCCGCGTCCGAGGATCGTTCGACTGGATTACTCATGGGCGAACGCCACGCGCTTGTTGGCGCGCGTTGGTCCTACACAGGGGCCGGTCTTACTGATGTTCTCGACGCTGTACCACCCCGGCTGGCACGCCTGCATCGTGCCTGTCAACACGCCCACCTCGGCTGCCACATGCGGATCAACCGGAGGGATAGCGAGCCGGGATCACCTGCAGCCGCTTGGTTTCCTGAACGGGTGGGTCATCGATCATCCTGGCCGCTACGCGGTTGTTGTCGATTATAGTCCACAACACCTAGTCGATGTCGCTTTTCTCCTGTCCGCCTTTACGATTGCTGGGCTTATAGTGGCCGCGTTATGGTTTGTCACGCCTCCGCCACTCGTGCGCGTGGTACAGGTGGCGGCACGTCGCGTGCGTCCTCGGAAGCGATCCGAGCGATCGTATAGTTGAGTATGCATGAAACACGCATGGCTGTGAACCTTACGGATGGCCTCGCCGCGTCGCCGGATGTTGGCGTTGCCGAGGACGCGCGAGGCGTTCGAGCTAGTAGACGCCGCGTCCGACGAGTCCGGGACGCGTGGCCGCTCCTCGTCGCTGTCTTGGTGGCGGCTATCGTCTATCATGCTTGGTTCACTCCCGGCGTAATCACGGCCGGTGACTTTCCTTACATCACCCTGGCGCATTTGCGGGATGGGGCGCCGTTTCCTTCCTTGTGGGACTCAACTCTGTCGTTAGGCTCGTACAGTATTATCAGTGCGCCCATGTTCCCTCAAGCGGCGATCCAGGGGCTGTTGGCCTATGCCGGCATCGGTTGGAGCATGAGTGAGCGCATTGTGTGGATAATCCCAGCCCTTCTCACCCCTTGCATAGCGACCTATGCCTTGTCTATGCTGTTGTTCCAGCGTCGTATCGCGGCTCTCGTGAGCGCATTGGCGGTCGTCATGAATTCGTACGTTTACCTCCTGTATGAGGGTGGCCAGTTTGGCGTCGTTATGGGTTACGGATGCATGCCGCTAATCTTGTGGGCGTTTATACGAGGTCAGCGTCGTGGCGGCCTGGGTGGCTTTGTGCTGACTGGCGTTGTGCTGGCGGTGCAGGCGCTATATGATATCCGTTCTACCTACATAATTCTAGCCGTCCTATGCGTCTATGGCTTGGTCCAAGGCTCCACGGTATTGGTCCGGCGTACGGATAGGCGAGCCCGCGTCGTACTCTATGACTTGGGGCTGCCGCACCTCGGTGTGGCGCTCGTGACGCTAGCCGTGTTGCATGCGTGGTGGATCGTGCCCGCTCTTTTTGTCCATCAACCGGCATTGCCCACGGGTTACTCAACCGTGGCCGGCGTGCGGGCGCTCAGTCAGATGCATATCGCTAATGGGCTATCCTTGTTCCATCCATTCTGGTACGCCAACGATCAGCGCGTGGCTCCTGTTAACCCCGTGTTCTATATCGTGCCGCTGCTCACGGGCGCTTTGCTCTTGCGCCGGCGTCACGATACCAACGTGCTGTTCCTCATGATGGTCGCCCTTATCGCCGTGTTTTTGGTCAAGGGTGATAACGACCCCGCAGGCGGTATCTATGACTGGCTATTTACGCATCTGCCGGGCTTCTTGTTGTTCCGCGATTCCTCGAAGTTCTTTCAGCCGTTGGCCGTCGCCGATGCCTTGCTCCTGGGTTTTGTAGCGGCGGAGGGCGGCGCCGTTCTTAAACCACAGCGGAGATTTGGACGGCTCGTCGCCCCATTTGTCGTCATCGTCCTTGCATTACTTGTGGCCGTATTCCCGGCCTACCCTGCCTTTGCTGCGTCCAGGCATGGAGCGCTGGCTGTCAACGCGGTTCCGGCGGATTTCACACGGTTCAACCACTTTATAGATAGCCAGCCAGGGTTTTTCCGAGTGCTATGGGCGCCGGCGCGCCCACGTTTTGGCGCTTACTCGACCCTGCATCCTGCTATCGACGCCGGATTACTTGGTAGTTGCTGTGTCGCATCCCCGTCCCTATCTAAATATCCGTGGGGCTGGCTTGGCACACCGGGGGCGGCGGCAATCCTGCGCGCGCTATCGATACGCTACATCGTTGTCCCTGATGACGTGAGCGCCGATGATTATATCGGTGAGCCATGGGAGACTAGTTGGATGGGAGCATCCCCCACGGGAGTGCTTTCTTCTTTGCGTGCATTGTTCCCACATATGTCTACGCTCTCGATCGGGCGTTTACACATTTTAGTAACTAGCGCGGTTTATCCTGAACTTTTTACGGCAGATACGGCTACTCACATCCATGTCAACTCGTCATGCGCGTTGGCAACGCTCTGCGTTCCGACAAGCCGCCCGGTTACGCGCGTCGAGGCGGCGCCCGCCTCTGCGGCGAACGTTACCTTGCGTGGACAAGCCCGCTACGACGCGCGCTTGCATGTGACTATGCCTGTGTACCTCGTGCTTCAGCAAGCATACGACCCTGATTGGCTACTCTACCTGGAGCCTGACGGGCGTCAGGTCCCTTGGTGGACGCTCCCGTTTCAGCGGCCCGTCGCGGCATCTGATCATGTCATAGCCAACGGCTACGCCAATGCCTGGTTGTTGCATAATGCGGGAACGTATCATGCCGTGCTGGTATACTGGCCGCAGTGGCTTGTATTACTTGGACAGGCGTTCACGCTCATCGTGATAGTAATCGGTGGAGCGATTGTGCTACGGAGTCGTGCCCAACGACGCTGGCCGCATCCCCTTCACCATGCGCCGGCAAGTTGATGCCGGTAGCCGATTGGACTATGTCCACAGGAGAGTATAGCGGGCGAATGAAAGAACTGGACTTGAATGTGAAGATAGGGTTGGATAAGCCGATACCTCATAACGACGGTGTGATAGGCCACCCGTCTCTGTACCAACGGTTACTCTCCAATGATTATCTAAGGAACAATATTCTAGTTCTCGCCGGCAGTTTCGTTGGCGGGGTGTGCAATCTTTTGCTCCATCCCGTACTGTCGCGGCAACTTGGTCCTATTGGATATGGCACCGTCGCATCGCTACTGAATCTACTGGGCATTCTACTCCTGCCCGTTCAGTTTATTAGCACCGTCGTCGTGAAATACTCGTCATCGTTGAGCGCCGGTGGCCAGTTGGCACAATTGAACGACCTTGTCCGCCGCTTAACAGCAATCCTGCTACCCATAGGCGCTGTCATCACAGTAATTCTAATTGCCGTCAACAAATTTTTCGCAACATCGCTTCGCCTGCCACAACAGGGGATTGTTTTCTTAGCAATCACTTTTTTGGTAGCGTTCGTTTCCCAAGTCAACGGCGGCGCGCTTCAAGGTCTCCAACGCTTCGGGTGGGTATCGTCGCTTAATGTCCTGGCCACGGTGACGCGGCTTATCCTAGCCAGCGCGCTCGTGTTCCTTGGTTTTGGTGTCAACGGCGCGATCTTGGGCGTCGTATTGAGCGTTGTATTTGGGTACCTCATCAGCTTCTTGCCATTGCGCCGTTTATTAAGTGGCGCGCGTTCGCCCAGCGGGTCGTTACGCTCTCTATGGTCGTACTCTATAACAGCCATCATCGCAAGCGGAAGTATTACGCTGCTAATGAACGTGGATACGATCATGGCCAAGGCATACCTCCCAGGGACAGCGGCTGGTCTGTACGCCGCGCTGGCGACAGCCGGTAAACTCGTCCTGTTCATCAGCAGCAGCATCGTCGTTGTGATGCTCCCGAAAGTGGCGGCGTTGCACCAGCGCGACGAAAACACGACGCAGGTCGTCCTGCAATCGCTCCTTGGCATGCTGATACTCTCAGTCGGGGCCGAGTTTATTTTCTTGATTGTGCCATCGCTTGTCATACGCTACATGTTTGGTTATAAGTTTGTGGCTGTGTCGGGCCAACTTGCCTGGTACGGACTGGCCATGCTCATGTTCGCCCTGGCACAACCATTGGGCACGTATTTCCTGGCAATCGGCAATCGTCTGTACGGGTTTGTCGTCTTGGCCTGTTGCGCGGTACAGGCCGCTCTGATTGTGTTGCGTCATGGTACGCTGATCCAGATCGTGCAGGCCGTCATCGTGAGCCACACCCTGTTATTCGTCCTCCTTGTTGGGCTATTTGTCCTGTATGACGTCCCTCGTAGCCGGCGATTACGCACGGCGGCTGCATGAGAATCGACGTCAGCGTGAACGCTGGGTGTCGGGTCGCATGTATTGTGGCAACGCGAACGGCAAGGTGACACCGGATGGATGCGATTATTTTAGCAGGCGGCAGGGGCACGCGCTTGCAGAGTGTCGTGAGCGATCGGCCCAAGCCGCTGGCTGAGGTGACAGGGCGACCGTTCGTGGAGTGGCTGCTGCTGGCCCTGCGCGCGCAAGGGGTGCGTCGGGCGGTCCTGGCGACGGGCTACAAGGGCGAGATGGTCGAGGCCTACTTCGCGGACGGCGCGCGGCTCGGTATGGAGTTGGCCTACGCGCATGAAACCGTCCCGCTGGGGACGGGCGGCGCGGCGCGGCATGCCCTGGACCAGACATCCACGGAGCGTGTGCTGGTTCTCAATGGCGATTCGTTCTGCCCCTTCGACGTGGCGCGCCTGGTCGAGGCGCATGCTCGTACGTCGGCAGGGGCGACGCTCTGGCTCGTGCCCATGGATGACTGCGGCCGCTATGGGGCGGTCGATGTCGCGGGCGACGGTCGCGTGCGCTCTTTCCGGGAAAAGAGCCCCGATCTCGGAGCCGGCCTGATCAATGCGGGCGTCTATCTTTTCGAGCGGCATACTCTGGAAGCTATTCCTACAGGGCGCGCTGTCTCGTTGGAGCGCGAGACGTTCCCTGCCTTGATCGGTCAAAGCTTGTATGCTACTGTCGGAGAGGGACCGTTCCTCGATATCGGCACGCCCGAGGCGTACGCCTCGGCCGAACGGTTTTTCGCCGACAATCGCGCGCTCTGGAACATCGTCCATGATTAGAATAGTACATGGATATGGGACGCGCCTCGTGGCGCTCCATAGGTAGGGTCTGTGAATAGTCGGCCGGGCCCATGCCCGGCGATCCTCACGCGCCGTGGTTGGCGGGGGTCTGGGGGGAGCCATCCCCCCAGGTTCCCCCAACGGGGGCGGAGGGGGAGGAATTGGTGGTAGATGATGCTTGAGGGTGATTGGCCGCGTGATAGGATGCGGGCGCACGTAGACAAGAGCGTGCAGGTGGCGCGGCGCATCGTCGATAGCTGCGGTGAGTCTATCCTGCAAGCTGCCGACACGATGACCGAGACGTTCCGCGCCGGCGGCAAGGTACTGCTGTGCGGGAATGGCGGCAGCGCCGCCGATTGCCAGCACATGGCGGCGGAGCTGGTCAGCCGGCTGACCGCCGATTTCGTGCGTCCGGGCTTGCCGGCTATCGCCCTCACCACCGATTCGTCGTTCTTGACCGCCTACGCCAACGACTGCGGCTACGATGGCGTCTTTGCCCGACAGATTCAGGCTCTGGGGCGGCCCGGCGATCTCCTGATCGGCATCAGTACCAGCGGCGGCTCGTCGAATGTTATCCACGCTGTGCGCGCGGCGCGCGGCATTGGCATGCGCACTGTCGCCCTGATTGGCGCCGGCGGCGCCCTCGCGGAGTTGGCTGACGTCACGATCGCCATCCCGAGCACGTTTACGCAGTACGTGCAGGAGGCGCACCTCATGGTCGAGCATATCCTGTGCGATCTCGTCGAACGCCACCTGTTCGGGGCAGAGGGTGAGCATCTGTTCGGAGAAAGGGGTGAGCGCGCGTGATTATCAGCCGGACTCCCTTCCGCATCTCGTTCTTTGGCGGCGGCACCGACTACCCGTCCTGGTATCGCGCGCATGGCGGCGCCGTGCTGGCGACGACGATCGACAAGTATTGCTACCTGACGGTGCGCCGCCTCCCGCCTTTCTTCGAGCATCGCTTCCGCGTGGTGTACTCTCAGATGGAGAATACGCGGACGGTCGCCGAGATCGCTCACCCCGGCGTGCGCGAGACGCTGCGTCACCTCGGCATCGACTATGGCCTGGAGATCCACCACGACGCCGATCTGCCGGCGCGCAGCGGCCTCGGCTCCAGTTCGTCGTTCACGGTCGGCCTGCTGCACGCTCTCCACGGTCTAGAGGGCCGCATGCCAAGTAAGCGGCAGTTGGCGGCCGAGGCGATCCACGTCGAGCAGGACCTGATCGGCGACACCGTGGGCGCGCAGGATCAGGTCCTGGCCGCCCACGGCGGCTTCAACCATGTGCGCTTCCTGCCCGCTGGCGAGATCACGGTGACGCCGCTGACTCTCTCCCTCGCGCGCCGCACCGAGCTGGATGACCACCTGATGCTGTTCTACACGGGGATCAAGCGCACGGCGTCGACTATCGCGCAAACCTACGCGCGAGACACGGAGAGCAAGGAGCGGCAGTTGCGGGCGCTGGGCGCTCTGGTGGACCAGGGTATCGCTGCCCTGAGCAGCAACAGTAGCATTGCCCTCTTTGGGGAGTTGTTGCACGAGGCATGGCAAGTGAAGCGCGCCTTGAGCGATAGCGTGTCCAACCAGTCGATCGAGGAGATCTACGAGGCCGCGCGGACGGCCGGCGCGATCGGCGGCAAGGTGCTCGGGGCCGGCGGCGGCGGCTTCATGGTGTTCTTCGTCCCGCCTTCGGAGCAGGCCAGAGTGCGGCAAAGCTTGCGACGGCTGATTCATGTGCCCTTCCGCTTCGAGTCGTCGGGCAGCCAGATCGTGTTCTTCGATCCCGAGGAGGAATACGTGGCCGCGGAGGAGGATCGTTGGAGCCGCGATGTCGACGGCTTCCGCGAAGCCAATCTTTCGCCCCCTCTACCCCCAGGGGGAAACTCGTGACTCACTCCCCCCTCGCTCCCTCCAGGGGAATATTGCTCTCGCCTCCCCAGGGGAGCCTGGGCCTCTTCTCTCGCCCCCCCACTCGCATCAAGCTAATCCTGCCAAGGCGGGCTCAAGGAGGAGTTGATAGGTGTTAGGCTTCTTTTTGCGGCGGTTGAGGCGGCAGCCGGCCGCGACGGAGCGCTGGACGACCGTGAGCATG
>JAABUV010000739.1_pt1 | contig 49472 bp, 52 predicted proteins | sample 5559971 | NCBI WGS metagenome assembly JAABUV01 (sample SAMN10711881, study PRJNA513362) | rock metagenome | isolation source: Antarctica rocks | place: Antarctica: Victoria Land, Knobhead nord | collected 2015-12-19 | reverse complement strand
CATCTTGCTCATGCTGCAAGATTGGATTCTCCTTCATTGGATGCTTATAATCTATGGCGTGGCGTTGTGGTGCCTGGTTTTCTCTCAGTAACAACCTACATCGTGTGAGCTTTCTTAATAGCCGGTCTTTCACATTTGTTGACTGCATACCAGAGTATCGTTGCTCTCATTACGTCACGAGCTATACCACTGGAAACCACACTTACTTCAAGAATATCTTGAATCGGCAAAGGATTCTTTTGTTGGCCGGTTTCTTCCTGGTTCTTGGCTGGATTATGCATTCCACATTTATGAGATTAAACACAGGTTGGTGCTTCCTTTGCTAGTCGTCCAATCGACCGATCTTCAATCAACTATTATTCGTCTATGAGTGGCTACTTATTGACAATGTACTAGGGATTATATCAGTCACAAGCTACAAAAGCCATCATATCGCGCTCTTGATGATGCCAAGCAGTTCATACAAATTTTAAAGACCGTGGGCTTCAATTTGGTATGCCATTGGTCTTGCTTTGCATTCGTAATCAGCTAATGTCTACCCCAGTTGATATCCCTCGGCGTACTCCTTACCCTGTGGATGTTACTTCTTCAGACAAAGCTTGATACACATGATGTACTAGTCCTACCAAGATCATATGTTCCATCTGTTCAGGTATTTCGATAGCCTTCTGAGATATCTTGCTCTCACGACTCTGACAATCCAAAGTTTACCGCCTGGTATGCATGCAACGACTTCTTCTACTTCTACCCACACTGGATAGCCCACACCAAGAAGTCTCGCAAGGGTATTCACTACAAGTTCTTGCCTGCTCCGATCGCAGACGCTATACAGAAAAGCCTCCAGGGAGTCCATAAAGCCCATCACAAATCTAAAGCTCAGCTAGGAGTAGCCGCGTGGTACTGTTCACCCTGGGAACAAATTTTCCTCAACTTAGGTCCTGTAGGTCGTCCAAAACCTGATTCATCCCTTCCAAAAGCTAAACCTCTGTTTCGTCCCAGGCGTTCATCGGCCCACTCCTAACTCAGCTGCTCTCCGAGGCTGTGGGAGTGGACCACATCTGGGGTACTCACCTCCTAATTCTATACATCTGGCTCATGGCCGCCACCGCCAGCTCTGTCCTCTCGCACACAGGTTATCGTTCCCGCTGGAACGACCCAGGAAAACACGGTCAGTCCAGCAATCTCTTCCTTCAGAATACCTACTAAACTTCCCGAACGCCAGACCTCCATCATGAGCGTGCCTTTGACCCAATCAAAGCCGTCAACTTTGGAACAATGGGCCTCTTCGATTGGCTCCACGGAACCGCAAGCTCCATACCAAAAGCCGATGCCCTGGCATGGCGCGCGCAAAGAGACCGCCAAGCAGCGCTCGTCACGGCTAGCAGACGTACTGGTATTGCGCTGACGTCAGAGCAGACTGAGGTGGTTAAGCAACCTGACCATAGTGGTGAATGGCTTGATAAGCGAGCAGATGAGTAGCCGGTACTGACCTTATGGGAAACCCATTTTTCTGGTCTTGGAGCGGGTGCATTGAGGATGAAGGGTAAGGTCGAAGGTGATTGAAATCGAAGTTCTTCTGACTAGACCATGAACATGTTCGATTCGAATTTGTAGGCGAATCATTTTCGGCACACCCAGCAAGCAACAGTGACCTCTAATCTCCTCCTTTCGCCAGACACGCCAAGCTACCACAAACATCTAAATCACACAGTGAGTCACCTTCCCAGTTCCAAGTCCTCTTTCTTTCCACAAGCATCCTCGAGATCAAGTTTGTAGTCATTTTCTTTCCCTTGTTAAGATTACATAACAGAAACTTTCTTCGTCTTTTGTCAGCCCAACAAGCTCGGTTACCGTCTCTTTTCGGTGACGAATTATTTGGAAAGTTTCAATTTATGTAAGCGTTTTATGCGATAGATGACAATATGTCATCATCATTCCTTACATTTCGTTCGTAGATAAAATAATAGATCTACTCTGTTGTGGTCCGAGGATAGCAAATCGCCTTCCTCACAATATTGACTGAGGAGACAGGCCATCCCCCACCGCCTTCCCATCCTCTCTACCCTTTTTCTCATCTTTCAGCTACCCCCTCTCACTTCCCTCATCATACACATAACGGTGACCTTCTTAAGAAGCCAAAGGCGGGCCTCAGGGGTCTTATAGCGAGGCCAGGCCGAGAGTCCCGGAGGAAGTTGGTCAGGAGGATTTCCGGACCAATCGAAAGCAGTCTCTCGAAGGGTCCGACCTTCCCCCCCCCGCTTTCCAATAAAATCCCCCATACGTGTACTAGCCAGCGATAACAACAACCTTTAACAAAAAGGCGGAATCGAACTATATGTCTTGGCATTGAATAGATCGGCCAGAGGTATTGGCGGAATATGGTGCGGGGGATGGGGTTGTTTGTGGTTTTAGGGTCTTTGATAGTTGCACGTGGTTTGCGGGAAGATAGTAGTGGTCGGAAGTCTGAAGAGGAGGTGGTGGTGGTGGTTGTTGGTTGGCTGTGGGGGGTGGGGTATAAGATATATAAGTAAGTATTTGTTGGGATGTCGAGACTGTTGTTTGTTAACTTTTCGTTTCCTTGTTGGTGAAGTGAACGATTACGGAGGGAATCTTGTATTTTTCTGAGCCTTGTCTAGTTATTCGGTTCTTTCTCATCTCGTTCCTCCTGATGGTTTTCGCTTTGTAGTGAGTGTTCTTGTTCAGGTCGTTGTGGTTACGCTAGGGCGCGAGGGAGAATGAATGGGAATGAACAGGGCATGATGCGAGTAAGATTTTTCGACTCCTGGTTATGCTATGCCGTTATATATAAATTACTATCTTGACTAGACTGATAAAACCGCCATTCAGACAGCAATCTAACGTCCCGGCGGCCGTTCAATGCCTTATCACAGGTAATTCCGCGCCCGTTGCCTCGCCCAGCTGAACATTACTTTCCGCCATTTCGCTTGGTGCAACCGTCGCCGAATAAAACGATAATGGTGGTCCAGCTCGCGACTCGTCTTCCCCAGGCTGGCCTTGACTACCTGCAAGCTCATTCAAAAGTTGCTGGTTTCGCTTGTTTCGCCTTGTGAGGTAGACGATGTAAATCAGGGCGCCGACGAGAGCAATTCCGGCCGGGATCCCAACGCCAGCACCTACTTTGACACCCAGGTTGCTGGACGGTGGTGTGCCACTATTTACTTGGCCGGACGTACTAGTTTGTCCGGATCCACTTTGCGTGGCGGTAGTACTGTTTGCACTGGAAGATGAGGGGGTATTAGGAGGCGATGATGATGATGATGATGACTGTGATGTTATAGATGCAGACGTTTGGGTCGAGACCGTCGTTGAAGAGGTGACAGGCGCCGCTCCCACTTGGGTCACAATCTTTCCGGCACCAATGTTGAGGAAGTTGCTTGGATTTGAGCAACAACCTCCATAGACAAGACCTGAGTCGCAGCACCAATTGTCGGCGTAAGTACAGTTGTAAACAGTTGCACCACCAGCACGATTTACTACAAGAACGTCAGTATGTCTAACCGCAACTGACCAACGCATTCAAGCTAACCCGACAAGCAGAATTGAGGACATGCGGGCGAGTTCCAACTCTTGTCGGTACAGGAATGCCTCCCATAATTTGTGCCGCCCGTACTATTGGTCAAACCACAAACACCATTCGATAAACATGTCCAGTTCCGTTGACAGCAGGCACTGACGGCAGCGGAGGGGTTGCACGCGAGATCATCGTTCAGATCGCCATTAGGATAGTAGCAAAGGGTCGAAGCTTGTGAAAATAACAGAAATAGCAAGGCTACGGACAAAAGCATGGAAGACTCCCAAGTGGTTGCCAGTGCCATCACGAGCCTCATTGAAATACAGAGCATGCTGGAGGCAGGAATTGAAGAGGGCGAAAAGACCCAAGAAAGAAGTCTGGCTATCAGGGGCATTGCAACGAATATTCTTATCCAGAGAACAATCACGTTCAAGGATATTCCGGCGTAGCAGAGCAGCCTTGCAGGATCGCCGTTGACTGTCAGTGATTGGCTCACCTCTACATTACGACGCTTGAATTGTTTCACGGCTGCAGCTGAATGCAGCAGCTTGCTTTGCATTCAGTGTTGGTCCGGTGCATTTGGTCTATGGAAAAGCAGCGCTGGTAGAGCCTCATGATAGTACGTTCCACACGGTTTGATAAGAGTAGCTGGGAGTAGGGTGACTGTGCCTAATGAGGAGCATGCCATGTTCAAACATCTTTGATTTTCCGGTGTTCTACGGGATTAATAAAACTTCCCCAACCACACCCGCGAGGCTTTCCATTTGCCGAGCCTGCCATAAGTGGATATGCAGGCGCTCTGGATCCAGTGCCGCTTTTATTTTGCATGTACCTTGCTGTGCCTGCATCCCCTTCCGAGCATTGGAGGATCAACAAAGTCCTCGAGGCTGCCAGCCTCGTTGGCGCAAACGCTGATATGCATTTCCTTCGTTTCTCATTCGCTTCCATGCCTAGATATTATCCAAGATAATCCCCACTTTCATTCAGTCTTGAAAGTCCCTTTGAGGGAGTACCCCGAACCACTTGATCGAACTCGATGCGCGTTCTAGGAAGACGCTGGTCGTCGGCCTTGTCCATTGCAGCCTGCCTTATCATCTCCTATTATCTGTTCGATAAATGGTTCCCTTTAACTCTAAATCCTGGTTCAAAGGCCAGCAGCCCACCTACAGACACCGGCTCGTTACCCGAACCGACTTCAAGCCCCACAGAACAGCGATTCCGGTGGGATGAAGTACCTCACAGGTATCCCGTGACCTCGGTGATTCCTCTTCCAACGGGCAAACCTGTAAAGATTCCACGGATACAGCACCAATTTAGGGCGGACGATACGTCAAGAGAGGGAGATCTTATAAGAAAAACGAGGCTCCGAGCGGTTCAGGAAACCTTGGAACACGTGTGGGAAGGATATAGACAACATGCGTGGCTAAAGGACGAGGTGTCGCCTATATCCAAAGGAAATCGGAATACATTCGGAGGTTGGGCAGCAACTCTTGTCGATACATTGGATACGCTATGGATCATGGGCTTGCATAAAGAGTTTGATGAGGCCGTATCTGCCATTGTCGACATTAATTTTACCAAATCCTCGGAAGACGAGATCAACGTTTTCGAGACCACTATCAGGTACCTCGGAGGGTTTCTCAGCGCGTATGATTTAAGCGGCAATTCGGTCCTTCTGCACAAAGCAATTGAACTCGGGGAAATGCTCTATGTTGCTTTCGACACGCCAAATAGGATGCCAATAACGCGCTGGAAGTGGGAATCGTAAGCTTACAGGTATCCAGTATTCAGACTTGGTTACTGATACTCCTCAGGGCAGCCCAAGGACAATCTCAGGAGGCCCATGAATGGGTTCTTCTTGCTGAGATCGGATCTCTTTCCCTCGAGTTCACACGGCTCTCCCAACTATCGAAAGATCCAAAGTATTTCGACGCTATTCAACGGATTTCAGACCAGCTTGATCTACAGCAAAATCTTACCAAACTGCCCGGAATGTGGCCACTCTCCGTCAATGCCAGAGACTTGTCATTTGTCGGTGACAACACCTTTTCAATTGGCGCCATGTCAGACTCGACCTACGAGTACCTACCAAAACAGTACATGATGCTGGGGGGGCTCGAAAATCAATACCGCAAGATGTACGAGGATTCAATTGATGTAGTAAAGAAGAAACTCATGATCCGTCCTTTGAATCAACATAACCTAGACGTTCTCTTACCTGTCAATGGAAGAACAAATGATGGCAGCTTTGATTTGGACCCCCAAGGTCAACACCTTGTCTGCTTCGCGGGGGGCATGGTAGGCATAGGTGCCAAAATATTCGAGCGAGACGAGCTGGATCTCGCTCGGAAGCTGGTTGATGGCTGCATATGGGCGTACGAAGCAATGCCAACGGGAATAATGCCTGAAACGTTCCACATGATACCAAGCGCGATGGGTCATGAATGGAACGAGACGGAATGGCACGAAGGGATTTTACGCCGCCAAGGCGATTCCCAAGGCGGTTCCCAAGGTGTCGCGCAAGAGTACATTTCCAGCAAGCGATTGCAACCTGGGTTTACAGACATTGGTGACCGACGTTATATCCTAAGGTAAGCCTGATACGAATCACATGGTCACTTTGGTCGCGCTTACCAATACTAATTATCACAAAAGACCAGAAGCCATTGAATCAATATTTATTCTCTATCGCATCACGGGTGATACATCTCTGCAAGATAAGGCTTGGAGAATGTTTGAGGCTATCGAAAAGTACACGCGGACTGAGATTGCCAACGCAGCGCTCGACGATGTGACTACTGAGGATGCTCCCAAATCCGACCGGATGGAGAGTTTCTGGACTGCAGAGACCCTCAAGTACTTTTACTTGATTTTTAGCACGCCGGATGTCATTAGCTTGGATGAATACGTGTTGTAAGTACTTGGATTAGGTTGATAAGTGAAACAGTTAACTGATGACACCTATAGCAATACCGAAGCTCATCCTCTCAAAAGACCTCAGCAACATGGGTTCTGGAATTGGTGATCCTTGTCCTGAGACACTCTGCCTCACGGTGTGATCATATTTCAAACACGCGTGTATGAATGGAATTGTTACTCAATGCCTTACAGGTAAGCGCAACAATCTCCAAAACAACAATCTCATGAGCATAGGAAATCGATAGGTTCCTCGGTACTTCCGTACTTTCACCATCAAACTTGTCGCTTTGAAACCCATCACACATGAGATTCTCAGCATTGCCAGCCAATCAATCCACCGTTGTTTACGGATTATCTTTTCTTAAAAGCGGCGGCGGTGGCGGTGGCGGACAATTGTAACTGCGCTTTCGCTTAAGAGGCCAGTTTCCGGGGGCGCGGAACCGGATCTCCGGGCGCCTCGACGCGGGAACATGCCAACTTCCTCGTTTGGCTGGTCAGTGCTCAGCCCTGCTCGGGGCATGCTCAGGCTCGGCTCAGGTTAGAGCGGCGCCTGCTCAGCTTGGCAGCTAGAAGTGGAAGGGGAAGAAGATTTTTGTAGTCCTCTATATTGTTGTATACTTTCACCCAAGCAGCCTCACGTTCAGTTCTTGTGAATCGAATCGTGCATCTCAACGCATGAATGTATCAAGTCATGAATGATTTGCTCTCTTTGAAACGTAGAGCCTACAAAACGAAGGGATTTCTATAGTGACCGAACATCTTTGACCGTCAATGACGAGATTAAGCGCCCACTTCCTCATTCGGCTCACATCTGAAGCAGACGGGACGCTTTGGACTTGCATTTTGTGATACGTTTTTGGCTGCGCCTTATTTGGGGGAAGGGATGTACAAGGTGCGTGTAGCCAATGTGTGTCGTCCGTAGGCTGCAGCATATCTCTTCTTCATTGGTTGACAAAAATGGATGTTTCAGATCCTGCAATTGAGCGTCTCATAGGCTGGCGACAATGCCTACAGTTGATGACATTGAAGTGGTTGCGCAAACAGCGCCAATGATAAATAATTGTCTCTGTGCCATGGTTCTCGGGGCTTTATTCAGCGTCTTGCTTTGCTTGTATCGAAAATTACAGTATCCTGATCTGTTCTCCTACGCTGCCGTGCCTGCTACTGCTTTCTAACTGTAATATGCCTTTTCGGCTGATGTCTAAATTTGCAATTCTCTACATCCATCTCATCATTTCGACACAGAGCGTGATCGCGCTCGATTCCAATACTACGGTCTCAGGGAAGAGCAATACCCAAAATGCGAATCTCAAGCAAGGATGGACCTCTCAACCGGACGGAAGGGGAACATTGGATATCCTTTGGAGCTGCGGCATTACCATGTTCTTGTGCTCCTGGTCCATGCTGTGTATGAACATGCCTGGGCCGAAGGAGTCTAGAATGCAAATACTGTGGCGCAAATCGTCCCTGACCGCCCTAGGCATCCTGTGCCCCGAATTGATCTTTGAGATTGCGTTTAGCCAGTGGCTATCAGCTCGCCAGTCTATACAAGACTTCAATTCGTCCGGCTTCGGAAACAGACCAGCCAAGGACAGATGGTACAAGTTCAAATTGATCGGGAATCAGTCTACCGAGGGAACCTCAATAGGGAACAGCTGTGCCGAGGAGAGATGGACCATGAAAGAGGCATTCTTCGCGGACATGGGTGGTTTCATACTCCACACAAGAGATCAACTGCCATTCCCTATAGACGCCAAACAGCTCCACTATCTGGTCTCTAGACGGTATCTGAAGCTGCCCATACTTGACCATCGAGTGATTGAGGACAAGAACAAAGTCGACGGTCTTCTTCGAACTATCACCCTCTGCCAGATAACATGGTTTGTAATCAGTGTCATCGGTCGGTGGGCACAGCAGCTGGTGGTGACCACCGCGGAATTGACGACGGTGTCATTCATCCTGTGCAGTCTTGGGACTGCTTTCTGTTGGTGGCACAAGCCTGCCGACGCTGTATTAGCGGAAGTCCTCGAGAGTGACATCAGTATCAACGACATACTACAAGCTGAAGGCCAAACGTCTGATGGATGGAAGAGCACTCCACTAGACTTTGTCAGTCGCAACGAATGGTGGTGGTCCAGGTGCTGGGCAAATTTCGTTAACATCCTCCGAAATATGCGTCTTACTTTTGGCTCGGACGTAAAACCTATCGATCGCATTGCGGACTCTCTACAGAAAGAGATATCAAAAAAATCGCTGTATATATGCATGACTCTTACAAGCGGCTATTTTTCTGTGCTCTTCGTGGGCTGGAACTACAGCTTTCCCACCCGGACGGAGCAACTGCTTTGGCGTGGGGCATGCGTAACAATGATGGCAACACTTTTCATCCTTACGATCTTTGCCGGGCTAGGGGGCACCTACCCTGCGTTATGGCAAAGATTCCGACAATATTCCACGTCAAAGATCTCTCGGATCAAATGCCAAGAGAGTGGTTTTCGGCCCGAAAATTCGACGAGGAGCAGACACATGGGAAAGAGACTGAACGGTGTGCTTGATTGCGTCAGAAACAACTCAGTCGGGAAGGACCCTCTGCTTTACGTTCCCTTGAAAATCATAATACCCATGTACCTTGTCGGGGTTTTCTATTGTCATGCCCGCACATATATCCTTATTGCAGATATCATCGAGCTGAGGTCACTGCCTGCGAGTGCATATGCGACGGTGAACTGGCAAGGGTTTTTGCCCCATCTTGGCTAGTATGTCTCGTAACGTGGCCTTTATACAGAGGATGGGAAAGCCCATTCCGATTGGATATGGTCGTTCCTGTGAGGCGAGGCGAGGCAAAGATTATTCGGGCTTCGTCTCCGTGGGGTTATGTATTCAGGATTTGGGGCAGATTGACGCAGAGTTTCATCGTCCGTACACGAGACTGGGAATTCTATATAACCGGGATAACGTAGGGACCGATGCAGCAGCAGCATTCCTCGCATTATGCACGGTGGTAGGGGATGCAAGATTCGCAATACCCCCTATTACGGCTGCTTGAGGGTGTGAGTGCTCAGACGCAGTGTTGTTCAAGGGAGGACAAAGAAGTCAAGAGAAAAGAATTTCAATTAGGCGACGGTTGTGTGGACGACGGAGACCAAGGTGGAGGATGTGGCGACGAGAAGGACGTAGCTGAGAGGGGCAGGGAAGGGTAAGTAATCGGGAAATGTTGGGGGTTGTCTGCAGGATGATGCTTTGATTTACCCGTAGTTGTCTGCAAGGGAGAATGTGAGAGAGGCATTGTGGACGATTGATTTGGTCTGGGATTGGGATGAGAGGCTTTAGGACGCCGAAGCGGGAAAGGATGGAGGACGCGGTTCTTGAGGGATGGGGATGCTTTGATATGTAGGCCGGCCGTATGCGTAGTCTTGTCGGTGAGACCACTGGCTGGAACATGCATGTAGCTCCTTGAGCCGTCACGTGCCATTTTCGTAATTGAGATGTAGACAGACCCACTTTACCGTGTTAATCAGTGATTCTCACGCCATTTGGCATGGCTGCCTAGGTAAGCACGGTAAGGTAGACAACATTTATAGTCCGCCACCCCTCGTGCCATCATTGTACAAGTTTTCTCAATTTTTGTCGAGCATCGTTGGAAATAAACGTTCTGGCACAGAGGACTAAGCAGACTTTAGCAGAAGGCTTTTTTTTAAGAGAGGCATATAGATGGCGACAATGAGGTGGAAAATGAATGTCTGTCTACGACTGTGTTGGACTTGAGGGCTTGGGCGACGTTTCGGATCGATTTTCAGTCACCGGCTCGGTCTGGACTATGTACTTACTGTAGCACCAATGTCACGTATTACTGAGTCTTCTGCTCGGAATCCCAAGTATGCAAATGTGTTCCCCATGTTTGGTTTCTATGTGCAAGATGCGAAAAAGGTTCCATCATTCATTCCGAGGCAATACATCTGAAGCCTGAATGCACAAGCCTGATTGCTAGGATTCTGCAAAATACTTGCGGTTGGTTTCTATGCAACCATCGCAAAGGCTCATGAAACCGTGTATTGATGCTATTTTCTAGCGACCAACATGGCCAAGCAGGTTGGAGCTATACCAGGAGTCACTCCTATGTGCCATGTTTGCCGCATGGCGCTCGGCCGCACTAGTCACATTCTCTTCCTAGACCATAGAACATGCCATATATACGGGACAAGGCTTTTCCAACTTCTTATCCAACCCTCCTTTCGCGAGGCCCGCTGTTGCTCGGGACTCGGTTCGAAGGCTTTGTGGCCGTTACAGCAACGTATCTCCAGAGACCCCTTTTAAGAACACGGTAGCCCTGTACCCCTGCCTGAGTATTCACGAACCAAGCTTGAAGTCCCAAAAGACATATAATGAGGTACGGTATGTATCCCACAAGAAAGAACAGCCGCATCATGGGTTTGATGTTTTCCGACAGATCTTTCACAACGACATTTTGAAAGCCTTGTTTTTCGAGCATGCGCTGCAGAGCCCCGTATAAGAAACACTCATTCGCTGGCATCGATGCTTCTCTATTGATCTGCTTCATTGACTCATAAAGATCTTTTGGAAAGTCTTTGGGAAGATTGTCAAAGTCTGGATGATCGTATTCGTACAAGGCGATTGAACCCCCCGGCTTGATCACGCGAAAGAATTCTCCCAATGCTTTTTCGGGATCTGTTGCATGAACCAAAGTCTCCATTGTATAGACACCGTCAAAAGATTCGTCGGCCAAGCCGTTCAGGTCATGGTAATCCATCAAACTGACAGTGACAGCCTTTTCAAGTTCATGCGCCTGAATCTCTTGCCGTGCCCACTTGATGTGTTTGGTCACAACATCAATACCGTGGACGTGCAAACCCTTGCGAGCCAAGTACATAGCGACATGACCAACACCACATCCAGCGTCTAGCACCTCAGCGTGAGGCTGAAGCTTGAGAGAATCGAACAGATGATCTTCCATCCTTCTGAGTGCGCCATTGATAGGGAAAGGCCACTTTGTACCCGGCTGATAGTACCCAAAGTGCCTTGTGCCGCCCAAAAATAGTCGATAGCCAATCCTCGACTCGAAGCTAGCGTAATATCTTTGGAGAGAAGGGTTGGTTTCAAGGAGAGGCTCTTCCTCCGTATTCATCACGAAAGGGATCAATGTAGAGCCCCGTTCGAATCGTTGAAGTTTGTCAGGACAGTACTGTGGGCATTCAAGGCGCGGACGGTAAATACTACTGAAAATCGTCAGCCTTGTCTGCTAATTTTCGCATACTAGAAGACCTCATACCCTAGATAGCGGCTATATAGAGGTATATGTATGTACCTTCAGTCGTGATCTTGTTCAGGTTTGCTGGAGACCGGATAGATAATCGAGCAACAGTCAGCTACTTGGTGAATCCAAGGTAAATCTGCTCCAACTATTCTATAAGCTAGGCTGCTGTAGAATACGAGTTACTAAGCGAACATCAAAAATTCGACAGTCGATGGTTTTCTGCACAACAGCAAACGCTATAGTAGATTTTTGTTTTTGATGCGATCAAGAAGTTGCTCAATTATAAGTGTAAATTTTGTAATTTTCAGAGAATATTCGAAAGCGTTATGATTTTTACAAGTCAAAGCAATTTGAGTGTGTTGCAGGGGTGCGGGAGAATTTTGAGAGGGGCCTCGTACTCCGTAGATTTGGTAGGGCCCATATAGGGGTGCTCATATAATAAATATCTATAACGGATAGTCTCTATATTACGGAACGGAGGAGCCGATTTGCCACCTCCGTTATAGGCAGCTTTGACTGTATTGTAGCCGCTATGCTGATGTTTGACGACGAGGGATTACGGTTTTGGAAAGGCCACTTACGCCTGGAAAGGGCGGGCGTTAAGTCGATGAATACATGTGCTTACAGCAGGTTGCATGACGAGTCACGCGGTACCCACCCTCTGGCAAGAACATTTCAAGATTAGTCTTCAGCATCTTGTACGCTAGACCTGATGCTGTACCCGGATTTGTTAAGTAGAATATCGTGAGCGAAACCGAGTTAAGAGGATTAGGCAACTGGAGACTTTGAGAGCAAGACTAAACGATATCAGTATCTCCCGTACCGTTTTAAACCTTCAGAATGTCATTGGAAGACTCTGGAAGTGAGGGATAGGGAGAATCGAGCACGCTCGCAGTTAGTAGCTCGACTTCTGTATTTTGTCTGAAAGCATTGCTTGGAATGGTAGGGAGCCAACGAGAACAACACAAGAAGAGGCTGGAAAAGGAAACGAGGAATGCAGAATGCGGATCAGCTGGGTATAATATCGGATATAGATATCAAGACGGGGTTCATTTGGCAGTGCCAGAGGGAGACACGAAGTTTGAATTCTGATTACAACCACGATGGCCCGGTCCAGCTGCAGGTCGATATCCATGCAGGGCCATCAAGAGTGCACAGGGTAAGGCAGATTATTCCGGCGCTGATGGTCGTATTCCAAGAGTGGGGAAATGGGCGGTCAAAGTAAGCATGTCGAGAAGACCATGTCGTAATCATACCACAACTGCTCAATTCCCAGGACCTGGTCTGGACCCACAGCTTGAAGAAATCTCTTGCTCCATGGTGTGTTGCTCGGTCCAAGGATTTTCGATGACCATGGGTGTGTTGCCACTCCTAGGCTGACGTGAGAGGCCAAAGGCAGTTTACGAGATACAAAACACAAATGTAATATATAAGTCGGAAGACCAGTGGCGAATGCCTGGGAGCCCCAACGTCTCATGCCAGGTCCCGAGAGGGTCCAGATCTGTATGTGAGATGTTTGACGGGACCCACCGGCGCGGAGTGTCGCAACTCTGATGCTGGCAGCCACGCGACATCAAGGCTGGAAAGTGTAGTGGTACTGTATCAAGGAATCCCGACTTTGACATAAGACACGAGGCCCGTGGGATGAGATCATGGTAGACACAGTAGGAGCACCAGAAGCACGGCAATCGGCAGTGGTAACATTAAATTTGGGTAGCAATGTCGGCTGATATTCTCTCGAAATTCTAATTCCCGATTCACCGATTGGATATCATTGTTCGCACCCAATCGAACCGGGTAAAAGGTGCAAATATGGAAAATCAAGGTTGGAGCTGCTGCACCCCGCGTCTGGGCGTAAAATAGCCGGATATTTAGCTTGAGATTTGAAAAGTGAAGTAGATGAGATCAGCTTAGCTTGAGAAGTTGAGAGGCACCAAAACCAAGTAAAGTACGGAATACTAAGGTACGGAATACGTGCTGTGTAATCGTTCGCATCACGAGTTCAAGGTCTCCGAGGTTATACACGGCGTGGCAACAGCCAATCCAGGCCTCGGGATACTCTATGACTTGCCGCTTCCACGTATTCGATAATCGAAACAGGGTCACGGTCACGGTCATGGTCACGGGACTACCTCAGCCTTCGAATTCAAGCTAATTTACTTTAGGCATAACTCACAACGCATGTTACAGGTAGATACTAGGTAGGTACCTAGATACCTCGGTTTGGAAAAGCTTGCCTGATTCGGGAAGAGCCGATGTTCCCCAGAAAATCCAATGGCGGCGCATGCGGCGAAAATGGCAAGAATGCGCGTGACTTTGACTCTTACTTACCTCCCTAACGAAAACACTCCGTTCGCAGACCAATGCTCGAGTTGTTCTCGATGTCTGTCATGCGACATAGCGATATAGCGATAAGACTGGATGGTTATATACAGTATTCCAATAGTGGTCTGGCACGGATCAGTGCAGACACTTTGACTTCGCTTCGGCGGTTTGGCCTACCGGTTAAGCCTAACCCACTTTTCCCTTCCAGTGTCTCCGGCTTGGTGGGTCAGGGGCAACTGCCTCAGTGATCCCCGCCGGCCATGTGGTCTTGCTGAGAGACAAGGGCGGCAAAGTTACCTGGGAAATGGAGTCCGATATTGAGGATCGAATGGATTATGGTAATGGACGTTGGGGCTAGACTCTACGGAGGGAAGGTGGATTGATTGGGATACAGTGTTCGCTACCTACCTTAGGTGCCTTAAGGTAGGGGTTCATCTAGGTGCATAGAATACGGAGGGAGGGGCCCCGGTGGTGTGGCCTGAGAATTGTGGTCAATCTCTGCCGAGAATGCAACCCAAACCGCTTCACACGAAAATGTAACCCCGTTTAACCAGGGATAGGTGGCTGCGGCGCAACATTGACCTATGATTTGCTTACTGGTCAAAGAAATTGCTAGAGTAGGGAAGAGAGGAAGGTAGGCTGACCATCATTAACACTTACGACGTACTGCGGTGCTGCAGCAGGAGGTGTGTGTTGTTACGAGGAGGTTATTGGAAGTTTTCAAAGTGAATGCTGTTGTGCAACCCCGGATTGCTCGAGAACAGCATCGAGATCTTCACCTGTCATCACCTCGGTCGCAGCGTCAACCAGCCAATCGCCGCTTCCTTTCGACCCCGCTACTGCGCCTGCCGGGATCCTCTGGGCCGCAATTGGTGCGGAGAGGGACAGAGTAGCCGCATGCGGACATGCCCCGCACTCAGCTGCTGTGTCACTCCTTGTCTGTGTAAAGTAAGTACGGAGTAGGTGTTGCACCAACTAGATGGAAAAGTGAATGTCCCACACAACACCTGGTGACCACCCCCCCCCCCAACCCCCCCCTGGGACCCCCGGTCCCCCGCCGTACAATTTACCCCGAGGGGGTTGATGGGGTCATGTTTGTTTTCGGCACAACACTACTACTAACCCACTGCAAGGTAACATCCAAACGCAGTGAATCGATGCTTATTGAATCCACTCACTCTCTGCTATAAGATTCCCTGCCCCCCATTCTCTCTTTCCATCTTTCTTCTTACCTCTCATCCTTGATCCACCGGAACTAATCTCTGCCCTCTCCGCGAGTGTCTCCGGAGTGTGCATCTCGACCCCCTTAGCTTCCTCCCTCTTCAACTAACCACATAACAACAACAACCACCGCCGCCATGCCTGGAGGAGCTGTTGTGATCACGGGGACGGCCGATACCTCGCGTATCGAGGCCCCCGTCACGGTCAAGGCTTACCTGATGTGCGCCTTTGCTGCCTTTGGGGGGATTTTCTTCGGTTATGACACTGGATGGATGGGAGGTGTCCTCGGGATGCCGTACTTCATTCGCCAGTACACCGGTATGGCCTATCCCAACGTCGTCTACCCCGACACTGGTTCAGACGCCTACAAAGCCTACAAGAAGACCTTCCACTTGACCGCCCGCGACCAGTCTTTGACTACCTCCATTCTGTCTGCCGGTACCTTCTTTGGGGCAATCATTGCTGGTGATGTTGCCGACTTCATTGGTCGTCGCTTGACCATTATCATGGGCTGCTTCATCTTCTCCATTGGCTGTATCCTCGAGACGGCCTCCACTGGACTTGCTCTGATGACCGTTGGTCGCCTCATCGCTGGTGGTGGTGTTGGTTTCATCTCCGCCATCATCATTCTCTACATGTCAGAAATTGCGCCCAAGAAGGTCCGTGGAGCACTCGTGGCTGGCTACCAATTTTGCATCACCATTGGTATCCTACTCGCCAACTGCGTCGTCTACGCCACTCAGAACCGTGACGATACTGGCTCCTACCGTATTCCCGTCGCCATTCAATTCTTATGGGCTATCATCTTGGGTACCGGTCTCTTCATCCTTCCCGAATCACCTCGTTACTTTGTCAAGAAGGGCAAGCTCGAGAAGGCCGCCAAGGCTCTTGCCAACGTGCGCGGACAGCCAATCGACTCCGAATACATCCAAGATGAGTTGGCCGAAATCATTGCCAACCACGAGTACGAAATGTCGGTTATTCCACAGACCAACTACATTGGCGGCTGGACCAATTGCTTCAAGGGATCCCTCACCAACGGCAGCAGCAACGTCCGTCGTTCAATCCTCGGTATACTCATGCAAATGATGCAACAGTTGACCGGTATTAACTTCATCTTCTACTTCGGAACGGTGTTCTTCCAATCACTCGGTACAATCTCGAACCCGTTCCTAATCTCTCTCGTCACCACCCTTGTTAACGTCTGCTCCACACCTATATCGTTCTACATCATTGAGAGACTGGGTCGGCGCACGATTCTTATCTTCGGTGCCATGGGTATGATCGTTAGTCAGTTCATCGTCGGTATTATTGGTGTCACCGCCGGCAAGCCCGAGAAGAACAACCACCCTGCCGTCTCCGCTATGATCGCATTTATTTGTATCAACATCTTCTTCTTCGCTACCACCTGGGGTCCTGCCGCATGGGTTATCGTTGGCGAGGTTTTCCCCCTTCCCATCCGCTCGCGTGGTGTTGGTCTCTCCACCGCTTCCAATTGGTTCTGGAACTGCGTAAGTTCTTTCTTCCGATTGAATTTTACACTGTATTGTATTAACTGGTTCTATCAGATCATTGCTGTCATCACTCCCTACCTCGTCGGAGTCGAGAAGCACGATGCCAACCTTGGTGCCAAAGTCTTCTTCATGTGGGGCGCACTCTGCTGCATCTCCTTGACCTTTGCCTACTTCCTTGTTCCAGAGACCAAGGGTCTCTCGCTCGAACAGATCGACAAGATGTTGGAGGAGAGCACACCGCGCACATCCGCCAGATGGGTACCCCACTCAACCTTCGCCGAAGACATGGGTCTTACTCACAAGGGTGTGGACTTGACGCACGGCCACATTGGGTCTACGCCACCGGCCGAAGAGGTCAGCCATTCGATTAATGAGAAATCTGCGGTTTAAACAGCTTGCTTTTGTGAAATACCCCCGGGATGTTCAAGGAATTGGTTGAGCTTTGCATATTAGGGATAACATAGCATAATTAAGCAATCCCGTTTTATTCACGATACTTTCTTCTTGCAGTGTGACCCAAACCGCCGTTACCGATGCGATGGAGTTGACCTGCAACGTAGCTTCATCGCAGCGCGTCTCTTCTGGTGTCCCGTAGTTCATGATTACTAACACTAGAGAGGTCGATCACCGAGCCAATATTTGCATTTGTTTGCATCCACAAAAACATTAGTACATTAATCTCCAACAAATCGGCACCACAGTCTCGGATTGCATCTGTCGGGGCTTGCTACACGCGACTTATATAGGGCCAAAGCTGTCAAGTGAAGATCTAGAACCTTGGAGTCCTGGCAGGTAGTACAACTACACCGCGCCGGAGGAATGGACGATGGAGAGTCAAAGCGGTAGCATCTGCAAGCACACAGTGCTAAAACTGGAATCCTCGTCCAATGCCGCCCAAGTAGGCTACCGCAGACCTACAGAGGAACAGCGAGCAGCTGCTACCACGCGTCAAGGGACAATTGCAAGTCTGCGAGGGAAGAGAAAGAGAGATGCCGACTTGAACGCGGCTACCCCCCCACCAGCGTCCTTTCCCGCCCTCCTCGTCCTGCCCGGCGACGACCTCTCGTTGGATCCGAGTTACCTCCCTCAGAGTTTACGCTCGTGGGTACGCGAGAAGGAACGCAATAAAGTGACGTCCGAGAGGAACACTGTTTATGTGGCTGCCTCTCCAGAAGTGACGCCTGATGTGGAACACCTCTGCGAGTTGAGCCGTCCGAAGGAGGAGAGTTGTGGGAGTTTCAAGGCACAATCTCGATTACCTCCCGCACTTCAAGGAACTCCAGATTCTAGGAAGAATTTTGAGAAAATCCAATCAGTCGGAGTGCCATGCGTAGAAGATGTCAAAGATTATTTAGCAGCCTTTTACCACGGAATGCCTGTCAAGCTGCTGCCACCTCCAAAGCTTTCGTTCACTGCATGGAATAACGGTAAGTTCAAGTCATCCAAAGCAAAGAAAAGTTTAGCAGAACCCCGCTTCATTGGCCTCAATACCTTCTCAAATTGTACCCGCATACGCATACGTCCCACTGCGAACGCTGCATTTCCTTGCCAGCTTAATCTGAACGATCTCCTTGATGCCGCGATTAGTATGCTCCCAGATGACGCATACGCACTTCTTCTGCTTGTGAACCATGACCTGTACGAGGATGACGAGGATGAGTTTGTGTGTGGTCGCGCATATGGAGGTAGCCGCGTGGCGGTTATCTCTACTGCCAGATACGATCCTGAGCTGGATGAGAAACACAATGTGGAGCGAGAGCACTCTTGGCCTGCGTCACACTGCAATGCATATATGCAGTCATGCTGTGACGAGGAATCTGCATCAACTGCGAGGCCAAGGAGGAAAGCTAAAGCACAGAATTCTGATTGCAATCAGCCATCCTTACTGTCCTCTTTCACAACAAACCTTACTCTCCAACTCTCCCTTTCCCCCTACCAAGCCGCCCTATCCGCCCATAACACTCTCCCCGCACCATCCTCCTCATCTCCATCCCTTTGGCTAAGCCGCGTCTGCCGCACCGCATCCCACGAGCTAGGCCACTGCTTCGGCATAGACCACTGCGTCTACTACGCCTGCTCCATGCAGGGCAGCGGCTCGCTTGCAGAAGACGCAAGGCAACCTCCGTATCTGTGCCCGGTAGATTTGGCTAAGGTACTTCAAGCTACAGGCGGAGATGCGAGGGGGCGGTATGGGGAGCTTCTCGCTTTTTGCGAAAGGCATGCAGATGGCCACTTGTTTTCTGCTTTTGCAGCGTGGATTCGGACGAGGCTGGTGGAAATGAAGACGCCGGTCTGAAACCACTTGATTCCATTCAGGACATTCAACTTCTCGCAGACAATGATGACTCTCCCCGTTGACCGCACGGCATACACAAACTTGCGCCATGTTAGTCTGATGATGCTCGGCCTGCCTCGCTGCCGTGTGGCTAAACAAAACAACATCTTCGGAAAGGTTTTCAATGTCTACTATCTATCTATACTATTGTTTCCTCGGCCTACATCTATTGCGCCTAGGGCGTAATATACATCAGTCGAAGTTTTTGATCAATAGCAAAACATTAGTCAGCGTCTGCTTGTTATAGTTCCTGAAAGTCGCCGTCACAGAGGTCGAGGCTATCATAACGAATACAATTCAAGCGAAAGCGACTACTGTCACGACTTTCAGTGGCCACAGCTCCGAGTGAATGCCTAGTCTTGCAGACCAAGCCGATCAGTCTTTTTGCTTTCAACTACCTCATTTTCGGTTCAGGGCAGTCGATAAGTCAACGGTATATAGAGTATGATTTTGCGACACTGCGACGAGCTCAGACGTCACTTCGATTATGACCAAAACGACAGCGAGATGAGACCGACGGATATGATCGAAGGCTACAGTTGATATTATTTAACCCCCAATTATGATCGATTAAATACTTGACTACTTGCTACACTACCAGTCAAACGGTCTTGCTACGAATAAGGAGTTGGGGCACCTTATACAGACTGACTAAAACTGAAATTCTTTCTCAGACTTACTACAATGTGGCAAGCTCAACTAACCAATGAAACCGCCATTTGAATTGGCGTAATCAAGCCTTGGTAGGGTAGGGTTGGCTTCAACAACAGTTAATGATTAAGTGTTAAAAACCGTACGTCTCAGGTTAAAAACCCTCCGAAGCCCTCTCAGATTGACAATTAGAACCCTCGTCACAACATCACTTCATCTACCATTTCAGACCCACACAAACCACCCCAAATCCTCTCAACTATCCTCCTTTCTTCAATTTTCCGTTCCCCTTAACCCTAACCCTCAGTCTCCTCGCTCTAAAAATTCCCACAAATCCTAAATCCCCCACGTCGACGTCCCTTCCGCCAATCAAGCCATACAAAGTTCACCCCTCAACCGGCACAAACACAGTCAAAAAGAATTCAGATCGAAGTGAAAGAATTTCTAACTGGAAAATCGTCAAGTGAGTGTTTTCGCTCTGAAAAGTGGGGTTGGGGGTTGAGGATTACAGCATTGAGACAGTGAGAGATGAAAAAAGGCAATACATGGGACTGAACGATTTGCAACTGGCCCGAAAGAAGGAGACTAAAGAAAGTAAAGACCATGCAATAATGACTTGAACGAGAAAAAAAAAAGAATATCGTATCAAGAGACGTAAAAATCACACATCTCAAGTCTTGGTTATCATCTTCGAAAGACGTATTCTAGCTCTGAAAGCTTTAATTTAATTTAGGATGGGAATAATCCTTTCGTTTTACATATTATAAAAATTCAAGTTACACAGAAAAAAATTCCATCATTGCAGAACCCCGAACTCATTCCCACCCCTTCCCACCCAACCAGCAACATTCATTCCCCCACATTCTCCCACACCCCCCCCCTTCTTTCCCACTCACCCTCTCTCTCTCTCTCATCCTATCCCATTCACATCGCAATTTCCACCACCCCCTTTTACTTTCACACAACCCTCCCCATTCCCTTCCACACAACCCTTCCCTTCCCATTCCAACCCCCCCCACCCAAAAACACATCAAAGAAAGGCTCGCCCAGCTATTTAAAATGCGTTTTCTGGCTGAAGAGATTGGTTGAAGATGTGGAGCGAAGCGGACGGGGAAGGGGAAGGGGAAGGGGAAGGGGAAGGGGAAGGGGAAGGGGAAGGGGAGGGGGAAGGGGGAAGGGGGGATTGCTGAGTGCGATACGGAGGTTTTTTTGTTTTGGGAGAAGGTTGCGAGTGGTGCGAGTGGTTGGGAAAGGCGTTGGAGAGGGGGTAAGGGACTTTGAAGAGGGGTTTGGTTCGCTACTTCGGGGGAAAGAGATTTTGGCTTTTGAAGGCAGACACATTTTTTCTTTTGGAGCTCGGTGCGTACTTTTGTTTTTTCTTTGGTCGGGGAACGAAGTCGTAGAGCTACTGTATGGCAGACGGGATAAATCTTTTCTCGAAATTCTTCTTTTGTACAAATCTCATCCCAACCCATCTTCACGACATGCCCTTCTCAACCCCAGACCTTTCACCCTTCAGCCCACCCTACCCGCTAGCACCGACACAATACCAATACCCCGTCCAAAACTGCTTGTCGCACCCACTGCCCCCACTGCCCAAGGCCATATTCCACGTATAGAGCTGGTCCGCCGAGACGCCGTTGTCCTGTGCGAATTTCGAGCAGTAGTCGCCGCGCTTCGCTTGCGCGTACTTGGTGCAGTGGGGTGAGAGACCGGGCTGGGTTGGTGAGGGCGCTGCTGATGCCGAGGTTGTTGGGGTGGAAACGGTGCTGCTGGGAGGGAGTTTTGCGGATGATGGATGGGCGGAGGTGGTGGCGTTGGTGGATGTGCCGGTGGAGTTGGTTGCGGGGGTGGTGCTGCCGTCGCCGCCTCCGCGGGCTTGCGCGCTTGCGTTTGCGGAGCCAGGGGGTGGGGGCGGAGGGATGTAGGAGCCTCCAGGGGCACTGTTGTAATCTGTGAGTGCGATTGGGGAGTGGGGGGGACGTCTTTGGTAGGGGAAGATAGCATACCTGGCACAGACATAGTCGCCCTCTTTCAGGCTGTCGCAAAGGCCGTTGATGTGTGGGTTCCAGGTCAGGAATTGGACGGTGGAGACGGTCTGGTTTGCTGTTAATATCGAGCTCGCCAGGGAGTCGCTATGTAGGTTTGCTGTTAGCTCTAGGGTAACGGAAAGGTAGGGATAGAGCAGCAGCTTACCATGTTGCGCCGGAGGGAACTTGTTTGAGACAGCATGCTGCGGGTACGCATATTGGGTATGTCAAAGTACAGGCGTCGTTTCCGATTGTTGCTTGGAGGTCGCCCGTAGTGACGCTATAGCGTTGCGAAATCTCATTGCAGCCTTTCTGGCTGATGATAGATTGGATCGTCTGTCCTGAACATGTGCCGTTAGCGGCGATTGTGCCGTTGGTGGCAATGGTTCCGTTAGAGACAGAGGTTCCGTTGGTTATCATGGGCGCATTCTCGTAGTTAGGAGGAGCTCGAATAACGAGGTCGGGCATTGGTACGTTGCATACGTCCGTGATGTCTTGGTATTGCGTCACTAGATAGTCCGAATAGTCCTGGTCAGGGAGATAGGGAGAGGCTAGACGCAGGTGAAACATTTTTAGAAAGCAATCGCTACACAGCTGTTATGGATTAGCAAACGTGTTGCTGAATGCCTTTTCTCTCAAGCAGCTCTCACCATGGTGTTGTCATACAGGTTTGCAATGCGGGTATGTTCAGGGTTGACATTGTTAGGATCGATGCATGAAGGATCCGTAGAATTGCTGTCGCAGTTGACTTGGATGACGTCGGAACCAATCCAGTCTTGCGACTCGAGCAGGCACCATGAAGTAGAAGTAGATGTCGAGGAATTCCAGCTCAAAGGAGTGGTACTTGAAGAATTCGAACTTGAATCAAACAAGCGTCAACTTCGAAAAGATTGCAAGTGAGGAGAGATGCATGCAATTACTTACTCGGGCTGCAAGCATGCAATGTTCAGGCCCTCGGAGTATCTGCCAGCAACAGAGTCCACAGGCACCATCTTGTTGAACACCGCCATGTTCTCGTTGGTGCACCGCTGCTGGACATGGATATTCCACTCTTGTGCGGATTGCGTGCAATCGGAAGTACACAGGGTCGTAACGTTGCTCTCGGACCACCAATAATTGTCCACTGAATTTGCCCATTGAAACAAATCCTGGTCGCAATTCACCGTGGTGTTACTACTTACGTGTCAGCTCTGTCAAGAACGATAGGGGCCCGAACGATGGTACATACAGAGCAGTCAGGCAGTCGGCGCTGATACCAAAAGCTTTGGCGAGGCGATCCGGGTCCACTGTAGGGTAGAGGTGGAATGCAGCCACCTGTGACCCAAGCAGGAAAGCAGCGTAAACAAAGCGGGCAGACATCTTAGTGTAAGAACAACCAAGTCGAGTGCACCGATTCCAGCAGGCTGGGTACGTTATAAATCGAATTGATGGCTACTGTGGATAATCCAATGCGGTCCGCACAGCAGACAAGCAAATAATGAGAAAGATGAGATTCCAAACGTGCAATGTGAAAGAGTGTTTGATTTATATAAAGCTGTAATGCAAAGGAGCGTACAGAAGGTAAAAGCTGCAATGTCGGCCAACTGGTCGATAGACCAGGAGGTGGGAAGAAGGACATATAGAATCAAAACCATCCTCACACAGCCAACCCAGTTGACCAGGCAGGCATCGTTGCAACGTCAGCCCTCCTCCTCAATACCAAAACGGCTGAGGAATTGTTATTCTCGAAACGAATCCTTCAACATGGTGGATCTGGTCCATGGGGCTGAGTTTCGAGTCTCAGATGCCCTGAAGGTATATCGAGTGTCCCCCTAGAGGAGATTATGCAGTACCATATTGGGCGTATTAGCGTGTGGCAACTGACGCAGAAACGCAACGGTATCTTAAAGTACCTGAGGATAGGCGCCGTGACTATTTTGGAGCCTCCTTCTTCTACAGTACCTTACCTTACCTAGCATAGCCCTAGAAGAGCGCTCACGCCTTTTCCGGCAAGCAACGCCCAAGTCCGGTCAGCTCTAAGATTCGAAGGAGACTTCCCTCTCACTGCGCATGATGGCTGCATATTTCTGCATATTTACAGTCATCCGGATCAACCTGGAAGCAGTAACTGATAGTACCTTAAAAATCATCGATTGGAGGTTGCCCCCACCATCCCACCATCCCACACAATCCCACACATCACCCAAGGCTGCATCTACTTTAACACTACTTCCGTAAGCCTCGATACATTATACAAATTGGGTGACAGCTGCCGAAACCGTTTCAAGATGTCTCGTTGTGGTAAACTGCACGTTCTTGAAGATTGCCCATTGCCCATTGCCCAACCAACACAGACCTAGACGGTACCCGTGTCCATTATGCATTTAAGACTCTGCTGATTAGCCATGGACATGTTCAACGTTGATTGTGCCATGTTGACCATGTGGACAGGGCCGACTAAACAATCGAGGGAATCCTGCACAAGGCATGGGGAGCTGAATGCAATCCGGGCGCTGACGCCGGGGAAGAGAGACACTCAGGATAGGTACCTACCTACAGTACCTTATCTGACAGCGACTTCAGAACAACGTTGCACAGTTCACACTGTGCCTCTTGCCCGGTCCTTTCATTCAAACTGCCTCAGCCATGGGCTGGGTACTATGTACGAGCTGAAATGTCTTGGGCCTCGTGCCACTGCCACGCCCCACTCGAGTCCGTGATGATCCTGATGGCACTTTAATTACATGTACACAATGAGAGTAGGAACGCCACCCTCATTGTCTGCGCCTCCAACGTATCGCGCTCCTTCCCTATATTCCATTCGTCTATTGGCCATGAAGGATTCGGGAATCTCCTCGGATTATTTCCGCATCCTGCATGTTTCAATTGTTACAGAACCCCACCGAAATTTTCCTATGTTCCGACGCAGCCTGGTCCAGATCGATGTTGAATCCTCTAGGAATCTATTCTACAACAATTTCGTCCTCGGCTGTGTTTGATTGAATCTGCTGATACCGCTTGAGGTCTGGGTGTGATGGAACAATTTGAATACAATGCTCGTCAAATACAAGAAGCCCTGGACCCCCCACATTGCCCATTCTGTCTTTCATTCGTCTCTTCATTCGTCGTCTCTTTCATCTACAATTTCTGATTCGTATCCGTCATTACTGCCAATCTTTGAGTATCTATGCTCCTTTGCATCGTCATTGACAACTGACAACGCTGCGCGTTGGCTTTGCCTAGAATCCTCAAACTCTATAGTTTTTCGCACCGCTTCGATTCATTCCAGGGACCACCAGCATGCATCTCACACCGTTTGCGACGGTGATATTTTATTTGACGTCCTTTAGCGTTGCTGTTAGAGCAATTCCGACTGACTCTCGTGGACAATCATTAAATCCGCGACTCCAGACATTTCCATTAGCACCTCGGGATTTGCCTATAGGCACCTGTAACGATCAGACACCGTGCTCTAACAAGGCTTGTTGTAGCAAGAAGGGGTAGGTTGACCAATCTTTCGCCTCTTTTGTGGGCGACATGACTGACCGGCCATCAGCCTATGTGGATACTCACCAGACTTTTGCGGCCACGGGTGCAAATTCAACTGTGATGCCAAGGCTCAATGTGGACAATATGCCCCCAAGGGACAGGAGAAATGTCCGCTCAACGTCTGTTGCTCTGAATTTGGGTATGTTGCTCAAGCCCTCGACTCTGTTGTAAATCACACGACTGATGGCCATGTGCAGATACTGTGGATCCACTAAAGAATTTTGTACGTGGAAAGGTTGTGACACCAAATATGGAGGATGCGGCGATGCCCCTCGCCCTTCCTGCGGCGGCGGTAGCAGTGTGAGCAAACGAACAATTGGCTACTATGAATCTTGGGCGAACATACGCAGCTGCCAAAAAGTTTCTCCAGAAGATCTCAACCTGAATGGCTTTACTCATATCAATTTTGCGTTTTCATTCTTCGATCCGTCGACTTTTGAAATATCACCCATGGACGCAAACGGCGGCAGCCTCTATAGTCGTTTTACCGGTCTCAAGAGCAAGCAAAGCGGGCTGCAGACCTGGATCTCAGTCGGTGGCTGGTCCTTTACCGACCCTGGCCCAACCCGCAGCGCTTTCAGCGACATGGCCAGCAACTCCGGCAACCGCCAGAAGTTCATCAATGGATTGGTCAAATTCATGGACACATTTGGCTTCGACGGAGTCGATCTTGACTGGGAATATCCAGGTGCAGATGATCGTGGTGGCAAATCGGAAGATACTGCCAACTACGTGCTCTTGACTCAAGAGCTCAAAGCTGCGTTCGGTTCGAAATATGGCATATCAATGACGCTGCCGACATCATACTGGTATCTTCAGCACTTCGATCTTAAAGGGATCCAGGACCATGTCGATTGGTTCAACCTTATGGCCTATGATCTACACGGCACCTGGGATTCTGTCTCGAAGTTTGTCGGACCCTACATTGCACCTCACGCCAATATCACCGAGATTGATTTGGGACTTGATCTCCTCTGGCGCTCTGGCGTTACCCCTGAAAAGATCGTTATGGGCGAAGGCTGGTACGGTCGAAGCTTTACTCTCAAAGATCCCTCCTGCAGTACCCCCAACGGAGCATGCGAATTTTCAGGGGGCGCAAATGCCGGTCCTTGCTCGAACGCAGCAGGAATTCTGGATAACCAAGAAATTCAAGACATTATCACAAAGAACAACCTCAAGCCAGTCCATGATGAAAAGGCAGCCGTGAAGTGGATCACCTGGGATAACGATCAGTGGGTATCGTTCGACGATGATGACACTTTCAAGCAAAAGCGGGATTTTGCAAATAGTCGATGCCTTGGCGGTCTGATGGTCTGGGCCATGGATCAGATCGATCAGACCGGATCAAACGGATTGGGTCCTGCCCCGGGTATCACGAAATCGCAAAAGGATGATGTAAAGCAAATCTCTGCGGACGAGGCAGCTGGCGTGACCTGCTACAGTACAGGTTGCGGGGATAAATGCAAAAAAGGCACAAATCCTGTATCTCAAATGACTGGGCAGCCCGGCCAGCTATCAACAAGCTCCAGATGCCCAAAGGGCAAGTATCAGGTCCGCTACCCCTTGACTCCTTTAGTTTCTCAAGGCCAAAGACTCTGCTAACATTGTTAACAGACACTTTGCTGTGATGATGGCACAACCATGGGAAAATGTCATTGGCGCGGATTCAAAGGCGTGGGGCTCCCATGCACCAGTGGGTGCGCTACAGGTGAGACCAAGGTCTCCGAAAACACCAATCACCATGAGAAGAAGTCCGACCAAACTTGCAACGGTGGACTTCAAAGCTATTGTTGTGCTGGTTTCAAACCCGCCCCATCAAAAGCCCAGTTGAAAAAAGATGCCGCAGACGCTGCGAAAGCTGCCGCGGAGGCCGCTGCTGAGAATGCTGCCCTCGACATCGCTGCCAAAGCATTCTGCAGAGTTGCCGTTCCGGCTCTTCTCTTACCGCTCGAGCTTGCTGAGGATCTTATCCCTATATTTGGAGAGATCGCCGACCTCGTCGAAATCGCAGCCACGCCTGCAATCATCGAGGGGTGTGTCAAAGGAGTTGAGAAGGGGGGAAAGGCAGAATTCAAGGTCTTTGGGAAGAAACACACTCTCGACATCAACAAGCCGACCAACACACCCAAAGATCCGAGACCCCCTGCGAAGACCCACGACCCTCCAAAAACGAGTGGTAAGCCGACAAACAAGCCTTCGAAGACTGATCAAGCTTCTAAAACGAAATCTCACTCTTCCACTTCGTCCTCAAGCCCAACTGCAAGTCAAGAGCCACGCAAATGCTATAGTAATAAATGCGGTGCGAAAGCATGTCTCGCGAAGCGTTCTCTCCCGAGTATTGAGCTTTCGGAACGAACCTCCATTGCCAATCAAGAAGATGGTGATGTTGAACAACAGGAGAACAAGAGTTTGCCGCCTTACAGCGAGCTCTCCAAACGAGCCTTCTTCTCCATTGCAAAAAATGGCGATGTCGAAAGATTGGCAAAGAAGAAAACACAAAATGTGGATCTTTCGGATTTTGCGGACCGCAATTCAGAATGGATCCCATTTGATGGCAAGAACCCCAAATCCATTACTGTTGTTGGCCTCGAAGGGTGCACCGTTATTCTTGCCATGTCCGACAAGGGGATGATTGCTTCGCATCTTTTCGAATCTGGCCAGCCTGGCAAAGGGGGCAAGGCAATTTTAACGGATACACTGAATCCTGATCATGCAAAAGCAACAATTGAAGCCGTCGGGGCAAGACTAAGTCTTCATGCAGCAAACCTTGCAGGAGGCCAGCTCCTTGTTATGCTCCCTGTGAACCCAATATCGCCTGGTGAATGGAAGTACGACAGCGAGTCTTCGACAAAGTACACTGCAGCTGGGACGCCGAGAAAAGCAGAGCCGAGGTTGGTATGGTCCAGAACAACGGTAACTGATATTTTGGCCATGGCAAAGACCGCCACAGGTATTGCAGACGCCAAGGAAGTTAGATACATTCCACCCAAAACCCAGGAAGAGTCCGATAGCTGGGTAAATACGGCTCATGGTACTATTGCTGTGCAGTACGACCCTAAGAACAGTGACGGAGGGCAAGGGGTCAAGCAGGCCCGCCAAATTTGGTGCGAGAATCACGCACAGTACAGCGAACCGATAGTGTGGTAATATAAGCTGCTGATAAATAGTGGACGAGATGGTGGTGAGTATAACCGGCGTCGAAGCTGGATATCTCAATTTTCAGAGCGTACTAGCGTGCATATGATTAGATACCTCAAAAGCATATCAAAATTCTCTTAGACCAGTAGGAAAATAGTGGATAACTTGCGTAAGTTTAGAAGACGACTAGCCGAAACATAACCCACATTGAAACAAGTTGACAAGGATGATATCCTACAATCGTAGCGTGACTGATCAGTCACTGTCGCTACCGCAAAACAATCGAGTCTGCTATAGCTCAAATGGTGAGCAACCGGCACGTTGTCAGCAAGAGTGGCGGCCATGGTCTAATAAATCCAAGGATACAACCAAATTCATAGGGCTGGTGGTATCTCATTTAGTGCCTGGCATTCTCTCCTCCAAAATCCTCACTCCCTCCGCAAAACCCCACCGCCTCGCATATTCAAGCGGTGTATCGCCCATCTCGTTCTTCTTCTCCAGATCTGACCCCCTATCTAGGAGGAAAATAATCCTATGCTCCTCACCGGAGCGGATAGCCGCATGCAGCGGTGTTCCGTTCTCATCGCCATTCACTTTATTAATGCGATGCCCAAAAGTGGACAACGCATTAATGTCTATCCCAGCTTCGTCAATTAGGAACGCCATCATTTCCTGCTGGTCATGAGTTTTGGTAGATGAGCTTGCGGCCTGATGTAACGGATTGGCACCGGCAATCTTAGCGCCATGTGCGAGCAAGAATTTTACTACCGCCACCCCATTGGCGGCAGCGGCGACATCCAATGACATTGTGTCCCATCTATCGCTTCGCGCATTGATGTCAGCGCCGTGATCAAGCAGGAACTCTACAAGTGGCTCATTGCCAAGGACGGTCCTGCTTCGGCTATCAGTTTCCTCCGTACTTGTCGTCGGTCTTTTGGGCATAGATGAACTTAGTTACTGCACAAAGGGTCTCCCTCTGACGTCTTTGAAATTCACATCCCAGCCATGGTCTATGAATGCCTGGTACATATCTGTCGAGGCATTGGCCTGGTGGGCCCCTCCAGCAACCCATTTATCGATTTTTGCGCCTCGGGAAAGGAGAAACGAGACGGCGGCGACCTGGTTTGCAGATATTGCTTCGTGCAATGCTTCGCTGATTTCGTCTGGAGGGATCGTTTCGGGGGCAATCTGGGCTTGCCATATGGTGAGGATGGTGTTCAGCTGCTCCAAGTCGCCGCTCTGGGCCGCGTCACATAGATCTGGTAGAAGATTACTGGCGGGCTCGGGTCGAGTTCCGTTGGTCGAAGACATAGAGAGATGCTATCAGACAGGTACTGGCCCGAAGTCTCAATTTAGAAAATGCCAGCAAAACAGTTAAGAGTTTATTCAAGGTAGGGTGTCCGCAGTAAATATCCGTGGGCGAGTAAACGTGTCAACAACGAATAATGAAGCAGGTGGCCCCTCGGGCGCAGTCAATTAGTTACAGTACTTGTAGGATCATCTTCCCTGTCCTCTGCGCTTCAAGTCTCATGTTATAGTCCCGGCAGACGATCTGGACAGTATCCAGAAAGACTTTTACTCGGATCAATTATAGCATGCCGTTCACGTAACACACCCTGGACAACGTCGCCCTGCAGTATTGGAAGTAAGGCACTTTTCTTGTCGTAGTCGCCCTATCGAGGCATAAAACATAAAACTGCCAAGTGGAGAACCGAGACCAGTAGGCTGAGACGATACCACTAGTACCTACGCTTACCTTATCGAGGTGAATAAATGCCGAATCTGTACGTGGCTGATACTAGCGTAATGTAATAACACCCACCTTACGCCCACTTTCTTTTACTGTGTATATAGCGGGCAATGAAAAGTAAATTATGCCTCCCTCAGTATCAACGATCAGGCCTTCGCCCAAGCATCCCGCCCAATATCATATCGATAATGCAGTCGCGAAGGTCTCAGTTCACTGAAGCTTTTCTAGTCATGAATTAAGCCAAACATTCGCCCTAATCTACATGCTCGACGAGGCTCTGTAGGGCGACGATGTAGGGGACGCCTACAGCTTAAATTTACTTTATGCTCTTCTCAGGCCCCACTGCCCCCAAGTCAGTCTTGCCACATCCAACAAAACCCATCTTTGGGCTTTGCCGGCATTTTGGCGAGCAAGGCCCCAGATGTGACCTTTGAGACCGTCAGGTGCCCCCTCAAAAACCCCAAGCCAGGGCTTGGTGTTTTACTAGGGAGCAGCATAGAAGTGTCAGCAGTGCGTAGCTCCTCCTCTCCCCATCCTTCCCTCAACTACCGTTACATTTGGTGCACATTTGCCTCTACTTCTAAACAAAACGCCAAAAATACACTTGCTCAGACTGGGTAATTCCCCTACAAAAATCAAATGCATATAGCACCATCAATCCATTACCTGGAACGCCTGGCGGTCTAGGTTACAGAGTTGTTTTCATTCGCAAGTAGGATTGATTTATAAACACCACCACAGGGCCCCACCATTCATCATCGAACTGCTATTGAGCTACCAGGCCAGGCACAAACGGTGGATTGTCGACTCGAACGATTGCGACAACTCGACCAGTTTTTCCATCGCTCGACCGATGGATGCACTCGACAACTTGACGGACTGACGGTGTGGTTGGCTTTAGGCGAAAACCTTACTGACCAATTAACCAATGTAGGTAAAGTAAAGTAACACTGGTTACAAGGAACAAGGAGCTATGATTGAACTATAAATTGTGACAGTAGTGAGCTGTGTAACAAGGAAACGGAAAGCTGCAGCAGAACCGGTGGTAGATTGCAAGGGAAAGCCTTGTAGCTCTGCAGTTTAGCGTGAAGCGTCACTGTGAGAGTCCGGTCGAAGCGAATTCTTCTTTTGACGACAGTGGGTTTTTCTTCTGTAGGATTGGTGGGATTTGTCGAAATAGGGAAGAGAAAATGGGCGCGATAAACACAAGGATCGCTAGAAAATACATATATAACCTTTCCTATCCCAGTCTATGGCTTTTTCTTCCGCATAGGATCGCTGTTCCAATCCTACAGTATCAGCTTCAGCTAGTACGCTGTGTATTCGTCGCAACGCTCAGGTGATTCGTTGGGATCGCAGCGCTGAGTTTTCGGATCCTCACAGGGCTCAAGAAAGCACGAGTCGCTGTTAGTTCTTGCATCGAAGCTGGATATTCGATGTCATCTGCTGGGGATCTTTGCCACGACAAGGTGTGTTCAAGGAAGGTGAGTACATCGACTGGGAAATAACACAATACTTGTTGGAAACGGGGTACGTATGCACATACGTATGAACATACGTATGCTCATACGTATACCTCGGCGATTAGTTATTTCCGCTCCGGCCGAAGCGGCTTGGCGCTAGGGATATTTATCCGTCCTCCCACTTCTTCCTTCATCTGCATGCTCTACCAAATATGCTCTACCTACTAGATAGTCAATATATCTACATGCACATATTCGCTCTGACCCTCATATACCAATAATACTAACAGTAAGCTTGACCATCATTACATGGGAAAAAAATACATAAAAGAGTCTTGCCAGTAAAAGTCGCTTCCCGGGGCTTGGGGTGGAGGAGGAAATATGGAATGATGCGATGATAGTAATGACATTAACGGTTGTTGAAGCATTAATGGCGTGGATATTCCAGGGACATACTATTATGCTATCCCGATATGGGAGACTAGTACCAATTTGACAATGGGTCTTTTCCAGAGTGGTAATCTAGCTTTCTATTTATTTATCCATAGTGAAAGATGCCTTAGTTCAGTGTCTCGTATTCTGCATCTCGAATTCGAGTCCGCGGGGCCTCGAGCGTTGAGAAATGTTGCCATTTTCAAAGACGTTCTCGGGTTCTTGTCGAAGCGTAGCCGTGTTGCCATTATTACTAGAATTCTCCTCCTCTATAAGGTATCTGAGTTCACCTACAGCTTCGCTAAAGTTTCCCCAATCATCGTCGAGTTTAACCCAAGATCGCCTACTGTGAAGCTTCAACGCGAGCCAGAGAAGGAATAACGCCAAGGGCTGGTGATAGTCAGCAAATTGTACTGAGATGGAAGGCGTCGATTACCCCAATGTATCCCGCTGTGACTTTCTCAATGGTGACCTTTCCGTTCCACATGATTGCGCTACTGAAAAGAAGGACGATCGAGAGGCATCCGATTAAGCCAACCCATGCTACGACAGGCTGGAAGTGTGTAAGGAGGCTTGAAAACTGGCCTTCATCATGCATGTGCCTAAGAGGATTGTACCTTGCGTGGTCACCGGTAAGATTTCCTTCGTGTATGTGGGTCCTATCAGCTATTAGCAGCCCCTACCGATATAACGAAGCGGAAGTGCAGGCATACCACTTGCGGTATCTGATAAATGCTAGGCATTGAGAAGCCCACACTAGTAAGCAGCCTTCGGACCCGATCTGGGCCATTATCCCTAGCAGCTGTATTGAGTGATCAGCGAAGTAGCACGAAGAAAGACAGCATCATATATATACCGACCTGTTGAACGGTGTAGCCATACTTCTGATGCAGTAGTGGGAGCCAGCAGAATGAGATAACAGAAACGACCAAAGACCAGGCTGGAATGTGCGTGTTTGGTGTGGTGGTCCCCAACTTTGAAAGCCATCTCATCAGCCATAGATCGTGAGTAGGGTCTATCTTGCGAGCTAATCCAAACAAAGTCCTAGACGCGACGTACAAGGCTGTATTGGCAGCGCTGAGAATGCTAAAGATGATACAGCCCGTTATAAAGCCGGGTAGAACAGGAATCCTGGCTTTGAGCGCGGCGAGAACAAAAATTGCGCGACTATTTCCTGCTCCCAAAATATCGGATTGATCTTGAAGTTGGGGAAGCATCGGATCTTTCCATTCCACGTTCAGTACTTCACCTAAGACAACGCTGAATTCGACCACGAGGACGACGTAAGCGATCCATTTTGCTGGAAATCGTAGGGATTTTGGGTTTCGGGCCTCGAAAGCTGTGACAGCGATAATCTCAACGCCCAGGAACGTATAGGCGACAATCGGGAGAGCAATGCTAAATAATCAATTAGCAATTCTCGACTCAGCCGAATGGAATAAGTTCAACTGTACCAGATCGCGGTTGCATGATTGTCAGCAACCTCTGGGTTATTCTGTATGCTGTCTTCGATATCTAGATATACTCCGTATTCAGCCTACGACAGAGTCCGATTAGCCAATCGAATCTTGTACATTTGGAGCCAGGCTTTCCCCCTGGTCTATCTGTTTTAGGGAAAGATATTAGCCCTGTCTGCGACAGATGGCGGAGACTTAGCGATTCTGACCTCTGTTGGCGAGTATATAGAGCAATATAGCACCACCTATAGCAAGCACTATCTTCAGAGCCCCTCCGACACACTCGATATAACCATAGTACTTAGGGGTTAGCTCAGTCTTCAGAAATTCGATAAAGCGAACCCACTTTAACGCCAGAACAGTTGATCCCTAGAAGAATGAGGGGACAGCAGACGAAGAGCACGAATGTCTGCCAGAATTGCGGCAGGCCCCAATACTGAACAAATTCTGCCAGACCCAAAATAAGGGTTGCGAATATCGATGCGTAAGTGTACCTGATGCACGTAATTTAGCAATTGGAGGAAGTGGATGAGAATTGCCGATCATACCAATATGCGATACCGACTACTAAGGCAAGATCTTTATCGACGAACTTGTCTACGAACTCCATCATCGCATTGGATATTGGCCACAGTTCGATCATCTCGCTGAGGCCTTCCATAACAGCGACAGCTATTGCACCGTTGATTGCCCAAGCTATCAAGACTCCGCCCGGACCACCGACACTCAGTATTAGACCACTTGTAGAAAAAAGGGTGAGACCACCGAGGATCCCGCTGATCCCGATCATCTGCGCAAGAAGCCGTTCGATTAGAACTTGACACTAGGATTTGGGCGCAAGGCCTTGAGACGCACGAATATCTGCCCTGATCTGAGATCCCGCCTACATAGGAGCTGTGCATCAGTATCACGAGTCGATTAGGTGCTTCCCAACGTGGATTCGCCGCCAAGGTCTCAATTCAAGAGGGTTTCGGACTGACCTTAGCGTTCGAGGCGGGCCTGGTGTGTTTGGTGTATCTTCCGGCATAATTCGATTTTGAAGCACGAATCAGTCGGCAGAGGGCAAGTGCGATAAAGTGTGAACCCATAGTTTGAAGGATTAGACAGCCTGACAGGCTTCCAACTTGAGCCTCACAAATATGCTGGTCGGCTGGCTCCAATCATGGATTGGAATTGCAATGCCCAAGCCGCGCAACCTTCAACCACGCAGGACTGACGCACTAACCATTCTTTTTGCCGAATCATCGGTCAGCTGTTCGCTAACGGCCCATTCTTGGGCGACCAGAATGGAAGCCTCAAAAGTTAAACGCACACAACCAATCCGACAGGGCATACACACGCAATGATAAGCTCACTACCCCCATCATTCTTCATATATTTGGCTCCGCCTATTGCGCTACCGGTAAACGCTTTCTGTCCATTGTTGCAGCTATCGAGCTTCCTTTTCTCACGTCAGACGGTCCACGAGCATGCCTGCGTTTGTAAAGGTTGTGATTAGTCCGAGGCAGTCGGGCTATATCGCGAAAGAGGATCTTCAGAAATTCTTGACCGACACCTTTGGTAGTGGAATTGATTTCAAGCTTCGAGTGAGTGCTGCATCATGCTAGGATAAGCACCGTGGTGCGCTAACGTCCGCGGATGGCTTAGACACGTTGTGAAAGATGGGAGTTCTACGCTCCAAGACAATTGACCGAAGTACGCGCACTCGGACCACTCCAAACATCTTTCCGTGCAGAACGCAGAACGCAGGGGAGGTTGGGCTAAGATCGAACACAGGCGGAAACGAAAAGCTTGAACGGTTAAAATCACTCTTTAGGCGGATACTTCGAAGCCTTATCGAATAGACTACGGTAAACGTAATGCAAGTCACCTCTAACTCGGAGAACGTGTCTGTGTTTGATTTGTGAGCGCTATTTTCTCGCATTTGGGTTTGGAAGATGGTGTTGCTCTTGTAAATTACAGCCATTGGGCATTGGGTCTCAACTGCAGGACTGCAGGGAAAAAGAGATAGATGGAAACATAGCCCCCCGCTTTATGGGACATGCATGGTGGCTGACGTGCAGAAACACCGCTTCGGTCGTACATCAGCGCAGGTGTTAGGCACTAAAGGCACTCTGCCTTGGGGGGGTGCTAACAGACCACCTTATCAGCTGGAACGTTCTTTCTTACAAAGGGCTACAGTACTTCTTCAACGCAATTGATACAGCACTCGCGCATCAAAGAATTGCGTGAGCGAACATCGCACATCGATTCTCTAGAGGACGAACCTTGCGGTTCCAGTCAAGCGTCACTAGCTATGGGTGAAAACAATGCCTTCGTCAACGCATCGTTTGAAGGATGGGCATCGTATCCCACCAACTTAGGTACCTACGATCCGATGATTACAGATGGAGAATGCTACAACAGCCACTTGCGCGGATTATCCCCGACATTGTTTTGCCATCTACCAAGCTCGACGAGAGTGGATGTTATAGATGTGTATGGTGAGAAAACAAAGATGGGCCAAAGCCTTCGACTTTTGAAGCTAATGCACTCTAGGAACTGGTGCGAGCACAGAGGTGAAGAGCAGCAACAGATCGTTCAACAATGAGAAGAAATTAGAAACACATATAACCCAATGGCAACAGACGAATTGCATAAGAGTAATGTAAGGCATGCTTGACGTACCTCAGAATACCGATAGAAACATATAGATGATAATGTTGCCAGCTCCATACCTCAGGAGCACTCATTGAGACCACTAAGAGTTACCGAACCAACGATGCGGAAAATTTTGACCTTCCATAGAATCAGTCCAGAGTTTTTATCAGTCCTGTTTGCGTGTGGCGACCAACCTCGAGCGTCGGAAGAGGGTTCCGCGACTGTGAGCGTAATCAGATCAGGGGATCAAATATATCGTACGAAATCTCATAAGCTTGCTTGGATGAACTAAACCTAACGAGTGTAGACATATGTTACCTGTTCAAATACGTGGAGAAGAATGGAAGACCGAATGGTAATCCTTGGTCGATAAGACAGAGTGGCGTCTATCATCGGTATTCGCCAAAAGTAAATTCCAACGTTTGGCTTCTACTGCATCCTTTGGCGGATTCTGTCGCCCAGAGACGATTGAATGACTGGTACTCACGACCTCACCATAGTCTGAATATCAATCCACTTAGGATCCATATTCTCTTGCTATCATCTTACCTCGACAATTGGCGTTGGTATTTGAAAGATTTGGGGAACACCTTCCTCAATATTGTAAGCAAAGCCACTCGCGACTTCGTCCGCCTTCATAGCACTGAGGGTTTGCTCACATCGGTCCAGGCAGATATTTCAATGACAATTGACATTCAGGAAGACTACGACCTGAGTTTTACTACGCTTCAAGACCTGCGGCATCTTGAGCAGAAGGTGATCCCGCTACGTGCGAGCTTTCAAGCCAATCTGGAGATAGTCCAGGTTCTAGAAGCCACGAATAAAGAATTCCAAAATGCAGGTTTTTATACCGAGGAAGAAGCTGTTGAGCAGACAGATTGCCTCAGGCTTTTTGTATCGCAGTTGCGTGGGCACCTTTTGAGCGTCAAGATTCTTGAAAAGCGCATCCAGGGGGTTGTCTTTCTAGTAAGGCCATCATTTAGCCCTCATTACACGTTCAAAGGTTCGAATGACTGTAGCTGACATTCTAAACCTTGCTTTTGGTAGCTTGCAGATGCACTGAACCTCAAAAATCAAGCAACCGCAGCCGAGATTAACAAGCACCTGCTAAGCCTAACACGTGACACTGTTGATGATAGTGCGACCGTTCGAACAATTACCTGGGTATCGCTCATCTATCTTCCTGCAAGTTTTGTTGCGGTACGTTTTCCTCAACATCGCTCTACACCTCTTTTATCAACTTAACTCTTCGTCTAGACTCTGTTCGGGATGAACCTCTTCACGTTCAACGGAGCCACGTCAGACATCAAAATTGCCAAAGACTTTTGGATATACATTGCGTTTTCTGTACCTTTGACATTTTTGACAGTCGGATACTGGTTTATTCAATCACACATACAAACAAGGAGACGGAATAAACGAAACGCAGAGCATCCGAGATACGGTACAGAAATCGGTCGAGATGTTGCATTTGCTAAGTGAAACCAGGGACGATCATTGCGGGTACCAGGCTTTTCGCTGAAATAAGAGGCAGCTCTGCGATTATTCTTTCACTGGCTCTTGGCGAACATGCTCCGAGATCAAACCGGAACTAGCGACTGTTCACCTTCTGAAAAGTGTTGTACTGATTACTTATATGAACATGGACTTGGGACATGTGGTTATTGAAATGGAGTAGAGGGATATCAAGGATGGAAGTCGGCAGCATAGCAACCTTGCTGTTTCAGGCAAGTTTAATCCTTTGGCCACGGCCTACTGGATCTCTGTATCTGACTGGCCGATCAACTTCGTCCACCCTAGAAATTGTATTATTGAACTTCATTTTCCATTTTTTGCCAAGGACGATGGGTTGTACACAATAGGGAAACGAAAGGCGTATCTTCTAATAAGTAAATTCAAACCTAATAGACGTTCGAAACATAAGTAGGAATCTGAAAGAGCGTTTCTTCTGTCTTTCATATCTTCAAACTCAATCTTCCGAATCTTCAAATTATCAGTCTTTCTAGGACTCCGTCAGGGTGGGATATCAGCAGTCCTAACGATCCTCCAGCTCCATCTTCAGTAACTGCAATGTCGGGATGGTCTATATCTCGACTTTGATATGTAGACTTGCCGAGTTTTTGGATCCCGGATCTGGTAGCGAAACACACAGAATCATCAGAATTAGAGATTAACCTTATCATCTCTATACGGTCCTGGGATCTCTTGCCAATGCAGTTACTGCTGGAACGAACAAGAATAAGAGCATTGTAACCCGAGACATAAGTGCACATGATGATACCACTCATCAACCGGGGAAAATAAGTAGGCTTGGAGGAAGTGGAGTCTTTCTGTGCAATCGAAAGTCTTCCTTGGTTCTCGCGAATGATAAACGCTGCAGTATCGGCCAGAGGGGTAAGTGATTCAATCGGCGGCCCAAATCGTTCGGAACCATAACTCCCAGTACAAACCTGTACAGGAATTTCCATGTGAATATCCCAGATGTACCAATAGTTGGACCCACTTCCACAAGCCCATGCATAAAGAAAATTGCCGTCCGAGCTGAAAGAAGCGGCCTTGAGGCTGCCGGTAGTTGTGATTGGATACACATGCCCATCTTGCCTAGAAGTTTCTCGGCGCCAAATCTTAAGGTGATCAGTAAACCGAAAGATGATTTGGCCTTTACAAGAGACCTCGGCTTCTACAAGCCTAGAAAGATCAGGGCAGTCGTGGATGGGAACATCAGCTGATTCTCTTAGATTCTGTAGATGCAGCTCGTATAGAGAAACTCCCAGCAGCCCCCGAATGAGCAAGTAACCACCAGAAAGACTTACAGACCTCCACCTTGTGTTTGTTCCAGTGCATACATCCCACCCATAGAGTTCTGAAAGATGGGTAACGCGACCGGGCTTCTTCTTCCACAAGCCTCTGGCATCCAGACTCTCGGTTGCATATAGGAAAACATGTTTTTCAGACAGAAAAGCAACCAAGCCTCCTGCCGGAGAAATGGTAGTTCGAAGAATTCTACCCGGAGGTAGTTCGAGTTTCACCAGGCTCGACTCAAGCGTGCCAGTAATGGAAGTAGAGTTTGAGAGACTAAAAGTTCTGATATTTTCCTGTCGAGGCGTAGCAGATAGCGCGGGTGGATGGAGAATGGGCTGTTCAACAATGTCAGGTCGGGACTCGGGGTTTGCGCTCGGGCTCGAAGATTGATCAAGCGGTTCCTTGGACCTGAGACTACTCTCCGTTTTCGCTTTTTTCAGAATTTTCTCAAGATCAGCATGTACCTTTCTAGTATCAGGTCTTTGGTCCATCTCTATCACTATCATTCTCTTCAGTAAATTGACGTAGTCGCGGACCCAGTGCTTCTGTGGGTTGCAGCGCTTAGCCAATTTTTCTAGCCAATCAAGTACGCTGTTCTTCACTTCCCACTTGACGCCGGTCCTAGATGCAGAAATACCATCAGCTTCTTTGTAGAAGTAGTCAGTCGATACATCCGGGCCTCCATCTCTGCTGCGTTCTTTGTCGAAACGGGAAACCATGTCAGGGCCCTCACCCAGTGCAAGCACAAGGCAGAGGATACATCCTAATGACCATATGTCACTTTTACGCCCAACTCCTCGAGCCGTAGTGTTCTGAACTTCCGGAGCCTGAAAGGGTCCAGGCTTGCGTTTTGGTATCGTCCTGGTGAGACTTGCATGAACATCTCTGACAGAGTTAAGCGCTGAGAGACGCTTAGAAGCTGCCGAATGGACGGTTGGGTCGTCACTCGAGGGCTTGATCGTAGATATCCCAAAGTCCGTGATCATCCATACGCCTGCCGGTGATTTGGGGTCAATTCTGACCACAATGTTCTCGGGCTTCAAGTCCATATGCACACAAGATACTCGGCGTCCGCCTGGAATCTCGATCCCATTGTGTAAGAAAGCCAAGGCATCAGCCAATTCGGACGCTTCTTGAAGCAGATCGATTGACTTCTTCATGCCTAGGCGATCTATCCGCTTCTCGTAGATGAACTCCCTTAGATCCAAGTCTGCCCACGGAAAAAAGATATTGAATTTATTCCCATGAATAAGAGTTCCCAGATGCGTCATGATGCGCGTATGTCTTGATAGGCTGCTCCGAAGTAGGTCAAGATTTCTGACTTCATCTTTGAACTCATCTTCGATCGGAAGGCATTTCCGAGCAATCATTACTTCCTATTTTACCCAGAGCCTGTTAGCACCCTTGATGGGCATCCAGACTAAGAGCGCGACTATGACATACCTCTTGATTGGGATACAGCTGCATGTTCGTACCTCTATGTATGAATTGACGGCGGGCAACAACCTCTTTACAGACCTGACCATAACTTCCTTGGCGAACCTCCCTAGATACACCGATAAATGGAAGCCGTCGAGCCTCTGGATACAACTGGTCCTCGTCTTCCACAATTGAGATAGGTAGGAAGGTATACTGTTGGTGGAGGAAATTACGTGCAGAAGCCGAATCAGCAAAGAACGAGCTATCCGCCAATTGATCTATATCCTCTATGGGAAGACTATCGTCCAGGCGATCATGTCTACCTTCACTGTCGTAGTGGTCTAAGAAGATTCTACCAATCTCAGACCAACGATGCCAGCCAATCCATATCAGGGTAGAGAGAGTCTTGACAAGATTGCAGCGAACGAACTCAAGCTCCTTGGGCGAAAGATGGGATTCTAAGAGCTTTTCCAGTCTTCGGTTTTCAGCCCAGATCTTCTGTAAGTCGTGCTCGCATGCGAATTGTTCGTTCTGGGTTTCCGTTCGAAGCATAACTTGGTTGATAGCTCTTTCAATTTCTCCTTCTAGCGCTCCTTGCCTCGTGGAGCTCGACGTGTCCTCTCTGGCTGCCATCTCTTTCTGGTGGTATACGTAACTAACGGTATACCCAGGCCTTATAGCATAATAAAGGGGTGAGACAAGATCTAAGAGCGTTCACATGCATGTTTGCTCTTCTAGCAACGATGCATAGATACATGGATGTGTAGAGTGGATTGCAAGCTGTATGCTTGACAGCGAGTTCATAAGAGTGTAAATCCTTGTTCCGGCTTCAGATGAGCTTTGAAGGATTGGAGGGGAATGGCCTACATTAATTCTGTCTCCCACAAGAGTTCAAAGTCATTGTATTGTTCGCCGGGTGCCGATGAAAGATGGAAATCATAGATTGAACAACCTTGGTCGAGAACTTGGCTGTGCCATGTATGATGTCGCAAGGTTGTCGCAACGCAACCGAAAAACCGACCTATCAGAATTCATGATCGAAAACTGTGTATTGTCATGTGCAAAAACCTAGATTAATTCTAGTATTTATCAAAAGTTTGTCAAAAGTTTGATTTAAAGTTCTCAAAAATAAAAACTTGATAAATATAATTGAATTTTATTCTTATTAATATTGCATTTTTTATACAATTTGAATACTATGTAAAGCTTTATGCACGTTCTTGTCATGATTTAAACCTAATATTATAATTAACAATGTTGTTTCATTAATTTCAAAAAGTTTTAATTCTTTCATGCAATAACTTGTAAAGTTTAATAAATACTGTTGCTGAGTTATCACTTTATCTACAAAGTACTTGTCACTTTACATGCTCATTACTCTTTTAAAATTGATTGCAAAATTGATTGCAAAAAAATTAAGAGAATTATACTATTTTTGATACATAGTATAATATATTTAGTATTTAACAATCGAAAGCATCACGTAGCAAAAGTGTTCAAAAGAGTAAGCATCAAAACTCTGAAGACAGAAATGTACACAAGCTTACTACATGTTCATCTGAACATGCTACAAGACAAGATCACGTTACGCAGTTAAGTCAATGATTGAATGCAGAAGATTAAACAAGCATGTGAACTAATATGCGTTCATCTGATGAAAGTTAATCACGTCATTTCTTGCTTATTCATCATCAAGAAAATAATACTTCTGAATGTTTTCATTCAAGAAGATGCAAAGATACAGTTGAGATGCAGATGATGCATTTTCTTCTTCACAATGATTTCAACAAGCGATAGCATCATAATAGTGCAGTATCACAAAGATCAATGAAATCAATGATGAGAAAAGTACAAAGAATGCATCACAGATGTTAATGCAATCTCAGCACAAAGATTGCATCTGAGTAATAAGATGATAAAGATGCATGATGATTTTCAAAAAGCAGAAAACACTCTTGCAATGTACATTAAAATTGAATGCATAAATTTGAATGTTTATCTACACTTTAAAAATATTTCAGACATGAATAGCTTGCGATGCAACTGCGAATGAAGTCATCAAATGATGAAGCATGTACTCATGCATTGCTTAAACTGATTGCATCTGCAATCAAGAATGTTATAAGATGCTGATTTTTTAAATTATTGAATAATCATCATCATCATGAAGAATCTCAGAGCAGTAGTGAAGATGATGATGAAAATAAAGCTCTTAAAGCAATTTAGAATGACTAGAACATTTATTCTTTAACATGCAATCAACGTGAACAAATTTGATATATAGTTTTAACTGCATGAAGTAATCATATAAACTGTGAATAATTTTCTATTTCAAAGAGTTTTGTTCACTCGATACAAATAGCATAAAGTTTCTCATGAGTTAATTTAATCAATGTCATAAGAATGTATAAATTTATTATTATTATTATTGTCATGATGTCAAATCATCAATTCAATTTAGAACATAAATCATTGATGTTTTAAATAATCTTAATTCATTGAATCTGTTTTGCAGTTCAATGAATCAAGTTATCAATCTAATCATCATCATCTTAATTTAGTCTCAACAATTCTATTTTGATCATTTCAATCATGTGTGCAAATCTTTGCAATCTTAAATCATAAAACTACTGTCTAGTCTTGATTCTGCTCAATTCATGTATATAAAAGTTAAGCTTTCGTTCTTTTCTTTCACTTTTTGTCTTTCATCTTGTACATTATTTAATATATTATCTTGTATCTAGATTTTATCAAAGTAATAATAATATCAGTCTTTTATATTGATAGTATCTTTAATTTAGCTCAGTTTCTGACATTACAAAAGATTTACACTTTTTGCAACATTTTCATACATTGAAATCTCATCTAGTTATTCTTTCACTTAAATGAAATCATCTTACAATTTCTTAATTAACGATGAGCATGTTGTTGAACAGTTCGCTCAGAGTATGATCGAAAATTCAGTCAAGATCTTTCACACAATGTATGAGCTTCAAAATCAAGTTCAACAACATGATGTTATCACTTCATTTTTGTTCATCGTTTTCAGTTCTTCAGTTTATATAAAGTTGAATTCTCAGTCTTTTGTGATGATAGCTCAGATCATCACACAAATCTTGAATAATCAATCTTTCTTCATTGTTCATCTTTCTGCAAACTTTGTCATTGTTTTCATTACTTTTAGATTTGAGAAGCTTCTTGACATATCTGAGTATGAGAGAAACAAAGATTGATTGAATGCATGAGAGCAAAGTCTGATACAGCGCATGAATGTGAATGACGATCATTATTTCTCTCATCGAGTCAAGATCATCTATGTCGAGTCATGATTCATCATAGATAAGAAGACTCACAATTTAATGAATCAATATCAAGTCAATGATCTTTGTATCATTTTCATCTTTGCAGATTGATAACATGAGTTACATCATTGCTGCGACAATTCTTTTGAGACAGAAGATGCTCATCTATATCTTCGCGAAATTCTAAAGCAAGACATGAATAGCTTTGTTGACTATTACAATCTCTTCTATCAAAAGAAAGAATATTCTTTGATGAAAGATTTCTTGTTGATTGACTGTCTGAAACATAATGTCAATTATTTCACTTAAGTCATCATTTTTTTCTGATGAAATCTCAATGAAACTTGATCATTCATCTTTCATCAATGAGTTCAAGCATTCTTTGACATTGATGAAGAGCTTTAGCAGCTTAAGCATCATCAATCTCACTTCATCTTCATCATTGTCTCATTTATTAAAGTTAAGAACATTTTTACATTGATTAGTAACTCTTGAGATTCAAAGATCATCACTTCTGTGACTGTTGTTTCAACAATATCTTCATCTCTTTCTCTCTTGTTTCTTGATGAGTTAATGAATTTAAGCTTCGTCATTGTCATCATTCAAAGAAAGACTCTGATTGTTTCTGAAATCAAGAAAATTTGCAACAAGTGAAAGTTGTGTTATTATTGCAAATTGCAACATTCAAGCAAAATCATTAAAGAATGCTTAAATAAGAAGTTTTTCACTCTGTGTATCATGAACATCTACAACAATAACATCATCAATATAGATGAAAAAGTCTTGCTGTTTGCAAGAAAAGTTTAGTTTCTGAGCTAAGTCACGCTCAAAAATCTGTATACATATCATTTTGTTTATTAGTTTCAATCTTTTCACTCTCACTTCAATCATATAAAAAGTTTTCTGCTAAATTTATCTTAAAACTCTTTGAATTCAATTTGATATTCAAAGATAGTCACATGATAATATTCTGTATTTTACGTCAAGCTCAATCTAAAGTTCTCACTTTCGTTCTGATTGATAGTGAAGTTTTTGCTTACGTCTTTATGAATAAATTCTTCACGCAACAACATCATTTTTTCTTGCATCAATTAATTCACTTTTGCAGACTTTGAGAATTTGATGATCAAGTCACTTTAATCAATGACATTATTCATGTTGTTGAAATCACAATGATTCTTAATGAACACATCAAAAGACTATTCTTCTATGTCATTGAATTAAATCAATATTTCATCATCATGAGTTTATCATGACTTCATCATCACGTCATTGATGTCAATTTTGAACACAATATTCTCATCTTGTCTTTCTTTTTTTGTCTTAATCATTGTTGTCAATTTCTCGTCAAGATTTATGATTTTAATCAACAAGAAGAAAATTTCTCGCTTAAATTTAACAAAGTAGCTTTTTTTCAGTCTCGCTCTCAATTTGCTCACAAGAAGCAACTCAGTTCACGAATCATTCACAAGAAGCAATTCAGTCTACAGATTGCTCACAAGAAGCAATTCAATTCACAGATTGCTCACAAGAAGCAATTCAGCACTCAGTTTGCTTGCAAGAAGCAATTTAGTTTCTCATTCACTTGAAAGAAGTAACTCAGTTTTCAGTTCATTCACAAAAAGTAATTCAATTCTCAATTCACTTGCAAGAAGTAACTCAGTTTTCAGTTCGCTCACAAGAAGCAATTCAGTTCTCAATTCACTTGCAAGAAGTAACTCAGTTTTTCGTCTGCTCACAAGAAGCAACATAATCTTTCGTTTGCTCACAAGAAGTTAACTAATATTCAACTCATTTACAAGAAACAAATCTTGTTCAATCTTGTTTCTCATTTGAAACAAGAAGCTTTTAGTTGTATTTTTCAAGTCATTCAAAAAGAATACTCATCAAAAATTAAGTGTCAAAATTCTTTTCTTTCTAAAACTTCTGTTGTCTTTCAAGCAGATCAATTCAATCGATCTTTTATACAACTTGACATAGTTGAGTTAAGAGCTTGAAGCTTTGATCATGCTGTTCATGTCAAAGACATTGAAGTGTTTAACATCATTCTAAAGAAAATTGATATCTTCTTGAATCTTAAATTAATCTCATCTTCTAGTTTAGACTCTAATGAGTCAAAATCACGTCACACGACTTTGACAGTTTATTCAAAGAACAGCTCAACTCTTGCTTAGTTCTCATCTCATCTTCAAAACAGTATATATGATAGAAATCATTGTCTGAATCTTCATCAAATAAAAAAGAAATTTCATTTGATTGCATTCACGACACAAGAAGATCTTGAAGTCTATTGATAAAGTAAGAACGTCGATTCAGTCACAATTCTATCATTTAAATATTTTGAGTTTCTAAATATCTTCTTCAAGAAAAATGTTGATATCTTGTCTTTGCATCAAGCTTATTATCATGTCATACATCTTAAAGAAGATGCTCAACTCTCAGTCTTTGCTTTGTACAACATGAGTCATGATGAAATTCTAGAACTTCGTCATTATCTGAATGAGAATCTGAGCAAAGATTTCATTCAAGTTAATCACTTTCAGACAATCATCTTTGTTCTCTTCATCAAGAAATTCGAAGAAGAACTTCACTTCTGCGTAAACTATTGAGATCTGAACATTATCACAGTCAAGAATCAATATTCTTTATCTCTGATCTCAGAAACGCTGAATCATTTAAGTTGAGCTAAAATCTTTATCAAGCTGAATATCATTTCTGCATTCAATTGACTTTGAATCAAAGAAGAAGATGAAGCTCTCATTGTTTTTCGCACTTGATTTGAATTATTCAAGTATCTAGTCATGCTCTTCAATCTATGTAATGAATCTGTCTTGTTTCAGAAGTACATCAACAATATTCTTTATAAACATTTAAATAAGTTCTGTATTGTTTATCTGAATGACATCTTGATCTACTTGAACAATGAACTTGAACATGAGATTCATGTCAAGCTCATTCTGCAGAAGTTGCAAGAAGCAGATCTTCAAACAAATATAATCAAATGCAAGTTTCACATCACTTAAGTTTTGTATCTAAAATTGATAATCATCATTGAAGAGATCAAGATGAATTCTTTTAAGATAAACATCATTATCAACTGACTCATCTTAATCAACGTTAAAGACATTCAAAGTTTTCTAGATTTCACGAACTTCTATAAAAGATTCATCTATGACGATAGTAGAATAGCTACTTCGCTCATTCATCTCATCAGAAAAGATGTACTCTTTGTCTGATTTCAAAAATATCAAATTGCATTCAACATTTTTAAAAAAGTCTTCACTTTCAAGATTATTCTTCATCATTATAATTCAGATCACAAGATTGTGATAGAAATCAATGCTTCAAACTATGTATTTAAAGACATTTTCTTTCAGTATGATGAAAATGAGATTCTTCATTCACTTACTTACTTTTTGAAAAAGCATAACTCAGTCGAGTATAACTACGAGATCTACGATAAAAAACTCATGATCATTGTTTGCGCTTTCAAGAAATGATGATCAAAGCTTGAAGACTTTATTTATTCTGTTGAAATGATCATGAATCACAAAAATCTTAAGTATTTCATGTCAACTAAGCAGTTGAGTCATCATCAAGTTCATTGAAGCAAGTTTCTGTTTAAATTTAACTATTACATTGCTTATCATTTCAACAAGATCAATGATAAGTTGAATGCTTTGACACGTCGCTCAAAAGATCTTTCTAAAAAGAAAAATACATTCAATTCTTGACATCAATATCAACATTAGACAATTCTGAAAACTCATGTTTTAAATCTTAATATTGTTGAGAATCTCATTCTTGATATCATCAACATCAAAGTCATAAAGCTTCAGTCACAAATCATCGCTTTAGATTCAGTTCAGTTACATCTGTTTTTAATTATCTCAGCATTCTTGCAAATTTTAGTTCTCATGAATCTAAAAATTGAAGAATTCAACATTGAAAACATCAAGTCTCAGCTAAATCAAGATATTTTGAATCTTAATGAAGATTCTGTTGACATTTTCACTCAAACATTGTGAAAGCAAGTCGAAATCAATGACAAATTTGCAGCTCAGATAATTAAAGTGCTTCATAATAAAGCATGACATCACAACAAGATCTTTCTAGTTGAGTATGAAAAATATGAGAATCATCTGTACTTTCAAGAAAGAAAGTACGTGCTCAACTTAAATAAACTACGTCTTCGTATCATTCAGCTCGCTCATGATAATGTTGTCAATGATCACTCAGAAAGAGCAAAAAGTTATGAACTGATCAGTCAAGTTTACTGATGATCAAACATTTATAAGTATGTTCAACGTTTCATATGAAACTGTCATGTGTGCACACGTTTTAAGCTCTTTAAACAATGAACTCAAGAATGATTGTGTTTTCTTTCAGTTTTCAAACGTCATTAATGTGATGTTTTCATGAACTATGTAGATTCTTTATCGCTCAATATTTTCATGAATATCACATATAAATATGTTTTAGTCTTTGTTGATCATTTTATCAAAATAAAACATTTAGTTTTCATCACTTCTATGAAAGTTGAAGAAGTTATCAAGTGCTTCTATGCTTATGTTTGAAAACATCATGATTTACTTGAGTTCTTCATGTCTGATTGAAACACACAATTCATCTTCAATGTCTGAAAGCATATGTGTAAAATGCTGAAGATAAATGTTAAGTTATCAACAACGTATCATTCTGAAATCAATGATCAAATCGAGAGAGTCAATGCTGTCATGAAGCATTATTTTTGAATCTTCGTCAACTACATGCAGAATGACTGAGCTAAGTGACTTTCAAAAGTCAAATTCATCGTCAATAATGCATCGTCATTAATCACTTTAGCATCACTCTTCTTGATCAATTTAAGTTAAAACTCATGTCTAAACTTCAAGTCTTCTGAATCTTTGCTTAAGAATCTTATGTTTCAAGCTTGAGACAAGTTAATCAATGTTGAAAAGTTCATCAAGAAAATGAAGAAACTAACTGAGCATCTACATGATGAGATGCTTATAACTCAGATCATATACGAATTCAATGTCAATTTCTCTTGTTGTTCTTGTTCTAAATACTTCATCAAAGATGAAGTCTGACTGAATTCTCATAATCTTAACATCACTCGTCTTGTTGTCAAGTTAGATGATCATAATGTTGATCTCTTAAAGATCAAGCATATCTTCAAGAATAATTTTCTAATCATTGAGTTAAATCTTTCAACATTCATGAAAATTCATTCAATCTTTCATGTCACTCTTTTGAATCATATCGCAAGTGATCTTCTTTTAAATCAATGTCAGAAATTTTAAAAACTCATTATCATCAAGAATGATGAAAGATTCTGATATGTAAACAGCATATTAAACTTCAAGCATGATAGACACTATAATTCATCTTTGCTCAAGTATTATGTCAATTGAGAAGATTACTTTTCTACTTGAAAGTCTTTTCATCTTCTAAATAATTGTGAGCAAGCGCTTAATGAATATTATCTCGTCAACTCTGTCGTTGAAGAATCACATGTACTGTCATGTGTGATGTCTTAATGTCAATATCAAGAACTTTAAGTTCAATCTTTATCATTTCAACTCAGCTCAAATCTGACTCAGATCTTACTTAAATCTGACTCAGACATCTTGTTTAAATCTGACTCAGATGTGACTCAGATGTATTTTAATCTCATCTGTATATCATCACATTCAATTGCATTTTGTCTTTCTTTTGCTTAAATCTGACTCAGATCTT
>JAABUV010000738.1_pt1 | contig 49598 bp, 44 predicted proteins | sample 5559971 | NCBI WGS metagenome assembly JAABUV01 (sample SAMN10711881, study PRJNA513362) | rock metagenome | isolation source: Antarctica rocks | place: Antarctica: Victoria Land, Knobhead nord | collected 2015-12-19 | reverse complement strand
CCTGGAGGTGGTGGATGTTAGGTGGTGGATTATGAGGAGGGTGGGGAAGGGGGAACGGACCGTGCTTTTTTCGTAGGGGGGTGGTTGTGAAGGATCGGGTATTGAGGGCGAGGAGGCGGAGACAGGGACGGCAGCAGGTGAGTGGTGATAGATGGATGGTGGCCATCCTAAGGAAGAGCTTTGGCAGAGCTTTATCGGTCAACTAGAAGCTCGAGTGGATACAAGGAGAAGATTAAGTCGCTGTAGGATTGACAAACTTAGAGATCGATGATGATCTGCAAGAAATGTTTTAGCGCGCTTTTCCCATCCGATCAAGCTCCCACTCCATCTCAACGACGACATATCTGTACCTACCTTCTCAGCAACATCCATCAACAATGTCGTCCGCAGTCCCAATATTACGGCCAACAGCCACCATCCGCCAACTCCTCCACAAACCGCTTCAGCAGAAAGTACATCTACGCCCCCTCTCCACAACATCAGCACCGCCGCCCACACAATGGCAACCACCCCCCATGCCACCAACCCGCTCCCCCTTCAAACTAACCCAAGGCCCCACCCACACCCGTACGCTCCTCCCCTCCCCATCCCACCCCATCCCATACGCCCTCACTAACACCCCCCTCCCTCCCCCAGCCGCCAAAAAGATAAAAACCTACGCCCCACCCCCCTCAACCCGCAACGCCCACCCCACCCCCATCTCCGACTGGACAGCCACCCACCTCGCAACCCTCGACCCCACCTCCAGCCGCACCCGCCTCTTCGACCGCTCCAACCCCGACACCCCCTGCGTCGGCGACATCCTGCTCGCCACCTTCACGACCTCGACGCCTTTTGCCGGGGTTTGTCTTTCGATACGGAGGCGGGGGCTGGATACGAGCGTGTTGCTGCGGAATCAGTTGAAGATGGTCGGGGTGGAGATGTGGGTTAAGATTTATAGTCCGGTTGTGGAGGGGATTGAGGTTGTGAAGAGGGCGGAGAGGAGGGCGAGGAGGGCGAGGTTGTATTATATGCGGTATGGGGTTTTTTTGTTCACTTTACTGTTATGGGCTGGAGGATTGTGGGAGTACGGATACGGGATGAAGGCTAATATAGGGGTTTCTTTCTAGGAAACCGAAACATGATAGAGGCAGTGTGGAGGGGGAGGTGGAGGAGTATCTGAAGAGGAGGAGGTTGATTCGGAGTGGGGCGTTGGGGGTCAAGGATCCGAAGATGTCGGCGAAGAATCCGCAGCAGGCGAGGGCGGGGGTGGGAGCGAGGTAGGATGGAAGTTGACGTGTATGCGTTGGTTGGGATTCTTTTGAGGGAGGAGGAGAATTGTCGAGTAGGTCATGCTGATATATTGAAGAATCTGCGAATTTTGGGGGGGATGGTCACCCTTGATATGCCTAGGATACAGGCCTCAGGTAGCGGCTTTGATCAATATATATCCTAACCTTAGCCCAGCGGACCATCACTTTCCTCCAATATAGAGCCACAGAAGAACAAGAAACGAAGCTTCATGACCTGCTATCTTGCGACTATTCGCAGTGTTACAAAGCCTGGGTATCACATCCATCCCACCAAATCAGTCTACGCCGCGCCACGCAATGCATAATCCCCCCTCGATGCAACATCATCAATCATCCCCAAACAGCATCCTTCCCCCTCCCCCCACCCCCCACAGCCGGCGGCGTCATAAGGACATAATCCCACCTCTCAACCCCATCCACGAAAAGCCTGAACCTTAACAGCCCCTGCTCCCCACCCACAACCCGCTCCAGCTCCACGGCGCCAAACTTGCTGTTCCCATCCGGCGCATACTTGATACACACCTCGTCCTCACCCGGAACCTCCCAATAGCTCCTCACGGGCAGGTAAAACATACTAAGCGGGCTCGTGCTGAATTCATGCACCGTAGCGCTGAGGGGCCATTTGCCGTTCTCGGGCGGTGGGAACGCCGTGGCGGCGAATTCATGTCTGTCGCCGCTGAGGATGACGACACCGATGCCGGATCCGCGCATGCCGACGTCCCACATGGCTTCTAGGATGATGCGGCGTTCGGAGAGGTAATTGGCCCACGTGTCTGCGGCGTTGAGACGCCAGTTGCGCGTGAATGGGATGGAGGAGATGATGAATTTCCACTGGACGCCGTCTGGCTCGTCGCGTGCGAGGAAGTGGAGGAGTGAGGCGAGTTGCGTGGCGCCTAGCATGGTTTTGGTGTGAGAGGTGGCGTTCGTGGCGTGTTCGGAGTCGCGGTAGCGGCGGGTGTCCATCATGAAAAAGGATGCGGGGCCTTGGGTGAATTGGAAGTAGGAGGCATTTGAGTGAGAGGCGGCTGGTGGATTGAGCGAGCTGTGGTAGAGGTCCCAGGGGTCGATGGCGGCGGAGTATGGATCTTGCGACTGCTTGTCCCAGTCGTTGGCGATTTCGTGGTCGTCTATGACGTGCAGCCAGGGTAGGTCTTTGGATGCTGCAGGCCAGTCCGGCGAGGAGTATACTTGACGGTACTCTCGACGGTAGGTTTCGGCATCGACACCGAATCGGTGGGGCACGTCGACGTAGATGAAGTCACCTAGGAAAAGCATGAATGACGCGTGGATTTCCGGTATCCATTTCGCTAGATGCTTCAAGCCGGGTATAGATAGGGGATGTGAGGATGGGTTATATGGGAACCGCGGTTTGATGCAGCTCGACGTCAAGAATGTGAATTTGGTAGCCCCAGGAGCCATCTGTCCGGCAGGAGCAGCAGTTGTAAAGAAGCCGCTATGATTCGTTGAAGCGGCATATTGATACCGAGTCGATGGGCGCAAGTGTGCTATGACTTGGGTATAGGTGTAGTCCGTTTCATTCGAAAGGAAATGTATTTGTCCTGCGGAGTTCCAAGAGTCGTCCACTCCAGAGTTCGGGGCTCCACGATAGGAGATGAAGATTGGTAGTTGTGCAATGTCTGGCTCGCGGATCAATACCTTTGCGCTCGTGTCTGATACATACCCGACTCTTGTAAATGCGAGGTCGTGGCTAGGGTAGGATATCTTCGCCCGATAGACGACATCGACAGTTCCGAGGATCAAGAGAACATTGACGGCTAGAGTAGCCAGGCTCCATGCTATGGACTTGGAATTGGGCACTCCAAGGAGTATAATTTCGAGCTTCTGCAGAGTCGACCCTTCATGCTGGTGCTCATGTTTGTATGTGTGCCCGTTGACTATCACTTCTAGTGTGCTCTGGGTTGGCTCTTTGTGTGCTTGTTTGCTCCCCACGCCTGTAATTGACCTCACTGAAGTTTTCCCATTAGGTCTTGATCTTGTTCCCAATTCATTCCCGTGTAACGCCCGTTGCTGGTCTGTAGTGAACCATGAGTAGAGGAACGAAGTGAGGTAGATCAGCGCTACGGTGAAAATTGTAGGGACGAGCTGGTGCCCTGGGATCTGGAGGATCGTTAGCATATGTCCAGGTGTATGGGTCTATACGACTTACCCATCGAAAGAAGATGTAGGCAATAATGCGTAATGTAGTTGAGCTAAGGGCGGTGATAGCCCTAGGAATGGACACCATGACGGTGGTTGCTCCAAGGGATAGGCAAGCTGTGACAGCCAGTCAAAGGTCTCAGGATATCATACTGGAAAGTTGTTAACTGCAGGGTTTAGTATCACGAGAGACGTTGCTGTCTAGGGTGGTGAAGCCGAATATCAGAAAAGTGTCGAAGAAGTGCACGTCATCCTACATGCTTCTTTGCTATAGAAAGACGTTATGTACAGCAGGCGAAGACGCATGATTGGCAGTTTCTTGACACTTTGGAACGAGTTATCCGAAAGAGTATCCTGCGATTGAACTGTTTCACAATATTATTACAGGATTTGACGCTGGGGTATCACAGTATCTAAATTTCTATGCGCTTTGAACCTGAGCAGCCTCCAGATCTGCCGAGGGTGCATTTGCCTTCATCCAACCCTCATGCAACTTTTTTTGCCGTTCCCAATCCTTCTGTAACTTCTTCTTCTTGCTCTTCGTTACTTCTTCCCCACCCTTCTCGTGCGTTGGTATGCCTTCCGGATCCCAAGCACTGTACTCCTCAGTTCGAAACATATCCCTGTGGCTTAGACGACCTTTATTTGCTTTCGAAGTAGCTTCCTTCTCTCGCTCCTCCTTGGCCTTCTGCTTTTGCCGTGCTCGATCCTCCTTCTCCTGTTTAGCCGCGCGTAGCTCCTTAGTAACAGGCCTTATCAAAGCCGGCTGACCCTCTCGATCCTCCAAATACACATCGAGGCTAAAGAGGTTTACGTCTCGCAAGCGGTCAGTAAGGCTGAGGACATCCTTGGCCAGATTCGTTGAATCATTAAGATCTGAAATCTCTTGGTTGAAGTCTGCTAGTATTTTCCTGAAAGGAGCTTCTTGGTCCATCTGTGTGACTGATAAGACTCTCCTCGGATACGCGACAGGCTCCAGGTCTTGCTTAGCTAGACCAGTCTTGGCTTTGACTCGCAATTCGTCCCGCTTGCGACTGAGTGCGGTGAGTATTGGGACCGCAAACTCGGGTACGGAAAGTCCAGACCAGCCGATCACGGTGTCGTTGGGTCCAGCAGTACCGTTGAGACCAAAAATGTTGACCATCCTCGTCACCCATATGGCAATTGAGCGAGTCGCCGCAGAGTTTACTCGTGACTTGCTCGCCTGATCGTTATATGCTGTAATCAAGCTACTGATTGTATCCATGACTGGCTTGGTAGAGAAAGAGTCGCAAAGGTATTTGTAGGTATCCGCCTCTGCTTTATCAAGGGCAGTGGTAAGGTAATCATCTTTAACCAGTTCCTGCTCAGGTGCTGATGCCAGGAGTTCGTTCGCCTTAAGGAAGAAATTGTTGATCTTGTCCTCGATAGCACTAGCTTCTCGAATTGAAGAGGGTGTGATTTCGATTCCATCTCGCCATGCTCCGAGAAGAAAGACAATCCTCAAAGATCTAGGAGACCATTCAGCACTCTCGAGTGCTGCTCTTATTGTGGTGAAGTTCTTGAGAGATTTAGACATTTTACTGCCGGCAATCGAAAGGTGGCCCATGTGGAGGAAATAGTTGACCCATTGATGCTGATGACCATCGCAGTGGTCCGCCCAGTATGCTTCACTCTGAGCCAGCTCATTGTCATGATGCGGAAAGGCTAGGTCTATCCCACCAGAGTGAATATCAATCTGGCTTCCTAGCTTGTCGAAAGCCATAGCCGAACACTCGATATGCCATCCAGGTCTCCCTGGGCCCCACGGACTCGGCCAACTCGGCTCACCAGGCTTAGATGATTTCCAAAGAGCAAAGTCTGCAGCGCTTCGCTTCCCGGCTTTTGCCTCGGTCAAAGCACCTTCGCCATCTGCCTGCAAGCTGGTGTCATTGCGGTTCCATGGCTCCAGCCGGGCGTAATAGTTGTTGGCGGCCTCAAATGCACTGATATCAAAGTATACGTTCCCCTCTGTGGCGTACGCAAATTTGTTATGCTGGATTCGCTCTACGAAGCTCACGATTTGAGGGCCATATTCTGTCACTCGAGTGGTTTCATCGGGATCTAGGACGTTCAAAGCTCGCATGTCTTCCATGAACCTCGCTTCGTAGAGCGCAGTCAGTCTTGTCCACACATCATGGCGATTTACTGAGCCTCCGAATAGATCGTCGAGATAGGGCATGATCACATCATCAAGACTGTCGAGATCATCTTGGGATACGTCTGGCTGTGCTTCGAGGGCGCTTATCGCTCGCGAAGCCGATAAAATGGTTTTCGTGTGCATCAGGAATTTGGCTTCTTTGTCAGAATGCACGCCTCCTACAGCGATCTTTTCCCTAGCCACGGTGACTGTACTGTCAATGTCTCCGAGACTCGAGTCTGACGGTACGTCCGGCACATGTTTCTGGATGTAAGCGCTCAAAGCTGCTCTTCTTACAGTCGTGAGATCTTTATACGTTTCGAGCTTCCCTTGCGTGAATTCATCAAGTAAATATCGCTGGCGGCCACGTATTATTATTTTATCGTCAACATCAGTAATGTTCATTACAAACTTCAACTTGAAGCCAAAGAAGTCTCGTAAGATGCGTCGGATAATATCCGTCGTTACATAATTGCGGGCGTGTCCCAGGTGACTATCATCGTATACCGTTGGACCGCAGGCATACCAAGTCACTGTGTTGTTTTCCCAATCTATGGGTACAAAGGCGTTCTTCTTGCGGGTTAGGGAATTATAGATCTCCAACTTTGGAGATTCTATATATTCGGGCCGCTCAGGTGCTTTCCATGGTGGCTGTGTAGCTGTGGTCATTCTTCTCAAGGCGAATGTTGAAGTTGTAAACAATAATGGAAAGGATACAGCTGGCCTTTGAGGAAATGATGAAAGCTGTGTAACTCGGTTTCCGTAGCCTGAAAAGAATGCTATGTTCCGAGAAGTGCGATAGATAAGGAGAAACTTAGACTGCGATCGCAGGATGACAAGACACATGAATGAAACGAACAGGTCACGGTTTGAGAAGCGAGGAGTCACCCAGGAGCTGGAGAGCATGCCAAGCTATACTTTATATAGATCTGACAGCTCGCTACCTTAGCTCCCGCTGCAAGTCATCTAGCCCAGCCCTGCAAAGGTACCTTCGTACGTGAAATATTTCTTTTCTCTATCAATCATCCCAATCCTCCCTAGCCAATGGCAGCCTCCGATATCACTACCACCTCACCCTTTCTCCATACTCTCCCAACAGCCCAGTCCGACACTCTCGCCATCCTCCACCTAAAGCGCGACCTCCTGATACCCACCCTCCTTCGCACCCGCGACACTCAGAACGAAGGCTATTCAGAAGGAAAGGTCACAAACACACGTTTCGGCTCTTTCCCGCATAGTACCCTAATCGGCGTACCGTGGGGCTCTCAAGTACGTGCTTCGGCGGTTGATACAGGGTCTAGGGGACGAAAAGGGTGGGAAGGCAAGGGGAAAGGAAAGAAGAGGAAGAGGGGTAGTGAGCCGGACAAAGCTATATATGTGGGGGAGGATGTAGAAAAGGAGCAATTGAAGGTGGTAGAGCCCAAGCTGGCTACCAAGGCGGCAACAGGATTCGTGCATCTTTTGCCTCCTACGCCTGAGATATGGACGGCATCTCTACCCCATAGAACACAAGTCGTATATACCCCTGACTATAGCTATATACTACACCGCATACGAGCACGGCCTGGGACGAGGTTGATTGAAGCAGGCGCAGGTAGCGGCTCCTTTACACATGCAGCTGCGAGGGCAGTCTACGATGGGCAGACAACCCAAAAGCAGGAGGGTGTTGAGATGCACACTCCGCCCAAGAAGCGTCACGGAAAGGTCTATAGCTTCGAGTTCCACGAACAGCGTGCAGAGAAGCTGAAGGAAGAGATCAACGAGCATGGTCTCGATGGTTTAGTCGAGCTCACCCATCGCGACGTCTGCGCCAACGGTTTCGTTCCTAGTGACTTGGCATCGTCAGACATGCAAGTGAATTCAGTGTTCCTGGATCTTCCAGCTCCATGGCTAGCATTGAAACATCTAACCCGAAATCCTTCTGCCAGCGGTAGCGCCCAAACATCACCACTCGACCCCTCCTCATCAGTACACCTCTGCACCTTCTCTCCCTGCATAGAGCAAGTGACCCGGACTATCTCCACACTTCGCTCATTAGGATGGATTGACGTCGAGATGATCGAGATAGCTGCCAAGCGGTTCGAGGTACGCCGTGAAAGAGTCGGATTACAAGAGGAGGGTTTGAGGGGCGTCAACGACTCGCCAGCCGACGTCGATGAAGCGCTCACACGATTGCGGGAGGTTGAGGGGCGGACAAAGGTCTATCACGAAGAAACTGCCAAGTCTGGCGAAGAGATACCCGAGCAACAAGTATCGAAGCAGCAGCGGCTCGAAAACGTTAGGAGTGCACAGGAGGGGAGAAAGCTGTACAAAGAAGGACGATTGATCCACAAGGCGGAGCCGGAACTGAAGACGCATACATCGTATCTGGTCTTCGCGATCTTGCCACGGGAATGGAGCGAAGAAGACGAGCTGAAGGCGCAACAGCAGTGGCCAAGCAGGGTTGATGTGGGCGAGGAGAACAGTGCACCTTTGGGCAAGAAGGCACGGAAGCAAGCAGCAACGGTGAGAGCGGGTGGAAACTGTTGAATAGTGGATGATCAATGAGTCATCTACACGTGATTTGGGTGTAGTGCAATAGTATTATGATAACTAATGGATGGATGTAGCTATATAGAATGGAATAACTGTCACGAGAAATCTCTACTAGTCCGCTAAGACCCCCTGACTAGTCCTGATTAATAACTACTAAGGTTAACCCAGCCTAAGTTCTAATACTCCCTCTTAGATTAGTAATAACTAGGTAGGCTGCCTATTATTAACTATTATATCTAAATGCCTTTATACTTTACTTAGAGCTAGTCCTAATTATTATTTAGTTAGGCTGAAGTTAATAGGGCTAATAGGTTTTATTAGTAGGTTAGTATATTATACTTTAATATTAACTTATTAGAGACGGATTTCTTTAGTTTTAGAAACTAGTTATTAAACTAAATAATATCTTATTTAGATATATTTTATAGTAGTATAATTAATTAGGTTAGTAGCTAATATTATAGCTACTTAGTTATTAATACTTAGGAGTATTAGTACTACTCCCTTATTATACCCTAGGTCTTTAAGTATAGGGCCTAGATATAGAGCTTCTTTATATACCTCTATTATAGTAATATATTTAGACTTATATATAGATATCGCTACTAGCTTTTATAATTTAGATTACTAGGTAATAGGGCTATTAAATAGTTTATAAACGTACGCCCTAGTAGAATAAGACGTCTTATAATTATTATAATATAACGCGTTAGTAAAACCCTCTAGGCTATTATTATTAACTATTCCTAATAGATAATATAGTACCCTTTTCGCCGTATTTATATATTACGGAGTAGGGTTATTAAGTAAATGACTTAGATTACTAATAGTATATATAATATACAGCCTAGTTATAATACTTAGCTAATTAAGTACTCCTATAAGGGACTAATAAGACTCCCTTTTAGATAAGGAGGCTATATAGCTATTAGGGGTAATAGTAATATTAGCCTATTCTATAAGCGACTTAGCTAGCGAATAATTTTCTATACCTAGCTATTTTAATAATTAGTTAATATATTTTATTTAATTAACTTAAATAGAATAGTTATCTAGATTTCTAATAATATTTATTCCTAAATAGTCTTTTAAGTCTCCTATATATTTAAAGTTAAACCTCTTATTAAGTTCCTTCTTTATCTAGGTAATTAGGCCCTAATTACGTATTATAAATAGTAAGTTATTAATATATACTATAATAATAACTTTTATAGTAGTATTAATAAATATATAATAATTATACTCTAGGCGATTAAAACCTAGAGACTTAAGTACCTTATAAAGGGTTTTATACTATTTATAAGACGCTTATTTAAGGCTATATAGAGCTTTATTTAGTCTATAAGCGTATCCTTATTAGCTATTAGTAAAGCGGTAAGGTTACTCTACCTAGATTTCTTCCTAAATAAGCGATTCTAAGAAGGCCGCGACGACGTCTAAATACTCGACGACTAGCCTATATTTAGCTATTAGGGCTAGGAGGAGTTACTATAATAATACCTTTAGGGTTAATAAGAATATCTTATTAAAATTAATCCCTTTAATTTAGTAGAAGCCTTTAACTACCTACCGTACTTTATATTAGCTAATTTCGCCTATTAGTCTATATTTATAGGATAAGACCTACCTACCTAGTAAGATATATACTTTATAAGGTAGTTAATATAGTTCTTACTATATTATTTACTTATTATAATTAGCTAATTCTTCTTTAGTAGTAGCGAGCTATTTATTACTATTAGGCCTATTGTCAGGGACTGGAAATGATGTCGGTTTGACGACGTGGTATTCTAGTATGATGAGAATAAAAGCTATGGTGTTGCAACATGTCTGCAACACGACTGATATGGTGCGCGCCAAGGCCACGCTAGTCCCAATTAGGCTGACATGGTGCTGGAACCATGACACCTATTAAGAGCTATATCTATTAACGTTAGGTAGGGATACTCTTTAGTATTAGTAATAACGCGGGTAAGTATAACTCTAAATCTATTAGGGTTATTAGAAGACTTTATACCCCTCTTATTTATCTAGTTATAGTTGATCTATAATTTATTATAAACGGAATAATATAATATATTAGGAATAATTCTCTAAGATTTATTATTTTAAGTCGATTATTTATTAATAATAGCTGATAGTAGTATAGTAGTAATTTAGTATATTAAACTATTATAACTATTCTAATATTAATTAGTTAGTAATTCCGACTCCGCTTAGCTATTTTTAGTAGTCTAATTATTTAACTTATTTTAATTTAATTTAAGTGGATTATCCTAATTATATCTATTTAAACTAGTCGGCCTATTTATATTATTAGTTTAGCCTAATATTAATTAGCTAGATAGAAGAGTTATTACTAATCTATTACTAGTATTACTAGTATTTTTAGTATTTTTAGTATTATCTAATACTCCTTTAATATCCTATTAATTAGGGGTAGTTACTCCCTTTAAGGCCTAATTACCGCTATCTAATTAGTTAGTTTAAAGCTAGCTTAGGAGGTCTACTATATTATTATCGTCGCTAGAGTCTCCCTTTATTAGGAGCTTATTATTATCTATTAATAATACAGCGGCCCTCTTATTAAATACTATATATATTAATTAAGTAATACGTTATCCCTTAATATCTTATACGCGGTAGATACTCTTACTATTATAGCTAAGGAAGTAGTATTTAATAGCCTTATTATCTAGTTTCTTCTTATTCGGCGATATATTAAATAAGTAGTATTAATATTTAAATAGCTTTAGGTATATTAATTAGGATTTATAGCCGTACTATTTCTTAAAGGGGGACTTCCTATCCTTACTAGGTATAAGGTTCTTAATATAATTAATATAGTAGATAGCTTTACCCTAGAACTCTTACAGTAGTCCGGCGTTAATAAGAACCGTTTTAACTTTACTAAATAGTATCCGGTTCTTTTATTTAATAATCTTATTCTAGTAAGGGTTATAGGGAGCTAATAGGGTAATAAATATCCTATATTCCTAAAAGATCTATTAATATTTACGGCTTTAGACTAGTTTATTATTACTTTAAATAAAGGCTATTTTATACCCCTAGTTTTTCTAATATTTTATTCGGAACTCGAGTTTTTATAGTAACTTAGCCTAACTAGTTATATAATCTATTTAGGTAAACCCTATTACTTTATATATAGATACTATTACATTAGTATACCCCTTAAGGGTAGTTATATAGCTTACTAACGCTAGGTCGATATACTAGTATTAGCTAGGGATAGTAACTCTAGGTATTAGTAACCGTAATGGTATTTAGGTTATTTTCCCTAATATATAACTCTTATATAGTTCCTGTTTCTCGTACTTTTATAGGCGGTTAGCGGCCTTATAATTAATATTAGTAGCACGTATTATAGCCTTTATAGCCTCTATACTAATATATCTATATCTCTTATACTATTAGGTCTAAGACGTATTATTCTTAGCTGGGACTATTAATTTAAGGTAGAATACCCTTATTTAGTTAATTTATATAGTATCTAGCTAGTATATACGGTTATATAGGAAGGCTTATAGTACCTCCTCGCCTTATTTATTATAGAATATATTCTTCCCTCCGCTACTAGTATATATATAGCCTTATAGGTCTAGTTATATAATAGATAGGAGGTTATATTCAATATTTAGTATATAGCGAATATTAGTTAGTAAGAATTCGCTAACCCTATTATTAATAATTACTAGGATTTATACTATTCTAATCCCTTTAACTATTACCGGTTTACCCCTAGTTAGTCCTAATATAGTATAATTCTAGACTAGTAAATATTTAGTAAACTTAGATTAGTCTTAGAAGATATACTCTTAGTCCCCTAAGTTAATAATAATCTTATAGGACTTATTATTCTATTATAAGCTATACTTAAAGCGAGTAGTATAGGATTTATCCTATTTTTATTTATCTAGGTTTTATTTACTTTATTAACGACTAGGACCTCTGCCTTAATACTATTACTTATTCCGTACCTCTAGCTCTTTCTTTATTTTAGGAATAAATCCTTCTAGTCTTAGCTTTAGATTAATATACTAGTAGTCTTTGATATTATACTAGTAACTATAGAATATATATTTATCGTTATTATTACTCTAGCTTTTACTACTAGGCTTATTTTATTATTAGCCTTATTTTAGCTATTTACTAAAATTACTAGTATATACCTTAAATTCTTTAGTCTTTATAGGTATAAACCTATTAACTAATAATATAGTAATATACTTAAAATCCTATAGCTCCTTCCTAGATTAAGTAATCTTAGTAAGGGTATAGACCGCTTCCTTTATCTTATCTAGTAGACCCCTCTTAAAGACCGCTATCTAGTAGTCTATTTCTAGCGGACTCCCTATTTATAAAAGCTTATTTATATATTCTTTAAATTTAGCGAGGTAGGTATAAAGGTCTTTAAATTAATCTAAATAAAGCTTATATAAGGCGAAGTATATTACTTTTTTAGTAGCGTAGGAGTCCGTCTTATATAATAACTTTAATTTAGCCTATATTTCTTTTACTATTATTAGAGTTTTAATTATATTATAAGTTAATGGTAATATAGTAATATAAATAGCGGCGAGTACTCGCTCCTTTAAATTAATATACTTTTCCTATTTATTCTTATCCGCCTTTTTAATAGGTAGTTTTACTCCTTTAGTAGTAGGTAAGTTAGGGTTAATTAGCGGTTTATATTTTAGTCTAATAACCTTAAATACGCCGTTAATTATAAGAGATACGCGTATAATAATTTCCTATAATTTATAGTTCTTAGTGCCTTTTAGCTTCTAAATTTTATAATAGTTAGATATAATAGTACCTATTATAAATAGTTCTAGAAATATTTCTTCTAGAGTAACCCTAAGTCTTAGTAAAAAGCTTACTATATAATTTATATAGTTCCTAGGTTATATAGAACCCAGGCTTATAACCTATTAAATAGTAGATAATTAATAAGTTATCTATACGTGATTTAGGTATAGTATAATAGTATTATAATAACTAATGGATAGATATAGCTGTATAGAATGGAATGACTATCACGAGAAATCTCTACTAGTCCGCCAAGACCCCCTGACTAGTCCTGATTAGTAACTACCGAGGTTGACCCGGCCTGAGTTCTAACAGAAACAAGGCCTATGAGGACGCGGAAGAGGAGGGTAAAGATATTGACCCACCATAGTCTTGAAATGCCTGGATGATGTAGTTTAGATATCAAGAAATTATCAGGCTGTACTTAGAACATGAATGAAATCCGAACGTGCCAGTTTCTTAGTTTAGGCAGTGGTATTAGGCTCGGATGTGTATTGTCCTGGCAAGCAAGTGGACTGGACTCAACTGAGTACTTACATAGGAAGAGTACCCTGATTTCTGATAGATTGAGGACTACCTAATTACATGTCACGCTAGTAATCATCCCCTACTAGTGATTGGCGTTCTTCACATGGCTTCTCCTGATAGCAATTGAAGTCAATTGATCCTTCTGAAGACTAAGACTCAGCTCGAACCCCTATCTAGTAGACCTAGGCCAATCAAATGCATCCAACATTCTGCTAGAGTGCTGGTCGATGAAATGGCCAACGGGAGGACTACTGCAAAGCTCCTCGCGACGAGTGCGCATTTGTTCGACGATACAACCCACTCTTTTACCACTGTATTTGTCTGGAATCCGATCTTTGTTTAGTACTTGCTCTACTACCTACCGCTGGATCTTGAGAAGCCCACTTTCACCGTACATGGTCTATGCATTCGACAGCATTCTCGGCAAGCGCCATATATATTCCTACACAAATCAGTGAGAGATAGCCCTGTAACCAGCTTCGACTGTCTGAGTGGTTACTATGTTGGATTCCAGGACAGCCTCGACCTCGGCGCTTCTCTTAGTAGTGGTAATTATTGGCTACATCTCACTCGTCTACCTCTTCTCCCCCAAATACGATCTAAGAGAACCACCCGTGCTTCCACACTGGATTCCATACGTGGGTCATATACTAGGCTTAATACGAAATGGTCCGCTCTATTTCGAAAGCCTCAGGTAAATCCGGGACCGACTCCAAAATCAGGCATGATAGTTGACGCAGACCAGTACGAAGAACAGCAACTTGCCAATATTCACCCTGCAAACACTCAACAAAAGGACCTACATCGTCACCTCGGCCGATCTAATAACGGCCGTGGAGCGTAACGAGAAAACAATCTCCTTCATGCCCTTCGTTTCTGCCATGTCTCCGCGGATGTTTGATATCCCCTCTCATGGACACACGATGGATATCATCAAGCAGAACCTGAACAAGGACGATGGTGATTGGGGTCTTGTGCACGAGACGAGCAGAGGGATGCGGATGGCCATGGCTGCGGGACCCAATCTTGACCATATGCATAGAAACATGCTGAGCATTATGGAGAAGTATTTCGATGAACTTGCAACAGCGAGTGAGCAGACTGAGATAGAGCTCTTCGAATGGATCCGGCCTCGATTTACGGTCGCGAGCACCGAAGCAATCTACGGCCCGGGAAATCCATTCAAACGTCAACCAGAATTGGGAGACGACTTCTGGTAAGTTCAGGGATGAGAAGTCAGCAAAAGCATTAGTAGAGTCACCAGTGGAGAAAGGAACGATCGAAGAACACTCCCCCATCCTAAAACCCTCCAAGGGTATTCGATGTCATTCCTTTAGGAGATCATGCTACAGTCTAGTACATGATATGTGGAGCGGCTTCGGTACCCTCCTAACGCATGAAATCACTACTGCTGGGAGCCTTGATGTGTGGTACTGTCAACCACCATGCCCCTTTTAGCTCCCGCCGTTTTTGATGACGAGTCTGCTTTTTACACACACAGGACTAATGCTTGTATCGCAGGGACTTCGACCGTGATTTCACAAAGATATTACTAGGAGTAGCGCCCCGATTTCTAGCCTCAAAAGGCTGGAAAGCACGTCGGAAGATCGTCGACGCCATCAAGGCCTACTACGCCCGCGGCGACGACAAAGACGGTCTAGGCGTCTTGACCATAAGGCGCGACGTAGGGAAGAAGTATGGCGCCTCGATCGATGAAATCTCACGTTTCGAAATGGGCGACGCCATCGGCGTGCTGATCAACGCAACACCGACTTTGTTCTGGACAATACTCCAAATCTACTCCGACCCTGCGCTGCTGACCGAGATCCGAGCCGAGATCGCAGCCTTCATGACTACCGAAACTCCTCCACAGCGTCCACGCAAGCATATACTCGACATCAACACCCTCCAAGACGCCTGTCCGCTCCTAGTCTCCACCTACCGCGAAGTCCTCCGCAACCGCACCCAAGCCCAAACTTCACGCTGGGTAACGCAAGACACCCTCCTCGCCGACCAATACCTGCTCAAAAAGGACTCCGTGCTCCTCATCCCCGGCGCCCTGATCCACGCAGACCCCGTCTGGGGTCCCGACGCCAAGGAGTTCAACCCGCGCCGCTTCATGGGCAAGATGACGGACGTCAAAGCCGGCGCGAACAGGACGTGGGGCGGGGGACAGACGCTGTGTCCGGGGAGGTTCTTCGCGACGATGGAGATTACATGTTCGGTCGCTATGATGGTTGCGAGGTTCGATCTGCAGCCTGTGGGGAACGGGGGGAGGTGGGTTATACCGCAGCAGGATGGGAATAGCGTTGCGAGCTCGATTCATCCGCCCAAGACGGATTGCAGGGTTAAGGTTACGGAGAGGGAGGGGTATAGAGGTGATGGGTGGGCGTATAAGTTTGCTGACGAGGGATGATAAGATTCTTCGCAGATGAACAGACGTGTGCTACTGGCGGAAAAGGCGACGTAGAGCCTCGAGGAATTATTACACTGTATCGTATAAGTCGACCATCGTTTCGAAGTTGTAAACCATAAGTATCTCCGGAACATCAAGACGTCCCCGTCACACTAATATCATACCATACCAGACCTCATAACACATCAGAATATTCCAAAGTCTTGGGATTTGAAGCGTACAATAAATTGGCGTCTAAATGCTCGAGTACTTATCAAAGAGGGGGGTGTATCGGTAGAATCGATCATTCCGCGGATAGAGGGATGTCAATGGACAGATCCAGAGACTACGCGCTCATATTGCAGGCTGTTTAACAACCACTGTTTGAGAGGCTGCTTCACTCCTCAAGCGAAATCAGTCAAAGAAGTACTGCAGAAATAGCTCCCCAGATATTCCAATGAAGCCGTTCCGCGATCCTGTAGAATATGCGCCAAGCTCACCATGCAAATATTGGCCTACTTCGAGCTTCAATATAGCCGTCGCAGCCATAAACTTCATGGTAAGCCTCATATGTATAGGAGAGATTAGAGGTATGGCAGCGAACAGGACGATCATAGGTCAAAAGACACGGACCCGCGCGGTCGATATACTTTGTGACATCCTCAGTAACGTGTTGTGCTTCTACGATTGGCATATGAACGAACGTGGACTGTTGGATCTTGTCGTACTTTCTCGCTCACGAAGGGCTTCTTAGGTCTATATTGGATGATATAGGCTGCGATGGACCGCGCATTTGCTGCTCAAGAAAGCCTTCATGTCAAAAATTCAACGGGCGTCAGTAGCATCCATCACTCAGCTGTCATACCAAGGCGATGATTAGAACCTATAGCCTGTAAGCCGTTTGAATCCTGCTTCAAACTATCGATGATTCGTGGCATTCATTGCTTCGATGCGTTCGATATGTTGGCAATGATCACCATGAGAATGTCCGCTTCTTCTGAACACCCTAACCAAGGCGTCCAGAAGTTAGCGATTAATGTTACTCTGCTCCCAATGCCAGTGATTGTAATCATTGTTTGACGCAGATATGGAGCCAAGATTCTCTAGGCATGAAAATTCGATGAGGTCCTTGGGTTGCCATAGAAGATCTGGCGATGGAAGATGGGCTCAAAAGGCATAATGACGCCGAATGTAGCAACATTAGGAATGGTGCAGGCCCCCAAATATCCTCAATGAGAGCGTCATAATTCCAGCTGTCCTACATCTCCCTGGTTACCAGCCACTCATAGACCAATTTCAACACTCCCTTCAGGAACACCTTTGCGACTTCTCATCCGTCTTGCCAAGAAACGCATGATTGGCAGCATCTCTTCCCGGTCTCGAGGCATGCCATCCCCTGATCTCTCAAATTTGTGATACTCCACATGCTGAAAGCAACGCTTCAGCTGATCCAGGCTTGTACGGATGACTTGAGTGGAAGACTGGCCGCCAAGAATTAAGACTGGGGTCTTGACATCTTTTGTAGAGAGACAAGAAAGTGGCAGAGGACCACCAATGGAGATGATGCCTCCAAACTCCTGATTTGGCATGGAAACTACAGCAGCGAGCGCCGCCATTGCACCTTGGCCAAAACCGAAGAACATGATCTCCCGGGGTCTGTATCCATACTTTCCAACTAAAACCTCTTCAATGATGTCCTGCTTGATGACCTTGACTGCTTTCGTAAAGCCAGTATCAAGATCCATCTGGCCCGAAGCCGAATCAAACTGAATGTCATCGCCCCAATGAAAGCCGCCTAGGTCGAAGGGGAGAGGGGTCGGAGCTTGAAGGGAGATGCATGTTGTCTCGGGTAGGGAGAGCTGTCTGCCAAGGTTTGTGAAAGAGGATGAGGTGTCTCCTAGACCGTGGAGGAGAAGGAGCACGTTGGTGGGTTGGGGTGATGAGGCCGGTGGAGAGGTGACAGTGAGATGGAGAGAAGAGGAGAAATCGCCAACGGTAGGGAGACCAGTGGACATGCCGCCCTGCCTCAATACGTCACTCACGATCGCATACAGTACAAATTTGGGAGTGATTAAGCGCAGGAAATCAGTGCGACGTTTGAGATCTAAATATAGAATAGATTCAGGAACAAGATCTTGCATTCAGATCTAAATTTTACGATGGGAGTTATTTTTGCCTGGCACTTAATTCGTGTTTGGTATGGAAGCCCCAATGTCCAATCGATACTTACTATGTGACGTTCGAATGGATAAGTTCCCCAGTGTGAGGGTGTGAATTATGGAAACATGGCAGTCTCAAAAATAGGATGCAATTCACTGGAATTCCATCCCTGTTATTCTACTGTGAGTTGTCACCAACTCGACGTCACTTTGCCGGCGTTTGGATCATGGTAGCCACGCCCCGGAACGATACGTGACTGGATATCAGGCTCGCTGTCTAAAACTGGCTTTGCCTGTTTCAGTTCAGCGGCCTTTGGTGGCCTTCATTCTGGTGCGGGGCAATTAGTGGGGGTCTTGCTGAAGGAACTATATTTATATTATCCAACCTCACCCATTCCTCTTCTCTTCTCATTTTCCTTCCACAACTCTTATCACCTTCTACCACGCTCCAACAGCTGTAGATTTACATTCACTTCCTTCAGCCTCTACCTATCCCTCTCTAGAATATCAGCAATCATGTTTGGCTGGGGTACGTTCACACCCGTCTTCCAATCAATTTACCCCCCTCCCCCAGATGTACTACCCTGCTTTGCCTGGTGCTGACCATTGTCACTGACTAGACGACGCTCAGAATGACCATCAAGAGGTCTATGACAACGATGGAGGTTACAACGAGCCCAAGCGTGAAGCCAAGTTGTCCCATGAGCTCGTTGCAGGCGCCGCTTCCTTCGAGGGCATGAAGCTCTTCGAAGACAACCAACGCAAACAAGGTACGCAATATTCCAGACTGGCATCATTCGTACCGTTGGCTCACAGAAGTGTAGGCAAACCTGTCTCCCACGCGTTCGCCAAGGAGCTCCTTGCTGGCTTCGCTGGCGGTGAAGTCGACAAGCTCGCCGAGACTCATGGTGAGCGAGATCGATCTTCGGTTGACATCTCACATTTTGACGTACAGCAGGTATGAACGAATACGACAAAATGCGTGCCCACCACCAAGCCAAGGAGCGCGCTGAAAACCTCTACGACCAGCACTATGGTGACCGTGACGGCTACGACCCCAATGAGCGAGACCCCCCTTCACATTTCGGATATCGTGATGAGGGACGCTATAGTGGCAACCAAGGCGGATACGGAGGCGGACGTGGTGGAGGCGATGGAGGGGACTCGGGTGAATACAGAGGCGGACGGGGTGGAGGCGATGGGGGCTATTGAGCTATCCCGGCACTGACAGTTCTTGAACTGCTCACAGACCATGCTTAACAGCAATGACTGGATGACCTCTCAAACACTAAGATGCTCAATAGATTAGCATGCAAAAGCACTGAAATATGATATACACATGGTCTGATCAATGCCCTTGTCTTGCAGCAGCATGGGTTCGTAACGCCGAGGTCACTAACACGATGGTCGTATGCTGCCTACAATGAGCCTTCGATCAATGCCTATGGGGGATCTTTTCGTGGGCTAATTCGATTAGTATCTCCATTACTTGATGCACTGGTTCATGCACTGGTTCAGACAAATGCCAATGTGTTTGCCATGGTGGAAACCCATATTCTGTTCTCATGCAATCAGCAGCATAGCCGACACGGTCCAGTCGACTGGAGCCAATCTACCCACCATCAACGACTACAACAGAAGGTTTGTACCCAAGCCATGAAGGCTTGCGATGGCATCCTATCTGGCCCTGAGCTACTCCCTTGAATTCTCCTTCTCGTCATCCAACGGCTTACGTTCACTCTGCCACAAGCCTTTGCAAATGTTATATCGAGGATTGAAAGGAGAGGATGATGTATGGGCAGAGCACGCAAGAACATCATGTCACATAACATTCATTCTTATACCAGTAGACGGAGCACGATTGAAGATGTCCCGGGTTTAGGCGCGGTGACGAAGGGTTTTGGATGCGACATCTCCGTTGAAAACACGTTCCACCAAAGGATGAAGCTGCGGGACAATTGATGATCAAGAGCGCCTGAAGAACATAAGCGACGATCGGACTGGTATTCATTCGCCACTGTGTGGAAGAATAAGGGGTACGTTAGTACATAAGGATAGAGGAAGTACGGGCGACGCTCTTAAGTGAGTGCTCCGTAAACTTCCTGGGGAAATTGCACGTGCTTCGGGTCCAAGCGGAGAGCCGCCGCGCCAAGCTCAACGTCCGCCAAAGACAGGATTGAAAAAAGTGTAAAATCCTTCTTAACGACTTGTTATGCGACTCTAGAGCATCAACCAATTCGCCCAATTCGCGCTTCTTACCTCACAGTCCTTACGTAGTAGTTTGCTGTGGACTGGTGCCTTCCTCGACTGCGTCTCTATGCTCCCCATCCACCCTTACTTGCACCTCCTCTACCGCGATGCTTTCTGCACCACCATCACCACGACGTTCTGCTAGCAATGAAGTTTGCCAAGTGAGTCTTCTCGTCCAATTTGGCCCCCGTACCTTGTAACCGCCGCTAATGAAACTTTAGAGAGCTCGAGGAAGATCTGGTCCCAGAATGGAGGGCGAAATACTTCGATTACAAGGTCTGTGCAACTCGAATCGCTGCACGGGGCAGGCCTGACTGACCATGTGGGCGGACCGATAGACTGGCAAGAAGAAGGTCAAGGTGGTAGCTCGTGCCCTCAAAAGTGTGAATCGAACCCCCCAGACTCCCGGACGCCAGCTGCCTTCGAACCTGCTCAACAATACCCTTCAGTCGCCCATTCGTAACCATGCTTCATCACCAAATTCCTCTGCTCAGACCACACCGGACTACCGATCCTCAGCTCTCACATCTTATGGATCAGCCAAACCAACTCTTCAAGGTGGAAGGTCGTCACGGTTGGGCGTTCCATCACCGGGATATGGCATCTCGAGAAGTAATCCAGAAGAGCAGGAGCATCAGGAGGAGGAGGAGGAGGATTCGTCCGCCCCCATGGCCATACCCAAACGAATTTCTGCAACTGAGACAGCCAATGAGTCAGACTCACTCTGGGGTAGCGGTGCAGCAACAAATTATGGCAGCATCATACCCACCCCGCCTTTCAACGTGCCACCCATGGGCCCGCCGTCACTCGAACTGCCAGACCCTGCTTTGTCGCCCAACGAAGAGCAGTTTCCTCGACATAATCGAGCATGGCGGCATAGTCGCTTCAACCCTAATCCTCATATGACTCCACCTACCACCAATAGACTCGACCCTCACACTAGGGATGCCTATACGGTTGGGACTGTTCACACGCCACTGACAACTTCACAGCTATCACCCAAACAGCGCAATATTTTCAAGCCGCGGAGGACTTTTTCGACCCCTGGGGGAAGTACAGCTCCTCTACGTCCTAGTCGCCTACGAAGGATATTTTCCGCTGCTGCTGGCGACTCGCCTCATATAGGTGACGTTCCATTGGAGGCATACAAGGAATACGATATACGTCAAGCAGAGTATTTCACATTCCTCGATAAAGAGCTGGACAAAGTAGAGTCTTTCTACAAGATGAAGGAAGCTGAAAACAGCGTTAGACTACAGCTATTACGACAGCAGCTACACGAAATGCGCGACCGCCGATTGGAAGAAGTCCGAGCTGAGCAGATAGCGAAGGAAGCAGCAGAAAGGGCGCGGCTCGAGGACGAAAGACTTGCAACGAGGAATGGCGCTGAACATAGCAATGGGGGACACAAACGAAGTGTCTCCAGCGCCCTGAAGTGGATCCAGCCCATCGAGAACGTCATAGGGGCTCGCAATACGCGCATTGGTAAAGTGACAAAGTCACTTCAGCAATGGGGTTCTCCTCGAGGACCACAAGCGCAGCATTCTTCAGGCGTGAACCCCCCAAATACCGATCGACCAGAAGGATGGCGAGACTTTTCTCGACGACCGACCCAAGACGATGTCCCATACCGGTCGGCTAAGAGGAAGCTCAAACTTGCTCTACAAGAGTTTTACAGGGGTCTTGAGCTGCTGAAATCTTATGTCTTTCTAAACCGTACCGCTTTCCGCAAAATCAACAAGAAGTATGACAAGGCAATCAAGGCTCGACCCACTGGACGTTACATGTCCGAAAAGGTGAACAAAGCCTGGTTCGTTCAGAGTGAGATCCTCGAGGGTCAGATTGTGGCCGTAGAGGATCTATACGCCAGGTACTTCGAGCGCGGAAACCATAAGATAGCGGTGGGCAAGCTCAGAAGCAAGAGCGCCAAGGCTGGCGACTTCAGTGGCAGCATCTTCCGCAACGGCCTGCTTCTTGCAGCTGGACTGGTCTTTGGTCTCCAAGGTCTAGTGTACGGTGCTGAGATGTTAAATGATCCGAATGTTATTGTTAGGACACATACGAGCTATCTTCTGCAGGTGAGTGACTGATCCTTACAGGTTCACCGGCTGGTAAACTTACACGACGCAGATTTACGCTGGCTACTTCCTAAGCTTATCCTTGTTCCTTCTGTTTTGCCTGGATTGCAGAATCTGGACAACGGCGAGGATCAACTATGTCTTCATCTTCGAGTTCGATAACCGACACAATCTTGATTGGCATCAGCTTTCTGAGGTAAGCTCTAGGAGGAGAAAGCTGGATAGATATACTTACTTTCGCATAGCTTCCCTGTCTAGCCCTGTTCCTGCTGGGCCTGTTTCTATGGCTCAACTTCCAGAAACCTACCATCCACCCAATGTTTCTGTACTGGCCTGCACTTCTAATCGGGTTGACTGTACTACTACTTTTCTTTCCGGCGCCTATCCTTTATCATAGAAGCCGGGAGTGGTGGGCATATTCCAACGTGCGTGTCCAAGCCTCTTCGAACATTGCATCCCTAATCTAGTGTCTAGTTTCGACTACTGCTTGCTGGGTTGTATCCTGTGGAGTTCAGAGACTTCTTTCTTGGTGATATGTACTGTTCGCAGACATACGCCATGGGGGTAAGCGACCTAGACTCAAGCACCTGTGAATCGAGCAAACCTAACACTTCGACAGAACATCGAGCTATTCTTCTGCCTCTACACCCAGGACTGGAACAACCCTGGGCGATGCAACTCGACCCACTCACGGCTTCTTGGCTTCTTTTCGACCGTGCCCGGCATTTGGCGTACATTGCAGTGTCTGCGACGATTCTATGATACCCGAAATGCATTTCCTCATTTAGTCAACTGCGGCAAATACACCTTTACCATCCTTTTCTACATGACACTTAGCTTGTACAGAATCGACCAAGACTACACAGTAAAGGCTCTGTTCATTACGTGCGCGACCATTAATTCCATCTACTGCTGTAAGTCGATCCTCTACAGATCATGACTATTCTTGGACTAATCTCTGCAGCTGTGTGGGACCTTGCTATGGACTGGAGTATGCCGTAGCCATTTTTTTTATAAGGATATATCGCTGACAATCGTAGGTCTCTGTAATCCATACGCCGAACATCCCTTCCTCCGGGACGTGCTTGGGTATAAACGCCCTTGGGTATACTACCTCGCCATGATCATTGACCCCATCCTCCGATTCAACTGGATCTTCTACGCCATCTATTCAGGCGAGCTCCAACACTCCGCCCTCCTTAGTTTCTTCATCGGCCTTTCGGAAGTCTGCCGCAGAGGCATGTGGACGCTTTTCCGAGTCGAAAACGAGCACTGTACCAATGTCGGTCGATTCCGAGCCTCGAGAGATGTTCCGCTGCCGTACGAGATCGAGCCGCCTACGCCGTCAACGTCAGAGGAGGCCGACACCAATGCGGCAAACCCGCCGGCCGTCCAGGATCACCGTCCCCAACACGGCACCTGGCGAAATTCGCCACAAACATTCGGCGGTGGCGACGCGTCTACCACCTCCAACCTCGAAGCTCAGCCATCGTCCGGCTCCCTCCGTCGTCGCAACACCCTCACCAGCACTCCTATGCAGCGTGGTCTTCAGCGCGTGGGTACCATAATGGGACAAGCGCACGCTCAAGACTTCGAAAGGAAACGCAGGCCCGTCGCCCCGGAGCCAGCGTCGCCGTACCAGGGCGCCAGAACCGCCGATGAAAGTAGCGACGACGAGGATGAAGAGGTTGAAGTCGAGGCTGGCGAGGAGAGCGAGGCGGAGGCTGCGGATAGAGAGGTCAATGAGGAGGATGTGCAGGGGGCGCAGGAGATCTTGAGCCGGCATCGGAGTGCGACTAATGGGTAACTTAATACAAAAGTATTTGGAATATGGAATGTATATACTGGAAAAGCGAAGTCTCCCCGTCCTGTCACCACCACAACTTCACTACGCCCTTTCGATCCTGTCTTTCACGTTCGTTACAAAGTTTTCGGCCGAACGACCCTAATCTATCTCTCCCTCATCACAAAATATCCACAGTACCTACATATATGATCTTCCATCTCAAACCCACCGAATCCCTACCAGCACGTCTCCAAATACCTCTCCCCCTCGCCCATAACACACAACCCATCCCCAATCCCCAATCCCTAAACCCCAATCCATAAATTTCAAAACAATCAAGCACACCACGCCTCCTAGTCTCATTTTCTCACAACACCCCATATCCACTCTCGACCCACAAAATGATATATATGAGAAAGGTATGTGCCGGATCACGCTCACAGGCACCTTGGATGGGTGAGCGATGAAGGAGGTGGGGGAATGTAGGAATGTAGAATGGAATTTGGGCCGGGGAGCTTTTTCCGATCGGGGATATACGTCCTGAAAGCAGACTGTCTGTCATTCGAAATTGGATCTTTCGGTTTTTTCCGCGGATGGAAGTGGATTTGTGCATAGCGCTGTGTAATGTGTGGGAGAGATGTGTACGGTATGGGTTTCTTGAATGAGGTGTGTGAGAGATGGATGGGAAGAGGAAGAGATTCAGGAGCGTAAAGTGAGTCTTATCTCTTGAAGACTCCTAGAATTCTGTAGATTGCAAGATTGGATATTTGCTGCAATCCTCATGATGTAAGTAGCTGAGAAGCATCATGTCATCTCATCATTTCCCATCAATCTTCCAAACATCCATAAATCTCGCGGTCAATCACAATACCTACGGATAAATCAACGTATTCTCATCAGTCACAGCCATAACCTGATCCGCCACCACCCTTCCCCCCACAACAGCCGGACCACTAATCACCAAACGTCCCATCGGTTTCGAATCACCACTCCTCCGCTCCTCATCATCTCTCAGCTCAATCTCCACACAGCTGAGCGGTGGACCGAAATGCGATTTCTCACCCTGACTCTTTTCAAGGTTACGATAATCGAGCATGTTGGTTTGAGCGACGGCGCCGGCGACGTGGGAGTTTGTAAAGGCGTATATGCAGCGGGCGCCGGTGAAGATTTTCAGGTTGAAGAGGTCGGTGGGGGGAAGTGGAGGGGTGGAGGCGGCGGCGTTGTCGTAGGTGTAGATGAGACGGGGGGTGGGTGTTTTTGCGGGGGGTTTGGGCATGATGCCTGCTTTCAACGAGCGCGATTTCCACCAGTGGCCGATTCCCAGTTTGTTGGTTAGGAGGACCCTTTCGCGGTCCTTGCAGTGGTTGGATATTGTTTGGCTGCTGGCGATGACGATGGTTGGGGACATTCCTGCAAAGGCTGCGCTGTAGGGGACGTTTGGTCCGTTGACTGGGGTTAGAGCGAGGGAGGCGTTGGAGAAGAGGGCTGCGAGGGTTACTGTGAGGGGATACATTTCGGTGAGGGAGGCGAGAGGGGTGAGGAGATCGGTAGGTCCGAGACGATGGCTGCGTGGGAGGACGGAGATCTGAGAGGCAATGGCAGCTACCAGGTTCTATAAGGGTGTTAGTCATGTTCCAGTATCTCTCTGGGTCCAATGTTAATGTACCTTCTGTGTGAACTCCACGATCTCGAAGGTGTCGAATGCACTCATGCTGTCCTCTTCCACCATCACTAGATTAGGCAAGTCACCCCCGGGGATCTCTGTAGGTAGCTCCAAGGAAGCTGAGGCTTTGTCGTCAATGATGTCGTTCCAGACAGCTATGTCCGCTTTTCCCCCTTCACCTTCGGGCACCTCATTCCAGTCCATATGCCGGCTACTGCGTTCGACTACCCACACCACCTGCTGAAGGCCCGGGTACTTGCGAAGCAGCCCCTTCAGAGGTACAGCACCAGCGGGTGCAACCAGAACATCTGCCTTGGTCTCGGCCAACATACCAGCCAGAGTATCGAGCGACTGTTGATCTTGGGGAACGAGGATTGGGGTGAGACCGTAGAATGCAGCGGCTATTCCTAGTCAGTGTGGTAATGCTGCAAGGCTCTTGGACTGTATACCAAACAACGAGACAAGCAATTCTACCGAATTTGGCAGATATATGGCGACTCGACGACCCCCATGACTTTGCATGTGCTGTCCCACAGCATTGAGCTCGGCGGTCAATTTCTCAAGGCTAAACTCAATGACCTCCTCCTTCCCCAGCACCGAAACTACCTTGCCTGGTTTACCTGCAGCTTTGCCATCATTGCCCACCGGCCCCGACATCGCTCGTCTCCAGACATCCCTCAGGTCCCCATCTCTTCCAGCCGTCCACTTCGGTGCTTCCGGATCTTTCACGTTCAGCCCCGTCTTCAAAGGGTATCCATAAGGGGTCTCTAGACAGCGGAACGTGGCCGATTCACCTGGCTGCCGGACAGGTGACGCGGTCGATTGTCGGGCCAGGAGCATAGGATGGACATCTGGTTCTGGAGTGAAGAAGAGGGGGTAGAGGAGGTATGTGACCAGAACGAGGAGGAGGATGGTGGTGTAGATGTCCCAGCCTTTGAGGACATGCTCGAGCTGGGAATCCAGCTGCTGGAACCAGGTGCCGATAGTTGCCATAGAGTCTGATACTATCGTGATGCCATTCTCCTTGCCGTCAGGAATATGCAGTGTAGGAAAGAGGCCTTGGGAAGTGCCAGGGGGAGGTGAGATTCAGCCCTGTGGCTTGGCTGATTTTATAGATCAATTCCTCCATCAACTCTCTACCAACAACTAATCGGGGCCCCCAGAGTCGCACGCTCCTAGCTGATTACCCCTAGGAGCGTGCGACTCAGGGGGCCCCGATTAGACAGTCAACCTTCAGATGAAAAGCTGCAGGTGCCAAGGGCTAATCAACGATAGGCATTTACGTCAATCATCGATGAGCAAACATGAAAATGTCCCATATTATGGACGGCTTTCAAAGACATTCGTCGACTCAGCATAAGACCAAAATAGCTCAGCAATGTGGTGTAGCAGACACTCTAGTATCTACTTATCGAAATATTAATATCAGTATTGAAGGTATCGGCCGTACCACTATTGGACTATTGTCACCTGATCTAAGAGCTTTGCTTTTCCAGCAGCTTATGCCCTCTCAGGCTCCTGGAAATTTCGATATCATCCTGAAGGCATCTCACTCTCCTGCAATCTGTTGGAAATGGTGCTCCCTACGTAGGCTCGTGGCTTTCTTAGTCCGTTCTGGAGGCTTTTCGATATGATGTCTGCTGTACTCCTTTTCAGATCGTGATCGTTACCTTTGAAGTCGCTCGAATGAACTGTCAGTTGCGCTGCTCAATAAAATGTTTTCTTGCTACTGAGTGTTCTTACTGCAATGTTAGACAAACCGCAAAGCCTGTCATTGCGTTATGGCAGAGGATTAGCATGATGAGAGAACAGTATAGACATCCTGGTTCCTTCCCCTTGACATCTCCAAGGAATACCGTTCCCCCTTCAAGATATAACGTACCCGCTGATCTGATCGAGTGGAGCTTCGTTGTACTTGTAAATTTCATCAGCCTTCTCGATTGGCAAGAATCTGTTCAACAGCCTTCCACATTTTGTGACAACACAAAAGCCATCATACATACATGCGACCCAATTCAGGCACCCCCATCCTCAGTGGAAAAGTACCTAGTTGGTACGTCATGCTTTCGGACATTGTACTTTGTATGATCTGAGGTAGATATATCATTGACCCGTTTGACTATCCGACGAACATGCCATAGCCTAGACCGTTATGACCAATGTCACTTCGTCCGTCGACGGAGCAAGCTGGTAAGCTGTGTAGCCCTTCCAGACTGAGATCTTGAAGATGCGAACGTATGGGAATGACTACTTTTTATACGCTAATCTGTCAACGTATTCGGTCTGCTACGAGTGCAACTACGCCACATTCAAGACGTCGCATGTCTTGGAATCGCCCTCAGCATGTTGGAAAGAGGTTTTTGTTGCAACTATGATCTATAAGATCTGTTTCACGATTTCTTTTAGACATATCCAGCTCCCACTACCGTGCTGTCCAGTACGGCAAACACATCATGTTCCCCAAAATCCAGTCATACAAATAAGGATCTCCGCCGTCATATCCGGTGCATCCGATGCCTCGCTGCCTCTTATCCCGTATCGATATATCTCCGGCTTTGACTGTGCCGGCATCGCTTGAATGCTGTCTCTGACTCTTTGAAGCCTGCTCCGCCACTTCTCCACGCCTCCGGGTCTAAGCAACTCCAGTCCGTCCAAGCCCTGCTGCTGAACAGCTGCATGCCACAAATCCTGGCGCCAGTCTTCCTCAAAGTCCGGTCCAAAGCTGAGCCGAACACCCTCCCACGCTTCGCGCCACGTACGACACCCTAAGATATGATTCAAGCCGACCTGGTCATCAGTGAGGCCTTGAGAGTAGGCGAATCTGGAAAAGTCTGATAGTTGTGGCTCGGTCAGCGCCTCGATCTCGGTAGGCGTCATAGAGTCGATACGTCTGCACGGCGTATATGGGCCCACAGGAAGTACCTCCAACGCTCTGTTGCCGTCTGGGCTTCCGACATAGCCGCACCAACACGAGTAATCTGGGATACAGTATTTTATATAGTCTAGCCGCATGTCGAGATCAAAGCGACGCCTGGACGCATCGCAGGTTACTATCGCATCCATGGTCGAGCTAAACAATTCCCCGTAAATGATGATCTGGAAAAGCGATCTGTCAGGCTCTACATTGATCGTGAACGCATCTGAACGTCCACCGTTCCAAAAGTCCGGTACGTCGTACCATTGCTTGCCTGCGCAGCGATCTATCATGTCGCTTGCAGGATTGATGATGGAGAAGCGGCAGGAATGGAGCCGGCGTATGTCGGTCATAGTCAAGCCGGCTTTTGATACACAAAGCTCTAGGAGGCTGTTCATGCCGCCACGGAAGGCTTCACGTAGGTCTTTGTAGTTTGCGTCGCTCTGAAGAGCCCAATGGCCAATCTGACGCGCTGTGGCCGCTACCAGGAAGTGAGGAGAGGGACGAAAGAACACGCTTGCAGATGCCGCAGCTAAATGGAGAATAGTGTTTGGGGAAGTGCTGTTCAGCACCTTGTGGAATTTGCGGCATGACGAGGAAAGAGTGACGAAATCTTCAATGTTGTGAAGGTGCCGTGCCAATAGGAGGAGCAGTTCCGTTGGGAGATCGGAGACCCTCATATCGAAGAACCATATACAAACAATGGACTAAAGTTCGGACTTCAGATGGTTTTACGAAACATATATATCCCGGAAGGATGGCCGGCAATGAGTCATATATTCCTTCACCATCCTGTTGGGCTTCTTATAGCCGGGCACGTCATGATGGGCATGCGGTCCTATGTCCCTTTGAGTCTGTGTGATTTAACCCTCAAGGTCAAGAACCATATGTAATGAGTGGAGTGAGCACGCCTCAGGAAAAGATGTACAACATAAAGTACTGTGCCACCTTAGGAAGACTAGCCTAAAGGGGCTTAGCTTCGGCTGCCAGCTTTCCTTCCTTGGCACATCCGAGCGCCTGTCTGAACCAGCTTCGAAATGCTGGCGAGCTGCATGCTCCGCCCGTAGATACATATGCTTGCACGAATTCGACGAGGATATTTGCATTCCGGTGATTCATGTCATCGCCATACACAGGCATGTAAGCTAGCAGCTACGCCTCTTCCCTTGCGATCAAGGCTGGAGGCCACCGTGCTCCAAATGTTGGGCGAACCACAAACGTCATTCTTGTGAAATGTCATAAGAAAGAGGGTGTATTCGGATACTGCTGCAGTCAATGTAGAGGACATATGTACGAGAGTCCCGATCCAAGAGCAGAGATATGTCGAACAGATGCGAGAAACATCATTAGTGATGGTGCGATGGTGATTACGCCGAGTTGCAATCATTTCGAGATATCTTTACTTCAACAGTTTCAAGGTGCCAACTACAAGTTGTATGGAAGAGATTACGGGTAGGAGCTGGTTGATCCTACTTTCGTAGATCAAGTCAGCTATACCAAAGCTGCTAGCAGGGCCATCGATCTTTAACACGTGAGGAATAAGGCTATCAAGAAGACCCTAACTATGGCGTTCGCTGACAGCCTTGCTATTCCAAACAGTCTGACGGGTATTTTGCACTTTTCAGACTAGAATTCGAGGTTTCTTCGGTGTCTCCTAGGGTTCAAGGGTTGATGGAAAAAGTCACACTGGTCAAACCTCTCGTGAGTCGTCATTTTCCTATATTATGCGATTGGATCCCTGATAGAAGTTTACGATTATCGGAAGAATCTTCAAGTTAGCTGTTGATAGTCTCATGGTATCCAGCAGATTAACCCTGCCGTAGATGGGTCTCAATCCTTTGACAGGTGCCTCGCAGGACCGACAGCAACTAGGTAATACATTGGAGTACTTTGCCACATCTTACCCTAAGAATACGTGGTATTCAGGCTGTGCTTGCAGACCGTGCAGCGGCGATGTCACCAGTGCCAGACTGGTGACCTATCAAACCATACATATATTTCTAGGCTATCCCCTGAAAGGCCCGGACCCCCGCATCTATTGCATAGCCTCGTTAGAACTTTTCGAGATGGGGGTGTGCGAACTGCCAACAAACTAAAAATCGGGAAATACTCGCAATCTCATGCCTGTCATCGCTTGCTTTTCTGACGCAAGATTCAAATTTCCTACTCGCATCGCTGAGCCGAAGTACTTTGCACTTGACAGCTCCTGTTTATCGAGCCAACATACTTTTTGTAATAAGATTGTATGTCGTCGGTATGGCTCATCAAGAACCTCATTTCGCGGATGGGGAATGGGTGCAAGCCTACGACATAAAGCAATTTCTCAAAAGAACGGGCGCGGATGACCGTGAAGCTGCGGTCACTTCCTTAACCGTTCCCCCAGAATGTCCGGAGACTGCTCTGAAAAGTTCAAACATGTTGGCTTCGGATGCTGCAGGTGTAAGCTACAATGATCAATTGAAACGCAAATACATTCGCAGCCTCGAACGGCAGTCGGAAAAGCTTCGGATGCGTAATCAAGAACTAATATCGCTTCTTGTATCCCTTGGGCAAGATGTGGAGCCATATACTAACGACGTTGACGCTCCTTTTTCAACAGTTAAGGCACCTTATACCGCAGTCGCATCACCCCCTGCAGTAGTCAAGCCTAACAAGTTTCTTAAAGAACCCTCACACGATAGTCGTTGCGATTTATATTCGCAACAAGGTGCAGCAATTGCCCATTCAGTACGCCAAGGGCCAGCTGGTATACCACCAGAGCACCATCCCAACCCTTACAATATACTGCGCCCAATGCCAAGAAGACTTCCAAGAAAACTGCTTCACGAACAGCAAAGAACAGTCTTGTCCAGTCCGTGGTCAAGGAACAACAGGAGATCCCCACCAACAGTAGCTGTATCTATACGCGGCATTGCTGAAAGATTAGCATTAGCTTACCGGGATGCTGAAGCGCTGGTCCGTTGGATCACAAATACACAGGTAGGTAAAAGGGAACTAGCCTATACCGAACTTCTCAAAGACTGTCTCCGATACAATATAGAAGAACTGGTGGCAGCCATCAAGGTTCGTGATGAAGAATATGGTCGCAAATTATGGTTTATCCTCGAAGACAGTAAGCTTGATGCTTTTTTGTCCTCATGGATGCTTTAACATTCGGGACAGGCATCGCTACGGAAGCGCTTGAGAATTGCCTCGCCTCCTTCGAAGACGATGTACTAAAGAGCTTACTGTCCATTCGAGATTCCGACTGGAAGATCGGCTCGATATTTTTGATTGAAGCCTCGAACTTTGCAAGAGTGGCATCGATTGCTGCGCTCGATGAATCTTCTTTGCATTTAGCGCAAACTGCTACTGTAGCAAAGAGTCTCGTAGGAGGGAATGGTATGCAGACCTTACCTTACACGCCAAAGATAATTCCTTCCGCGAAGGTCGCTGCGCATATGGGCAATGGTCTGTGGCAATCGTCGACTCGATTGATTCAGATGCAACCAGCGAATGCTGTCCCGCATCCCATATCAGCTAATGCTCCAGGTTTGTCCTCGATATCTAGCTTGTATGGGCCACCATCTCCTACGATGCTGGCGCCATATACTGACGACTTCTGCAAAGGAACGTACAGTTTTGGGGAGGGGAGGCGATCTGAGACCCTCAAGATCAAAGGTCCTACGGCATTGGAGGTTAGTCAATATAGATACTGGAGCTGTGCCATTCCAAACTGTGCGTATGAAGGCCTGGCTTACAAGATTGGAGGACATTGGACCCTAGATAACACTATTCGCCAAGATTACGCCGTACGATATCGCTGGAGTTTCCTAGCTAAATGTCACCTACCTACAAATACCGGGCACGGTGGCTTCATGTGTGCCCTATGTATACCGAAGAATCTCCCACTTTCAAAATATCAATCAGGTGATGCGTTGATGGAGCACGTCGCAAGTCACGCAGGACAAAGACTCGACTCGTTTATCGGGCAAAACATAAGCGTCATCTGCGGCCGAACGGCACTGCAAGGAGAATTGTTTGACATTAATTTCCCATCTCCAATAGGAGACGTTGAACCCGCATCCACCGCAGTGCTAATGCCGAAGATGGACTCTGTACATTTGGTCTCGGCGACGGCCCTTAGGACAGACTGTACAATGTCCAGCACCAGTCCGAATAGCACAATGGAATGCCAGCAATCGCACAGTCAGACCAGGAAAAGCCCCATCAAGGAAGGTCATCGAGTAATGGAGAGCAACATCGTAGATGATCATCGGCAGGCTTTTGTTGGCAACCATGAACACCCAAATGACACTGGAGGCACAACCGAAGCATATCAAATACCTGAAGGTAAGCCGACAACAGCAAGCAGAACCAGTAAGCAACAGCCTAGGGGACGCCTGGTGTCTAGAAACTTTCCCTGTGCTCCGATCCCAAGCAGGAGCGACACCAGCAGTTTATATAGTGGCAGCACGCATGATAGCAGTACGTATGGGAGCTGGGATGACTCAAGCATAACCAGTAGCGAGGACAGCGAAGGAGAACCGCAATACGTCACCAATGATCCTATCGACTTCGCATTGACTACCAGTCCCCCGGATAATGTCAAGATCAAATACAGAGGCGATGCCAAGGATAGCGGGAGTAGAGTGAGAGTCAGTTCGCCTTATGCATACGGCAGTCATGCCTTCAATCCAGGACCAGAGGTCCTGATTTCGCAGCAATCCTCCAGCGATCTAGGAGATTCGACATCTGCTTCGAATACCGCCGATGAAGACAGTTTCAAAATGTACAAGCAAGGAAGCCTGATCAAGCAAGGCGTTGCAAATAGTGATAGGTTGTCATCTCACTCTGCCAGTAGTACAATTTTCCATACGATACCGGTCAACAAGCAGGATAATCGGGCTGAGTCGATTGGGGACAACCTTGGAACTGGAAAGATTGAGTGTTACACCAACGCTGACGTTGAGCTGATAGCGGGTAGCGAAGCGTTACTTGATGAGTCTGGAGAGAGGACCAACGAACTGGTTGAGCGGCTTGAAGAGGACCCGAATGTTCATAATATCTGTCATCCGCCACGATTACTAGTGAATCGTACCACCAGAGACTCACAGGGCACCCATCCGGTTATGCAGCCTGCAGTGAATGCGAAGCTGTCAAGGCATGCTGAAGCGATAGGTTTGAGGGGAAATGATGACAAGCCACTGTTCCGCGTTGATTCAGAAGTCCATGAGGCCATTGATCGAACATGTGATCCTGTTACGCGACACGAAAGTGCCGCCGGATTTGATGGTGTTGTTAAAGTACCGTCTTGGGGTTTCATACTCAAGCATTTCCTCGCGCTAACGATCCTCGTGGGCACATACTCCATTCACTACTACGAAGTCAAATATCACAAGTCATTGGATCACAGCCCCACGATGGAGGAGCGATACAACGTCTGTGTCAAAAGTGTTCAGATGGCGGCTTGGACAGCAATATTATATACCTCGTCGAAGCTCCTTGATTGGAGGCTTGGATTCCTAGCATCACGGAATAGAAAGCATGTAATTGGAGATCCTAAAAAGCGTATATCGGAGAGCCTCCGCATTCTGAATGGACAAGAATACACCGCCTCCAACGATGCGAAGCGATATGTTGAACGTATGACCGGAAAGCAATGGAATTGGTGGCCATTCATACCCAGCTTTCGGCCCCTTCAACCGGGCGAAGTCCGAGTAGAATGGGAATGCGTGAGTGAACAATGATCACTGAACCATAGATCACAGGGACTGACTTCGACAGGAATTACAACACACTCACTGGTTAGAATTCTCGAGGAACAAGGTTCACCATATGTTTAGTTCATTGAGAGCAGCTACTCCTACTATGGCTATTGTGCAGCCTTCTGTAAAAAACTTGGCAGGACATAGTTCTGCTTCCCGGTTATCGATCTCTAGTCAGATGTCACGATCTCAATCTTCTGATAGTCGTTCATCTCCGTCGACAACTGGTACTGGCTTTTCGAGCCCTCCTAGCGATAATGCGGATGGTGATGATAATGGATCGTCGGAGCAGGAGCACGATGCTTCAGATGATGCTGTTACTGTGGACATTGTTCCTCCAAGCAAACTCAATGGGTACATACTATTCGGTGTGCAGGGTTCGAAACGGCTGCACAGCTCAAAAACTCGCCTGGCACAGATTGACGTGAACGTCTGTAAAGACGATGACAGCTTCTTCGATGAGATGAAAGTTCAATTTCAGTTGTTGCGTGGACATTTCCGATGGATTTTTTCGATCTGGATTTTCCAGGCTTGCGAATTCGTCATGGTACGTATCATACCCTTCACAAGCTGAACGAAGCAGTGACAACGAATCAGTTCTACAAAGCCAACCCAAATGAGATCATGCCAGGCCCCGAAGAGATGCCTCCTGTGGCCGATGTGGACTATCGATTTGCTGCTGATCGAAATCCTCCGGTCCTCAGCAGCGTCTTCAATGCAAGTTTCTATGGGTGCGAAAAGGCATGCATTAAGTCACAGCTCGACGTTATGAGTATCTTCCACGAATGCAAAGGGCGCAATCACTGCGGTAGATACCGAATACTTGAGCGTCTGCCTAAACGTCAAAGAAAATGGGAGATCGATCGCGACGAGGAAAAGGAAGAGACGTGGGGCCTCCATGCGACGTTCGGAATCGCTTTCTACAAGGTAGCCGTGTATCATCTATTGATCCTCGCTGCGCCCATCATTTCCTGGGGTGTATGGTTGAGGAAGTGGCCGACTGACTGGCAAAATGCTTCTGTGCCGTTCTTCGCTGTGGTGGTGCTTCTATCATTGTTTTGGCTACCATTCGCGCACAACGTCGGCCCAAAGGACAAGGGAAAGCATAAGATAGCATAAAGGTAATGAGAATGTCGTCCATTTCAACGAACCGAGATCAGCCTGGTACTTTTGGCGGACCGAATGGAGGAAAGATTTATGCATTCACGAACGACCTTTGAAGGTCACAATTGACGAGCAAGTACTCGGTGAGGCGGGACTCACGACCACTTTTCAAGGTGAGTTTTTATTACTGTCAACGATCATAGATATTATAATCACAGTTGATAGATTTTGGACTCGGGTCGTAGATGGAAGTTACACTACGGTCCTAGGCGGCGTTCGGAAAATACAATCCTGACAATTTCAGAGCTATGTAGCAGCATACTGTATATCGTAGATAGCTACCAATTGTTATAGAACTCGAAGGGGCAATACGTTGTCAATTGGGAGACCCATCATGATGAATGGCCACACATCTACTTCTACTTATAAAGCTAGCACTGGGATATCAATCGTCAACTTTGAGGAAGATATATCAGCGAGCGACCTCAATCAGGGTCTGTTGAATCCCCCTTCCTCTCCTGAGGTTGAGGTTCTGTAAGTATTCTTCTCTGGAGACAGTGTGCGAGATGTCCATGGGCGACGCATATCGTATCTTGGTGGATAACGTTATAGTTGTTCTGATTGTTTGACGCCTTGATAGTATTAAGTTTGATTATAAGCTGGGGACTTCCTTCCCATCGCGGACATCACTAAAATCTAAGCAGTAAGCTGTCAGAGGGTCTTGTTCGATCTAATTCGTTTCGCTGACCGACTCTTTTCCATCATTCACAGCAGATAAGCATCCCAGACTGCTTTTCTTCCTCTCACGAATTTTGACAACGATACTAACTGGCGTTTCCAACGGCACGCCCTGTAATCAACGATGCCATAGACCGTTGCATGCTTGAGAACAAGGAAGGCTCCGTACCTGACATTCAGGGAGAAATTTTGCTATGCCCTTTAACGCTTAGCTATGTAGTGACGGAAAGACCGACCAGAGATATCGGTCAGCAAAGGGTTGGACGTGTAACCTAGGCTATGATACTCCAAAATCTCGCAAGATATCGTTGTTTAGCTAGGGGCTAGTGAGGACGGTCTATCGATCAGGGGTACCAAGGCACTTTTAGTCCTGCTGGTCTCTAGAAGATACTCATCCTTTCCATCGTCGGAACTCGAGGCCTGTGTGACTGACTTCTCTCGCTGTCCCACAGTGGGACCATCCTTGGGTTATATGTAGAGCTTCCTTGGCTTGCTCACGCTGGGTGCCCGGGTCTACAACGATCGGCCTCGGTTGTTGCTAGGGCGACCGGCTTTTTCTACCAGGGAACTAATGTAAGAACTCACACCTCGCAATTAGGTAAACCTTGTGGGATAATCCTTCCCTGATCAAAACTTCACTGCCCGATCGATAAATAGTCATATCTATATCTGAGCATGATGTCTCATGATACGTCAAGGAGTGTGTCCTCGCAGACTCCCAATATTCACGACACCGCTGTCACTTCTCGTATGCCGCTATCAGAGATACAAGACCCCTCCAACATAATTCATGTCAATGCTCCGAGGTCGCAACTGCTCCTTCAATCGAGAAAGCCCTTAGTCGTCGAACTTGAGGACAAAGTCTATCCTCGTGCCCGACACAGCCTCGTCGATATCAATTTATCGACGTCCTCACAAAGAGAGACAACGAGGTCAACACTTCGCGGACGAGCAAAACATGTTCAGCCAAAGCTACAAATGACACCTACCCTTCATCAACATAATATCGCAGTTCTACAATCCGGTCACAACCAAGCATCGCCATCAAATTCCCCTTCTTCACATTCGCTTCACCATAAGCCGTCTCTGCCAAAGTCACTTCCTACTACAATCAGCTGTCTTGAGACGCTGACATTACCCAAACATCCCTCTACTTTCAACAGCTGTCATAGCAAATCACACAGGCTACAAATCACTCTTCCTCGAAGCAAATTAGTACCTTCAAGTAAGCCAAGACCTCAAGGGTCACGAGTTAGATTGCCAGATCCGCACAAAGAACCACCAGACTCATACGCTGCAGCAAGTTGGAGGCACGTAAAAGCCAGAATAGCAACGATGGATGAGCCATCTACAGCTACAACACCTTCTATCACAGCTTCGAGTGGTCAGGAGTCGAATAGTAAGCTCGATCAGACTTTGGAAGAGCTTCAGGTTGACCAAGGAATACAATGCGATCCCAATTTCACTACCATTGTCTCCATTAAGGATACACCTGCCATCATTGCCAAGCTGCGATCGGAAATGAATGAGGGCTCCACTACACTAAATCTACTTGCAGGGATTGAGTCAGTCTTCTTTCGACGGTCTCAAGGGTTCCAACTTGTTACAGAAGCTTACGATGCCTGGACAATCATCCCACCCACTCAAGACCAGCTCGTCATTCATATCAATCATACTGTAGACGTTGAGCTCAACACAGTCAGCATCGCATTTAGCTTGGCGGCGGGTGCAACATGGAACCATAAATTTCTGCGTGGATACGCTGGCCTGCTACGTTCTGCCAAAGTGTTCGATACGAATATGAGATGCTCGCAATTTCTGATTGTCACAGCTGGAGAGGCCGACCTGAGCTTGCTGCATGAACAATGGATACAGCACGCAGAGCAAGCGTTAGAAAAGCAGCTCTCAGTGCGTCGAGCAGATGCAGTAGAAGACCGGTGGCGTGTTCTCACCCATATTCGTTGTTATGGGTACCTTATCAATGGTCTCAACCTCGAGATACATGAAATGGTATATCGACCCGATCTATCGCGCCAGAGGGTCCCGATCCAACCAGAGCGATTTCAAGGTCAATCCATGGGCTTTAGTACGAAGGGACCGTCTTCTAATACCGCGCCAAAGTCCAACGATGCCATGAACTCTGGTAGCCGTCCAATCTCAAAACCTATGCCAGCGATACCGTCAGGCCAATTTCCCACTAACCGCCCAAGTTCGACAAGCACATCAAGGACTCCGTCGAACAACGTCGCCTCTAATCGGCCGAAGACATTATCGCGTACCAATTCACTTCCCGCTACAAAATCGAGGACCACGTCGCGTGGCTCTGCTGCTTCGGGATCAGGGACACATCGGGAAGCAGCGCCGCAAGATCCGTCCTACAAGCCTCTAACATTCACCACGTCGATGGTAAAGTCGTTTAACCTAGAATGTGCGGAGGACATTGTGCAATTTAGCAAATTCCACAACGTGGTAATGAAATGGGCGCAAGTGCACTCTTGCGCCGCGTTTGTCAAGAATCTCCACCATCTATGCTACGAACCCACTACCGAGAAGACGGGTCTTTGGAAGATGACGAATGAAGAGATGCACCAGTACTGGGACTCGGTAGCGCCTCAGCACGAAGTGGTTTCGAATTCGAGAGGACCATCTTCAGGGGCATTGATGGGAATGGGAGATGCTGCTAGTGTAGAGTGAGTTTGGTTTGATGAGGCTTTGGACTGATATGCAAACCCCCAAAGAGGGAGTGTCCAGCATTGAGATAGCTTGACTGTTGGACTTTTTCACAATTGGCTCTGCTGAGCAAGGTGCAGATGTGGAGAAGTAATGATGACATGCCGAAATTCTAGGACTGGAGCAGGATGGCAAATCCCAAATACCCGAGTCCCTCATGTGTGGAATGCTGAACACGGCAGAAAAGCAGATTGCTTTCCCAAGACAAAGACTTAACAAGCGCAATAATACTTCGCCAATCATTAGCCAACATTATTCGGTAGTTATCGTTCCTGTGACGTTGACTGTAATAGGCCGACCATATACATCGGAATGTGATCTTGGACGTAGTCTTGTGAGATTTATCTCTTCTTGAAACATTCTCAATACTCAGAGAATCCAACTTATGATCATACTTTGCGTCTTTCTCCTCAATCCCTATTGGAAGGTATGTGAGGTACCACCTCCTAAACGACAAAAGGACCGATTGCTTTCATGTAGGATATGAAGATCATGGAGGAGAGGTCTTGTATCTGTTTCTGTATCCGATGCAGATGAGGTAGGTAGGTAGCTTGCAAGATTATCATTGAGGTGAGTGGCAGCAAAGGGTCATTAGAGGAATATTGAAAGATGGAGGAGTACGTAATGTCACTGTAATGGAAGTTTTAACACCACCAGCATTGAGTAGATTCGATGATTTGTCCAGCCAGCAGAGATGGATCGTAGGTCCAAGGGATTCCTTATCCAAGTCATGATTGGAAAGTTTCGGTGTTCTTGGATGAGTCGAAGCTTACCCTAGGATGATACACACAATCAAAACACAAGAACACACCAACAAACATCCCCCAACCCCTCAAGCACCACTAACCCCCCCTCCCCCAAGCCCATCCCCCACCCTCCCAAGCGGCGCATTCCCCGCCGCCTCAACACTAACATCAAACATCCTCCTCCCCCCCACCCCCAAAATCCCCCCCTTCCACCCATGCGCCTCATTCACACAGCTAGTCTGAATCCGCGCCGCAACGCGCGCGATATCCAGCCTCGTAAAACGATCGCCGGACGAGATGACGGCGGGGATCAAGCGGATGGAACAGCTGCCGCTCGTCCAGGTGTGCCACGAGGTCCAGTAGGCGGGGGCCATGGCGCCGCCTTCGAGGAGCTGGAGCATGGCGGAGTGGCAGTCGTGGGGATGGCTGATGGGGAGGCGGCTGCGGGGGATGGGGAGGCTGGGCCAGCAGATTGGGGGGGAGGAGGCGGTGGTGTTGGTGGGTGGTGGGTTGGTTTCCGCGGGCGCGGTTAAAGCGATTGGGGGTTGCGGTGGGAGTTGGAGGGAGAGGGCTCGTTCGTTGAGGTGGGACTGTTTGGATGTGGCTTCACGTCTCCTAATCTTGATGTGTGATGACTGCGACACTGCAATGGGCGATGAATTTATTGGAGGCTCGGAATTACTGGCAATGAAATCATTCACTGGACTAGTTCCGACCGAATGTGGAGGTGTGTAGCTATTAGGGAGCCCTGCGAGAAATGTATGGTCTGTAGGAAGAGCAAAGATAGCTGCAAAGAGAAAGTAGCCGAAGCTAAAGCAGAAAGGGAAGGACAACATTGCACACTTAAACAGTGTCTGTATCACTAGTATAATATCATGGAATGAAATATGTAATGAATGCTGCACGTTTGATTTATAGGCACGCCCTACCAACATAATCGATGCTCGTGCGTACCTGTCGCCAATGACAGGGCCCAGAAGACCAGAGAATCAGGCAGGGTCGCGTAAATTTCTTCGTGTTGGATTCTCGGTAGGCACGAAAAAAGTTAGCCGCGGTGGTCTCATTCGTTACCGGAAGCGAGGTTTGCGGAGGCTCGTGGGTCGGTAGCGAAAGTGTTTCAATGCTTTATTTCCGAGGCAAAGCTCGCAGGAAGGATTCGATAACGTCCACGATGATACCGGAGTGGACCAGTAACTTGTTCGCGGTTGGAAGATCCTGGTGGATATCGAGCCAAGGTGGCATCTTCCAATCCTAGAAAGTACACCTCATAGCCCGTTCTCGGTCTTGAACCTTTCCCATGCCTCGTTCAAAGTTGCGAACACGGCCGCACTGATCATCTTTTGCTGCGTCGTGGCAGTGGTAGGAAGCTAGTGGTCTCATTTTAGCATTTCACATAAACGGGACATCATTCACCGAGGATTCACCTTATCAGGGTGCACTTTTGCAATCCCCTTCATGTAAACCAGTTTCACCTTTCCAGGCAATAGAAGGTCTCCCATTCCTACCCTTTTCCACCCACTATCTGACCAGAGCACATTGTCAAGGGTTGACAATAAAGCGCGCAGATTACCTTCTTTGCCTGCTCGCCACTTTGACACCTGCGCATTTACGACATCGGCCAGTGCGAACTTCTCATCGTCAATGCGATCAGCAGCAGCGTTGGCTGCACGAAGACGAGTCACAGACTCAGAGTCAGGAGCAAGATCACCCAGAGCGGTCGCCTTGGGTCTCGGCTTTGGTGCAACTTTTTTGGGACCTGAAAGATTGGACTGAGATGGCGGTGCTGCAGCTTTCTCGCTCCTGTCCCTTCCAGCGATGCTAGTAGCACCCCCAACGCCTGCTTCGACGCACGATCGCCAGACAGCAGCCGCATCGACCCAACGCTCCAAGTGTTCCAAGGCTTCGGCTTGACGTGTCATTGCTTTCTCCCAATAGGTGCTCATTAGCTTCTTGCCTTCGCCACCACCAAGGTCAATGATTTCATCTTTTCCTTTTGAAGGACCGATGAGATCAAGAGCAGACTTCGCGTCTGCCAAAGAAGCTTTAGCGTCACCAACCTTGGAATGTGAAAGAGCACGATTGGTGAGGAGAATGATGGCGAGAGGATGGGTGGATGGGACAGTAGAAAGGGACGTCGAGTAATGAGTCGTTGCGAGTGCAAAGTCTCCGCGTTTGAAGGCACCGTTACCTTCTTGCCGTTCCTTCGTTGAAGCCTGAAGAGCAAAGGAAGAAAGGGAAGGGACGGTGCGTTGGGGAGGTAGTGGACGGCTGGAGGTGGGAGCAGCAGAGGCGGGACGTGGTCGGATTTGATTATTGGGACGAAACGTGACTGGTTGTGGCGAAGGTTTGGCTGTGTCAAGAAGGATGTCGGGTTCTGGTTCTGGGATTGCAGGACTATTCATTGGCCGTTTTCGTCTGGCTGGGCTAATGTAGGCTTGAGATGTTTCGGCCTCGACAGTTCGTCTGCTCAATCTTGGCTTGTTGTCTCGAGCAACTAGCTGCTGTATAAATTTCGATTGGGGTAAAATCTGTTCTCCCGGCTTCGGTGTAGAAATAGGGGACTGCTCTCGTTGGAAATGCGATCCGTCCTGAAAGGGTTGGGCTTTGGCACGAGGTTTACGAGCAAGCGGTCGGGAGTCCGCTTCCAGCATCAATGCCTCGTCTGTGACATCGGCGTTTGACGAAGGGGCTGCCTGGTTTGGTAGTGGTCTTCTTCGAGCTCTGTCATGATCATTGGCCTCGCCGTCGGGGTGCTGTAATCTTGGTTTCCGAGTGGTCGCTTCTGGCTGAGCATCCCTCATCCACTTTGGCTGGCTGGAGTCACTATCCGAATTTAGATCTTGCACTGCCTGGTTTAACTTCTTAGTGCTGGTCTTCCATAGTGAGCCGGCTGTCTTGAACATCTTGTTGCCAATCTGCGATGCGTACTGCGCTGTATCCTTCTCGCCATTGACCGGAGAATGACGGTCCGGGGGACGCTGAGTACTCTTGCTACGTTCCTGCTCCCTCATCCAAGCTGGCTGTACAGCTTCGGAAGCTGAGCTTTTCCGTCGCCCTGGTGCTCTTCTGGATTGAGGTGCTTTAGAGGTGCGACCCGGCTCATCTTCCCGAACCTGAGACTTCAGGGCCTTCCGGGAATCCTGATGTGCTTGATTCAGCAACCATCCCACAGCGGCCTGCACGTCTGTCCCAGATTCGGTGGTCTCAAGTGCTCTTCTAGATGTGTTCGGGGGAAAACCCATGTCTACCAATTCGGCAACTGCACGCTCCTGTGGATGGCTCTCTACTTCTTTCGGAACTTCAGGCGAGGCCGATTCAACCCTCACCCTCGTGGGGAACTCCGACACTGGTCGGCCCAGCAGCCCCAGTACGTCATCTTCATCGCCCTCATCAGCAACTCCGTTTGTGATGATCCCACCACCAGACGCATCCACGTAGCTAGCGGTACCAAGTCCAAAAGGATCATCATTGTTATCTCCCGCATAGCCCCCATTGATCCGATGCAGATCCTTTAGTGGTGATGGTGCGCCGATCGTTCTGCTTCCTTTATTCACACTCGATGGATCTATGATGGAAGACTCCAACAGGTCCGGCATATGGCTCGACGTATCCACAGGCACTGAAGCATTGAAGGCAGCAAGAATGTCATCCTCATCTTCCTTAGGCGTTTGTATGCCGCTCAAAGCGGAGACAGATGGTATATTAGTGAATGGCTTATTTATGACCTGAGATAGCTTCTGTCCACCATATTCACTGGTAGCCGTATACGTTGGCGGCGATCTGACTCTGTCGGTTGTCGTCCTCCCGCTCCCTACATTGTCCTGGCGCGTTGTCTGCTGCGCGCCAAATCGTGCATCAAAAGCCCTCCTCTTCTCCGCTTCTCTCTTGACTCTTTCCTCTTGAAGCTTCTTTTGCTGTGCCTGTAACGAAATGTCTTTATTTGCTTGAGAGGTGTTGAAACTCACCAGATTGGCGAAACTGTCGTTGGCGGGTAAGGGTGCAATGCCGCGTGTTGGAGGTTGGCTGGAGGCCTTCGTATTCGCCAGTGATGGGGAGGAAGCCGATGTTGCCGATATCGAAGGTCCAAATCCCAGAGCTGGGTAGTAATTCCCAGAAGCTGGTGGGTACGGTTGACCTGATGGTGCTGCCTTGGGCGTGTTCCATTCCACGCTGGACAAATCGTTCATCGTAGGAACGGATGTTAAGTCTTCTTTGTGATCATCGTACCCTTAAAACGAGATAGTCTCGAGCTCACTATGTTGGCTGAATGCGGATATCGAACCTCAGAAACAGTCAATATATTGTACTCGAAAGGTTAGCGAACGACGGCGCCAAGGCTTCAGCCACAACCGCCACTTCGGTCATGCTCACTCTGTATCTGTACCTCCCCTCTTCATCGACCCTGCTTTAGTCGGAATGGGACAGGGTATACGGATACATGGTTGTGGGCCAGGTAAAGACTCTTGAAGACAAAAGCCACAGCTTCTGGACGGGCTCCTGCCACCTAGAACTATCCACTGATTGCCAGATATACAATCACCGCCCAAGCTAGGTTCCCACTATGCCGAGGTGCTTACAATGGCAATGTTCTACGCTGTAGAATATCTCACATAACGATAAATGACCAGCGACTCTTGGGGCCTTTCCAAAACTTCCACATGTAAAGAATAACAACAGTCCGGACACATTTCATTCTTAGGCGATTTTGGAATTTAGCTTTACGGTTGCTAATCGGGGCCCCTCGCTCCCTACTTTACGATTATAGTTATGGAGCTATTCAATGGTACCTGCGTCAGGGGTTAGGCTTTAGAAAGCAAAATATCTTACGGATGGTCCCAAGTATGACTGGCGTACGTCGTAGTATAGAACTAGTACATCTTGAAACATCGCATGCTCAGTCCGTAGAACATTTCCCCACGCCTCCCTGCCAGAAGGGATGAACAGTATCAACGGGGTTCGCCGTTGGAGCGCATACATTCATACAGTAGGTATACGCGTGGTGGAACAATAGGGGTTGGATAATGGCGGTGGATCTAGCGCCAATCTAAACAAGGTAAGGTACTTAAGTAAGGTAGATAGTTCTAGTGGGATGAACGGAAATTACGCCACCACGTTGACGATTCTTCCTTCGAATAAGCGGCAGCAGCATGGCTCGGCGCGCCTTCCGTATGTTGTGGAAGTGCTTTAAGCCTAGAGCGGAAAGTAGATAACATCGCAGAATACTCCCATTGGTGGGGTAGAGGCAAAGCTCATGGCGTCCACGCCAGTGAGCGGGGAGACAATCCCGACCCGCCAGTCCCAGCTTTCTGTCTCCCCCGATGGGAGGCCCTGATCCCTGTCATCGGGCTGGACCAAAACACTGGGTGACTGGCACACTGGGTACCTGCATGAACGCTATGAGCCATGAAAAGTTGAAAGTGCAAGAGAGGGAGGCGATGCGAGGTCCCCGCCCTTTCTCCTCACTTAGACACTAAACATCGACCCCATGGCCCAGTACAGCTAGAACGGCGGAGTAGGGGAGCAGAGTAAAGTAAAGTAAGGAGAGCATCGACCTGCTCCTTCCGAGCCTTGCAAGCTTCCTGTTTCGAACAGCCTCTATTCCACCTGCGTCCTGCAGCTATCCTTCTTCCGCCTGGTCAACCACAACATCTTATGACTGTTGGGGATCGGTACCCCTCCATTATCACCGTCCTCGCTTAGACTTGTCCAAGACACAGAGATGGGTCTCTTCAGTCGGAAAAGCTCCAAGCACATCAATACCAATGGCGACTTCAAATCATCCAACGGCACAAGCGTCAATAGCAACGCCAACTCTTTGAAGTCGCCTCCACCCACAAAGACCTCACATGGGGAGCCCTTGGTGTCACCTTCCGCACTGGATGTCTCACTCCCTCCTCCTCCGGACCCCACACTCGACCCTGCAGCTTATCTTCGGAGTATCTATGCCGTGAGAGCCCGCTGCGGACTGGTCTATCAGCGCGCCAAAAGGAATCAATTGGCGCATTTCGATGTCGATGGTAGCAAGTTCGGCGAGACTGCTGCATACTTGGTTTCCATTATTAAGGTAGCAACGTCTCTACAGTTCGACTTGCGCCCGAACTGACCATGCTCACTACAGAGAGATTACGCGCCTGATTACAGGCAGATACCTGCTCACGGACGATGGCAGCATTTCGAAGCCGGCGGACGACCAAGGATAGAGCAATTGCTGTCCTCCTGGCCCTCCTCCGTAGACGTTCAAGAACGCACACGCCGCTTGATCGACCTCTTTCTTGTTTCAGTCCTCCTTGATGCTGGCGCCGGAACAAGATGGTCATACAAATCAAAGGAGTCGGGGAAAGTTTACAAGCGAAGTGAAGGATTAGCTGTGGCTAGCCTGGAGATGTTCAAAGCTGGCTATTTCAGTAGTGACACATCGGAGCCTTGCCAGGTCGATAGCGCGGGACTTCGAAAGTTGAGCGTGCAGCGATTGGCAAAGGGATTGCAAGTGACGGAAGCCAATCCGCTGTTGGGACTCGAAGGCCGAGCTGGGATGATGATGAGACTTGGTGATGCACTCAGGAACACCGCTCTGTTTGGCACTCGAGGAAGGCCTGGTCACATGCTGGGTATTCTTGACGCACCCTGAGCAAAGTGGTAGTCACTGACAGTAGTGGCTAGACTACCTTCTCTCGCACCCAACCACCCAAGCCGCCTCTGTCCCAGTCATCACTGTTCCGACTCTCTGGACCGTCCTCAGCAACGGCTTGTCTAGTGTTTGGGCCTCGTCACGGACCCAGATTGATGGCGTATCCATCGGCGACGCCTGGCCTTGCACATCCATGCCTGCCTCGCCACCATCACTGCCGTGGGAAAACATCGTCCCTTTCCACAAACTCACACAATGGCTTTGCTACTCGCTCATGATTCCCATGAAGCGGGTCATGAACATCCAATTCGCCGGTACAAATCTCTTGACAGGATTACCGGAATATCGAAACGGAGGTTTACTCGTGGACACCGGTCTCCTCTCACTAAAAGAGAAAGATGCAAGCCGAGGAATAGCGGCTTACAAAAACAATGCTATGGTGAAGGGTCAGCCAAATATGGAAGTCGTCCCTTTGTTCTCAACGGATGACGATGTCATTGTGGAATGGAGGGCTGTGACGGTTGGCTTTCTAGACGATCTACTTGTCGAAGTTAACGGAATTTTGGGACTTTCCGGTGAAGACAAACTAAGCCTGGCGCAAATGCTGGAGGCTGGAAGCTGGAAGGTATGAATCACTTCCAGCCACCAATGATCGTTACTAATTACGGATTCGCAGGGAGGACGAGAGCTGGCCGAGGTGTCAAGACCGAACACCAAAGAGCCTCCTATTATGATTATGTCCGACGGCACGGTATTTTGATGCGCTTGCAAATTTCCCGAGTTTTGCTCCATTCACTTTCTTTCCTTGGGTTTCTCCCCATGCCTCTGGCTTTTATGTTCGGCATGGCAATGATCATGATAGCTTGACGGATTCTGCTGGTCTGGCTTCAAGGGTTTGGTGATGATACGACCTTTCAATCGATGGGAATGCTCCCACGCGGATATATGGGGTTTCATGCAGGGCTCATGAGCATTCTTATGTGTAACATGAAGATGGCGGCCACTAGGAGGTCACCTTTCTAATTATGTTTATATATCAAGTACTTGATGATACCCTCTAGCTCGTACATCTTCACGGGTGACAGAAGTCGTCGCACACCCTAACCCGCAACCGGCTAGGAGATGCGTCCCCAATTAGTACTAGGGTATACGACGACTTCTATCACCTAGTATAATAAATTCATCGATATTCGAATATACTAGGACGATATTTATCTTGAAATATAAATATTATAATAGCGTATTTATATTTAAATATTTAACTAAATATATTTAAATACCTACTTAAATATCTTACTTAAAATAGTAATTTCTTTATATTTATATTATATTTATAGAAATTATTAAAAAAATCGCTTAGTAATATAAATAATACTAGAAAATACCTGTAAAAATTCAAGATTTTTACATTGGAAAATCACCCCTACTACCTAGCGTTTAGTAGGTAACGTGAATAGTAGGGAGTATATTAGACACGTTAGTAGGTAATATAAGTAGTAGGGAGTATATTAGATATATTAGCCTATTAATAAGACGGATATTTCCCCTTATATAGACTAATATTAGATACGTTAGTAGGTAAGGTAAATAGTAGGAGGTATATTAGATATATTAGTAGGTAGGTAGCTTATATATACGATAGTATTAGCTATATTATATATATATACCTATTCTAACAGCGTTCTATACCTAGTAATAAGACGGATATTTCCCCCTTTTCAGACTGATATTAGATACGTTAGTAGGTAAGGTGAATAGTAGGAAGTAAATTAGACGTATTAGTAGGTAGGTAGCTTATAAATACGATAGTATTAGCTAATATACTAATAGACTGATATAGATTATTCTAACAGCGTTATATACCTAGTAATAAGACGGATATCTACCCCTATTTAGACTAATATTAGACACGTTAGTAGGTGACATAAATAGTAGGGAGTAAACTAGATGTTTTAACTTATATATATAATAGTATTAGCTATATTATATATATATACCTATTTAGATAGCGTTTTATACCTAGTAATAAGATAGATATTTCCCCCTTTTCAGACTAATATTAGATACGTTAGTAGGTAAGGTGAATAGTAGGGAGTAAATTAGACGCGTTAGTAGGTAGGTAGCTTATAAATACGATAGTATTAGCTAATAGACTAATAGACTAATATAGATTATTCTAATAGTATTATATACCTAGTAATAAGATAGATATTTCCCCTTATTTAACCTAATAGTAGATATATTAGTAGGCGTTATTATAGAATAGGTAAAATATAAATAATATTAGGATTTTTATTATTCGTAATCTATATCCTAGCTATTACTAGTATATAGATTTTAGTAGATAAATCTATTTATCTTAATATATCTTTTAAACTACTATACTAATACTAGAAAATACCTATAAAAATTCAAGATTTTTACTTAGGAAAAGTATACTTAAAAGTATAATTCTTTTATTTATTAGTAAGTAATAATAGTTATAAGGTAAATTTAAGTCTAAATATAATAGATATTCGTACGAACTTTTATAAATACTAAGACCCTCCTTAAGTATTATAGGGGTTATAGGGTAAGCGTTACTAATAATATTAATTTTAGACTAAAGGGACTATTTATAATAGTTACCTAGTACTAGAGTATTAACGAATAGTTATTAGGCCTACTTATATTATAACTCTACCGTAACGTTACCGTTTAGGACTAATAGGGTATAACTAAGTATACTATTATTAGACGACTTATTATATTAGTTATTATTAGGAAAAGATAATATTATTATTAAGATAGAAGCGTTAAAAGACTAATGCTATTTACTAGGTACCCGCCTAACTATAAGATATCTAGTATAATAATATTCTATTCTACTAATAACTTCTACGCTACTAGACCGTTTAACGTAATTCTTAAATCGTCGTATCCCTTATATTATAATATATCTTTTATACTCTTATAATAACTATTAATAGTCCTACTAGATTTATCGCGTTAATATAGAGGAATCTATTAGACGTAGGAGTTAGTACGGCCCGGTATTTATCTAGCCCTCTAAAGTTTAACTAGTAGTATTTAATAAACTAAATAGTAGAATAGCTTATTTTTATTATTAGAAAGTCTAATATTATAGTCTAATATAAAGATATAACTATATAACTAAGTA
>JAABUV010000735.1_pt1 | contig 49738 bp, 44 predicted proteins | sample 5559971 | NCBI WGS metagenome assembly JAABUV01 (sample SAMN10711881, study PRJNA513362) | rock metagenome | isolation source: Antarctica rocks | place: Antarctica: Victoria Land, Knobhead nord | collected 2015-12-19 | reverse complement strand
CGCTCGCCCTGCTGCGCGCCACCCAGCGCCAGAACCACAACGCCTACCGCTCCCATCGCAAGCGTATCCTCCGTCGCCTCCTCGATTCATCCTGACCACCTAACGTTGTAGTATTAAGGTGAGAAAGCTTTCCACTCTTACTAAAATCGTCGTGGCTTATCTGCGCATGCGCCAACAGGCTAAGCGGGTCTCGGGGCTCCTGGATACGTCGCTCCACCTAAAGCCGCAGCGCACCGTCCTTTTCGTCTCCCTCTGGCGGGATAGCGATGCGATGGCGGAATTCAATACAATCGTCCCCGAGCATCCCACACAGGTCTATCGCATGCGGCAAGCGGATGCCATTGTGTGGTCGTGGTTGTTCAAGTTTGTCGGCACAAGCCCATCTGCGCGATCCTGGCCCGATTTATCTGCCTGGGACGATCCGCTCCCGTCTTCATCCGAAGGTTAAAGTATGGCTATGACTTATGCGGGGTTCGTCTGTCGCGTTCTCCTCGCCCTAATTTTCCTGGTCGCCGCCGTGGGCAAGGCGCGTATCCCCAATGCTTTTGCGCGGACGATCAACAGCATCGGGGTCCATACTCCGCTGGCCCCTGTGGTTGCGTGGGGTGTCATCGCCTATGAGGCAGCCATCGGACTGCTCTATGCCGTGGGGTGGTCTCCAGCCGTCGCGACAGCAGCGCTGCTCCTATTGCTGGTCGCTTTCGCCAGCGTGGCCGTACAAGCCATGGTCGCGCGCCGGACGATTCCGTACAACTGCTTCGGCGAGGCGGAGACAGCGCTTGGCGGCGGCACCATAGCCCGATCACTCCTGCTGCTCGTTCCGCTCGGCATCTACTATCTCTGTTCCCTTCATGTGATGGCGATGTGGTGGCCAACATCCGTCGACCTCGCCGTGACGCTATCCGGCCTCGTCATCGCCGCTCTCTTGCTAGCACGATGGGGACTTGCCGCCACAACCGTCGCAACCCTCGTGCGTGAACGCCGACGCTGCCGCGACGACACGTAACCCGGTCTCATATCTCTAACATGGATAGGTAGCGTTGTGCCGGGGGTAACCGGCGAGGAGGATAGGTGCGATGACGATTTTCTGGGTGAGCTATGGCCTGCTGTGAGTAGTGGTGGCCGTCCAAGGTTTTGCGTTTCTCGAAGTGCTGAGGCAGGTCGGTCTCATCCGCCAGCAACTGGAGCCGCAACAGGGGGCGCTCATCGTACCGGATGCGGCAGACACTGGCGCGCCGCTGCCTGAGTTGACAGGCCGAGCTGCAACGACCTTGCGGCCGGCGCAATGGAGCGACTACTTCAAAACGAACCTAAACCTGATCGTGTGTCTTACCACGCGTTGCCTGTCCTGTCGCAGCATCGCGGAGGAATTGACAGGACTTGCCGCCGATGTGCGGGGCGACGCAACTATTGTCGCCCTCGTGGAGGGGATGTCCGAAGAGGTACAGGGCTTCATGCGCGAGACACAACTCGACCCGCATCTCGTGATCGTCGACGACAATGGTGCGATGACGAAGCGGCTGGGAGTGTCGTGGAATCCTGGAGTAGTGACCGTGCGAGGGGGTGAGATCGGAGAGGCGGCCATCGTCAACTCGGTTCAGCAGATCAACGCCTTGATTTATGGCAAGAACATGTCATCGGGCAAACGGAGGGTGAAAAATGGAGTTCCTGCATGAGATAGAGGATCGTATCGCGAAGCCGGGGTGGTTGTCGCGGCGCACATTCCTCGGTCGGGTCGCTAAGGTGAGCGCTGCGGTCACGGCGTTTGCTGCTGGGATCCAGCTCGACAACGCCTATGCGGTCAATGTCGCCTGCTGCGTATTGGCGTATTCAACCACTTGCGACTCGAATTACTATCAGGGGCAATGTCCCTGCCCCACCCCACATTCTGGCGACCACTACGAGTGGTTCTGCAAATACAATGGCTGCACGACGGTGTGCGGGGAATGCTACCCATGCAAGTGCTCCTATGCATACCAGGCGTGCTCCCTTGGATGCCCGTGCTTCGCGGGAGCGCCGACCGCAGATGCCATCGCGAAGTTCCTGCCACTGAAGGCGCAGGGTACCTGCCACTGAGGGGAGAGGACATAAGGTGAGGAATACCATTGTCCTCGCGAGCGTCGCCATGGCGTTTCTGGCGGGGCTGGCCCAGATTGGCAGCCTCTGAGGGGTGTCGCTGATCGGAATGGTCAGGCCCCTCGTGCAGGCGGCGAAGAAACCGACAGACTGGCTCGTCCCCTACGGGATATACGCTGCGGGGACGGTGGCGAGTTCAACAACGTTGGGCGCGGTTCTCGGTGCCCTCGGGTCCACCCTCGTGCCGCACGGCTGGACGGCAGTGGCGCTAGCAGCCGTGGCCCTGCTCGGCGTTGCGCTGGCGCTATGCGACTTGGGCGTCGGGGGGATGCAAACCCCGACGCTCGACCGACAGACGCAGCCACTCTGGTGGCGCACGATCGGGCCGTCGGGGGCACTATTCCTGTGGGGCGCGGACATTGGGCTTGGATTCACGACGATCAGGGTAGCATCCCTGTACTGGGGCGTCGCCCTCGCCGCGGTCGCGCTCGCTTCCCCGCTCATCGGTGCGGCTATCCTCGGCAGTTATGGCGTCGCCCTTGCCTTCAACCTAGGGGTCGGTGTACTCTGGCCGCAGGGGCAACGGTGCGACCAGGGCGGCAACGTGTGTGCCCTGCGCGTGCTCGATCCCTTGAAAGCCTATCCGATCAAAGAAGGTCTGGCGGTCACGCTCCTCATGTGGAGCCTGTTTCTGCTGATCGTGGCGGTGACCTACCGCTGAGTGCTACCGTAGCTAGGACGCAGTGTATATAGTGTATATAAGACATGGTTCAAACGGACTTGACAGTGTTGCGCCTGCTGGATGCTTAAACTGTCAAGCTTGATCGAGCGTCGTGTGAACCATGTCTAAGGAGAAAAACGATGACCAAAACCGGCGCCGCCTGCGGCATGGCGCTCATTATCCTCGCGACGGGTAGCTACATCCTGGGTATGGCGTCAGCGCACCATGAAGCGGTAGCGGCCGGCGCGTCGATACGCTGCGCCACCACCCCCATCCGCGGAACAATCTTCCCCCGGCGCGATCTCGGCGTCATCCCGTGGCTCGCGGCGACCCCGGCCGCGTCGGGAATCACGGCGCACTTATTCTATCGACTCCCTGGGGCACGCGGCGACGCAGCTGAGTTGCACGCCGGAGGCAAGATGCCCGACGGGGGTAACACCAAGGTCCTGTGGGTCGTCGACAATCCGAGGGCTAACGTGCTCGGACCGCTCACGATCATGGGACGCAACGTGACGGGCCGGGGCGTGATGCGCCAGATCGTGCCGCGCGCCTCCTCATCGACCGACTTCCCATCCATCCTAACCATCCCAACACCGGGCTGTTGGCGCCTGGAGTTGACAAGCAAGAGCCAGGCGGCGAGGGGCGCGACCGTGACAGGGACTGTAGTGATGAGGGTCGTCAAGTAGGTTGGGACAGGGGTATGTATGAGCGGCTACACCTTGACCGGGATGGTGGAGCCGATGGTGGCGCCGGCGAGCACCACGTCGTCGTCGTAGAGCACGATAGCCTGCCCTGGCGTGACCGCCCGCTGCGGCTTGTCGAAGACGACGCGTATGCGGTCGTCGCCCGCCAGATAGGCGCGCGCGGGCATCTTCTCGGACTTGTAGCGGATCTTGGCCAGTACCGCGCGGCCGTCGAGCTCGCCGGCGGCGCGCGCCGACGTCAGCATCACCTCGTCGGCCAGCGCCTCGGCCGCGTAGAGCGCGCACTCCGGCCCTACCACCACGGTGTTGGTCTCCGGCTTGATGCCCACCACGTAGGCCGGCTCGTTCAGCGCGACGCCCAACCCCTTGCGCTGCCCCACGGTGTAGGCGCCAACGCCGGCGTGCTCGCCGACCGTCGCGCCCTGCACAGTGACGAGCGGACCCGGCCGCATCGCGCCGGGGAAACGCTCGGCCAGCTGGTCGCTGTAGTGGCCGTGGTTGATGAAGCAGATCTCCTGGCTCTCCAGCTTGTTGGCGACGACCAAGTTGAGGTCGCGGGCCAGCTGGCGGATCTCCGGCTTCTGGTAGCCGCCCAGCGGAAGCATAGTGCGCGCCAGATGCGCCTGGTCGAGCGGGTAGAGCACATACGACTGGTCCTTGCGCGCGTCGACGGCCTGGCGCAGCAGGTAGCGGCCGGCGCCGGTGTCGTACGCGACGCGCGCGTAGTGACCGGTGGCGATGTAGTCGGCGTCGAGCGCCTGCGCCTTGGGCCACAGCGCGTCGAACTTGATGAACTGGTTGCAGCGCACGCAGGGGTTGGGCGTGCGCCCGCGCGCGTACTCTTCGAAAAACAGGCCCATCACCTTCTCGGCGAAAGTCTCCTTGAGGTTGAGCACGTAGTGCGGGATGCCCAACTGCGCGGCGACGCGGCGCGCGTCCTCGGCGGCGGAGAGTGAGCAGCAGGCGTCCTCGCGCACGACGGCGTTGGGGTCCTGCTCCGGCCACACGTTCATGGTCACACCGACGACGTCGTAGCCCTGCCGCGCGAGCAGCGCCGCCGCGACCGACGAGTCGACGCCGCCGCTCATCGCCACGAGCACGCGCGTCTTGCGTGGATCAATCCTGGTCTCAGTCGTATTCATGCTTACAGTATCCCATGTCCGACCCAAGTGGGCTATACTCGATTTGGGTCGATGTCAACCTGATCCTTATCTTTGGAGCCGCTAGCGAACGGCCAAGGGTAGGGCGCATAGGAAAGGGACGGACAGCGTGATAAGACGGCCGCTCGTTATTCTCGGCACGGGCCGCATCGCCCGCGCGCTGCTGGGCCAACTGCTGGCGCGCGGCGAACACCTGCGCGCGCGCTATGACCTGGAACTGCCAGTGGTGGCCATCGGCAACAGCCGCTACCTCGTCAGAGGCGCGCCCTCTGTTGCAGCGGAGCAGTTGGCCGCGATCGCGGCCAGCGGCCTGGACGAAGGTGAACCGGCCCCCGCCGATGCGCTGTCGGGACCGAGGGGCGAGATCGCCGCGCTCGCGCGCGCCCAAGGCGAACGGCCAATCGTGGTCGACCTCACCGCGTCCGATAGGACGGCCGAAACGCTCGTCGCCGCGCTCGATGCCGGCTGTGACGTGACGCTGGCGAACAAGAAAGCGCTCTGCCAAGACTATGATATCTTCGCCCGCCTGACGGAGAACCCGCGCGGGCGCATCGGCTACGAGGCGACCGTCGGCGCGGGGCTGCCCATCATCGCCACGCTGCGCGCCCTCTTCGACGCCGGCGACACCTTGAGCGAAGCGACGGCCTGCCTCAGCGGCACGCTCGGCTACGTGTGCACACGCCTGGAAGAGCGCCAACTCCTGTCGGACATCATCCCCGCGGCCCGCGCCCTCGGGTTCACCGAGCCCGACCCGCGCGAGGACCTAAGCGGCGACGACGTGCGCCGCAAGGCGCTCATCCTGGCGCGCACCATGGGCCAGCGCCTGGAGATGGCCGACATAGCGGCGGCGCCGTTCGTCCCGCTCGAGGAAGGTCCGCTCGACGCCTGGCTAGCCGGGCTTACCCGCCACGACGCTACCCTGTCGGCGCGGGCGCGCGCCGCGCGCGAGCAGGACTTGGTGCTGCGCTACGTCGCGCGCATCCTGCCGGACGGCTGCGAGGTGGGCCTGCGCGAGATGCCGCGCGTCTCCACCGTGGGGCGCCTGTATGGCGCCGACAATATCCTGACCGTCTACACACGCTTCTACGCCGACCGTCCCCTCACCATCTCCGGGCCGGGCGCGGGACCCGACGTGACCGCGGCGGGCGTCTTCGCCGACCTGCTACGCCTCGCCGGCGCGGGCTAGGTTCGGTCAACTGATCATGTCACCCGTCGAGGACGACCGATCGACGCCGTTAGTGACCGGGAGGCGTACAGTGGTGGATGAAATGCCGTATCCCACACTGTACGCCGACGTCAACGCGGTGTTGCGCGATTTTCTGGCATGCATACAAGCTATCTTAGGGGATCGCTTCCTGGGAATGTACCTCGACGGGTCCCTCGCCCTCGGTGACTTCGACCCGCACAGCAGCGACATCGACGTCGTCGTCGTCACCGACGCCGCGCTTGCAGACGACCTCTTCGTGGCCCTCCGCGACATGCACGCGCGCTTCGACGCCGGTGGCTCGCCGTGGGCGACTGAAGTGGAGGCCATATACATTTCACGGGACGCCCTCCGTCGCTACGACCCGGACAACGCGCTATGCCCGCGCATCGAGCGCGGCGAAACCCTCGTTATGGAACACCTCGACAGCGGCTGGGTCATCCACTGCTACATCCTGCGCGAACACGGTGTGGTGGTGACCGGACCCGACCCGCGCCCGCTGATCGACCGCGTCGATCCTCAGGACCTGCGGCGAGCGATGGCCGCGATCGCGGAATCGTGGTTGGAGCCCGCGCGCCATGACCGCGTTGCGCTGCGGCGCAGGGGGACTCAGACCTATATGGTGAAGACCCTCTGCCGCATGCTCTACACCCTCGACTCCGGCGCCGTTGTCTCCAAGCCGGTCGCGGCGGCTTGGGCGCGGACTATAGCGGATGAACGCTGGGCCGCGCTCATCGAGCGGGCCTTGACCTGGCAGAAAGACCCCGCGTGCCAAGATACGCCGGGCGATGAGGAGATAAACGACACGCTGGCGTTGATCGAGTACACGCTCGAACGAAGCCGTGTAGCTCTTTAGTCAGGACGCCGGCCCGTCAAACCCAGGAGTTTCGCTTGCACATTGGCCTCTTCCGGGACCGCGACGGCCGGACCGAAAATGCCCATAGCGCGCCACTCCTCCGCGTGCGGGCTCAGTTCCTCCCACAGGCCCTGCGCCAGATCGCGCGGGAGGGCGCTGTCGACACCGATGACCTGTGCGATGTCGTGGGCGCGCAGGCCGCGGAACGAGTTGATTTGCCAGAAGTACTCGCGGGCGGTGAAATCACCGAACGAGCAGTGGACGGTACGGTCAAGATCATTCAGTTGTCGCGCCGCCGTGCATGCGGCGTCTACGATCGCGGCAAAGCGCCCCTTCGGATCGTCGCCCAGGAGATCGCCGTCGAACTTTGTCTTCCCGGCCTCATCCATGGTCTTGCCGGCCAGCATGTCCGGGACCCAGGCGTCGTCATAGGCGTGATAGTTGACGATATCGCGCAACGTCACCGTACTCTGGTCGCGACGCGCGAAGCTCGGCGGCATCTCCATGTCCCATTGATCAGCATGGATCTGATCGATGACGTTCTTCAAGGCGTGCTCGGCCAGCGTAAAGACCTCTTGTTCGTTCACGATTACTCCCCTTTCTATGACACTCTGCTCGCTCAGGCGTGGCGACCACTACATGCGGTAAAGGTCGCCTGCGCGCCAGCCCCAAGCGGTAGGGCGCGGGTCGAGGTGGATGTCCCACCCTACGACAACCGTCTAACCCCGCATATAATAGAATAAATGTACCAGAAAGTCAAGTCGCCCAGCGGTGTCAGTCAGAAGGATAGTAGCCTGTTGACAAATGCAAACAGAGGGGCTACGCTACCATCATGGAGTATAACTTCACCGTGGTGATCGACGGCGATGTCGACGCGCGACTCGACGATCTGTTCGACGCGGGGTGCGACGACGCCACGTTTGGCGCGGTTGACGGCGTGCATTACGCCGACTTCGACCGGACGGCGCCAACGTTTAGCCAGGCGATCACGTCCGCCCTCACGGCCATCGAATCGGTCGAGGGGCTTCGGGTCGTCCGCGTTGAGCCCGATGATTTGGTGACGGCGGCGGAAATCGCCGAGCGTATGGACCGCACCAGGGAAAGCGTGCGCCTGCTCATCGCGGGCGCCCGTGGTCCTGGCGGCTTTCCAGCCCCCGTGTCGCGCCTCCGCACGCGGAACCGGCTCTGGCGGTGGTCTGATGTAGCGGTGTGGGCAAAACTGGGTACTACATCAGGGGCCGACGCGCGGCTGGTGGCGGCCGTGAACGCCGCCCTTGAATTGCGCAGGGCTGTAACAGAGCTGCCGGAAGACGAGCGCTCATTTGTCGCGTCGTTGGAACACGCGCGAGCCTCCTGATCGCTTGCCAAACACGTAGGCGTCTTCAACCATGATTGAGTAAACACTGATTAGGCCAGGTACCGTGTTGCAGTAGTCAAGCCGGCGGCCCGACGTTGCGCGCGAGCGCCGCGATGGCGAGGCCGAGCAGCACGATGATGCCCAGGGCGTCGCGCAGCGAGAGCGCCTGCGCGACGGCTCCGATGATGGGCGGACCGAGCAGGAAGCCGGTGTAGCCCATCGTGGCCACGGCGGCCAGCGCCGCCGCGGCCGACACGCCCGGCGTACGTCCGGCCCGGCTGTAGACGAGCGGCGCGACGAGCGATAGCCCCGCCCCGACAAGGGCGAAGCCGGCGACGGCCGGGCCGGCTCGCCCGACCACGAGCGCGACGCCGAGCCCGACGGCGGCGAGCAGCCCGCCCGCACGCACCAGCACGACGGGGCCGAAGCGGTGGGTCAACCTGTCCCCGCTCAGGCGGCCGGCCGTCATGGCGAGCGAGAACCCAGCGTACCCGGCGGCGGCGAACGCGGCGCTCGTCGCCAGCGAGGTGTGCAGGTAGACCGCGCTCCAGTCGGCCATCGCCCCTTCGCCCAACGCGGAGCAGAACGCCACGACGCCGAGGCCGAGCAGCGCGCGCGTAGGGCGCGCGAACGCGGGCGCCCCGCTATGCGCGTCGGCAGCGACCGGCAACAGCCAGCGCGACGCTATCAGCGCGGCGATCACGAGCACGACCGCCGCGCCAAGCAGATGCGGGAACGGCGCGATCCCCGCCCCCGCCGCGACCCCACCGACGAGGGCGCCGGCGAACCCGCCGACGCTCCAGAGTCCGTGGAAAGAGGACATGATGGGGCGGCCGTAGCGCGCCTCGACGGCCACGCCCTGCGCGTTCATCGCCACATCCATAGCCCCGTTTCCCGCGCCGAGGGCTATCAGCGCGACCATGAGGAGCGGCAGGCTCGGGGCCAATCCCGGCAAAGGCACGGCCGCGCAGTAGACGAGCGCCGCGCCCGTGGTGACGCGGCGGCTGCCGTAGTGGGCGATCAACAGGCCAGTGACCGGGAAAGCGGCCAGGGCGCCGATGGCCATGCCCAAGAGGGCAATGCCCAGCGCGCCCGCGCTCAACCCCAAGCGCTGCTGCACGGCCGGGATGCGCGCCACCCAGTTCGCCAGGAGCGCCCCATTCACCAGGAACATCGCCGCGACGGCCCAACGCGCCGTACGTACCCGCGGCGCCACCGTGCCCCTGTCGTCGAGCGTCGCTCGCACCGCCATCCCCTACTCCTCTTCAGCTATCAGCCGTCAGCTATCAGCTATCAGCCGTCAGCCGTCAGTTATCAGCCGACAGCTATCAGCCGACAGCTATCAGCCGACAGCTATCAGCTATCAGCTATCAGCTATCAGCTATCAGCTATCAGCTATCAGCTATCAGCCGTCAGCTGACGGCTGATAGCTGATAGCTGTCGGCTATCTACCGCCTGTCGACGTTGCCGGCGACCCAACACGAGCGCGCCAAGCGCCGCCACGCCCGCCGCGCAGAGCAGCAGCGGGACGACGCCGTAGGCCGCGCGGATGCCCACATGGTCGGCCAAGCCGCCGAGCGAGAGCGGCGCCACGAAGATCGCCAGCCCGGCGCCCAATGAGATGCGCGCGCTCGTCGTGTCGGAAGAATCCGGCGCGATGCCGAGCCCCGTGGCAAGCCCCAGCGGGAACAGGTTGGCGATACCCAGCCCCGTCACCGCCAGGCCAACGATCGTGAGCGGGCCGTGCGGCGCCAGCCAGAAGACGAAAAAGCCCGCCAGCGCGACGCCGATGGCCGCGACCAGCAGCGTGGCGCTCGGGAGCGCGCGCGTGAGCCGGCTGCCGAGCACGCGCGCGAGGACTGTGCTGAACAGGTAAACGCCCATCACCGTGGCCGCCACGCCGACGTTGAGGGCGATCACTTGATGCAGATAGTCCGTGCCCCAGAAGGTCAGGCTCCACTCGGCCGCCACGCCGAACACGACGACGACCCAGTACAGCCAGAACAGCAGCGGCAGGCGCGTAGCCGGCCTATGCCCATGCGTCACGCCGGCCGTGCGCGGGGGCAGGGGCACGCGCCGGTAGCGCGCCGCGACCAACACAAGTAACGCGATGGGGATCAGCAGGGCGGCGCGCCAGCCCAGTCCCACGCCCTGACAAAAGCCGACCAGCAGCGCCGCGAAGCCGCTAGCGAGGCTGGCCCCAATGTTGGCCTCGGTGAGGGCGCGCGTGCGATAGCGGCCGTGCTGGTCGGAGAGGACGGCCTGGATGGTGACGAGCAGCAGCGTGCCGAGCAGTCCCATCACCCCGGCCCCGGCGACCGTGAGCGCCAGCCTTCCCCCAACCACCACCAGCACGGCCCCGACGGCCATCCCGACGGCGCCTCCCCAGAACACCACGGGGCGTCCCAGCCGGGCCGTGACCCTGGCGCCGGCAAGTCCTGCTACAATCATACCCGCCGCGAAGGCGCTGAAGTGCAGGCCGCCGGCCGCATAGCTAAGGCGCAGGTCATGGCGCAGGAACGGCATCACCGGGCCGAGTACCGCCTGCAGATAGCCGAAGTAGCCCAGCAACAAGTACGCCGCCCACGTCACGTCCGTACGCGCGAAATCATGGATCGCCGTATCCGTCGTCGTTGTCGCTCGCGACCGCATAGCCCTCAACGTCACTCTATTCTCACTTTGACAACCAGTCCGGACGTAGGGGCGTATAGCGATACACCTCTGCCCGATCACATACATAGCGTGCGGATCGGGGCGTAGGGGCGCATGCAATGCGCCCCTACGCCCCCGCTCTACCATCTCTTGACGCCGCTAGCTGCATACAATATCATGCAATAGTACGATGATAAACGCATAAACACGCAGTGTCAAGGGTGAACATGCAAACACACATCGAGGAACGGCCGGGGCTCCTGACCGAAGAGCGCCGGCGCTACATCCTGGACGCGCTGCAGCGCGAGGGCAAAGTGCGCTCGACGGAGCTCAGCGCGCGCCTGGCCGTCTCCGAGGATACCATCAGGCGCGACCTGCGCGACCTCGCCGACGCCGGCCTGCTACAGCGCGTCCACGGCGGCGCGCTCCCGCGCACGCCCACCAGCGCCAACTTCGCCGTGCGGCGGGGCGAGGCGCCCGCGGCCAAAGAGGAAATCGCGCGCGCCGCCGCCGCGCTTATCCGGCCGGATCAGGTCGTGATCCTGGACGCCGGGACGACCACGCTGCAGGTCGCACAGCATCTGCCGCGCGACCTGCGCGCGACGATCATCACCAACAGCCCGCCCATCGCCGTCGCGCTGGCCGCGCATGAGCGGGTCGACGTGCACCTGATCGGCGGACGCCTCTACCGCGACGGCCTGGCCACGGTGGGTGCGGCAGCGGTAGAGGCGTTGCGCGCGATCCACGCCGATATCTGCGTGCTCGGCGTGTGCAGCCTGCATCCCGAGGTGGGCGTCAGCGTGCTCGACCTGGAGGAGTCGTACGTCAAGCGCGCCATGATAGCGGGCGCCGCCGACGTGGTGGCTGTCGCCGCCGTCGAGAAACTGGGGACCGCCGCGCCCTACCTGATCGGCCCGCTCACCGACCTGACGCACCTCGTCACCGCGCGCGCCGTACCCGAGGCCGCGCTCGCCCCCTACCGCGCGCTGGGACTCACTATCATACAGGGCTAACTATAAAACTCTGAAGCTATGACACCTGGTTGGCTTACGCGCCGGCCCGCGCCCGCTTGCGCTCACGATAGGTCCGCTGCCGCTCGCGCGCCCCTGCGTCCGACGCGTGCTCCCCCGCCTTGCGCTCCTCCCACCCGCGCGTCCCCAGCACCTCCACCCGGTATCGCTCCACCTCGGCCGCTGTGACCAGGTTGCGATCCCCCAATCGCTCCACCGCCAGTCGGCCGCGCATCACCGCGTTGCGCACCGACGGCGGCTTGAGTCCTAGCAGCGCCGCCGCCTCCGTCGTCGTATAGTAACCCTCTAACGCCATCGCTACGCCTCCCGATGCCGCTCGCGCCGCGCGTCCAGCACGCTGTACAGCAGTACCACCGGCAGGTAGATCACCGTACACATCAGCAGCCCCTCCGTCGCCGCATTGTGGGTGATGACGCTTACCAACAGCGCCGCCAACAGGACGCCGCTCCCATACCGCCATAAGATAGAGCGCACCATTCGCTATCCCTCCTTGCTCCCATATGCGCCATCGTGTTCCACACGCGCCATTTGGTATACTTGGGGTAGTCGCGGGGCGCTCATATGCCATGGCCTCCGCGTCACCGCCAGCACTGGCCCTTACCGGTGCTGGCTTTTAAGGCTACGCTCTCAGTGAGGGGCAAGTCGCACCTCACGCCCACACCATAACACAACCTCAACAGATTATTATGGGACGCATAAATCTCGAGAGTGCGGCTCGTTTTTGTGGAATATCGAGAAACTGGGGTAGGTAAGCGGCTAATGGCGTCGTATCTATCAAGTACCCTGCCATTAGTCGATCGCTGTGATAGGGGGTGTGGGGGTACTCTCATGCCGAATACGATCGAGCGCCGCGAACATCTCGTCCGCATCGAGATCGCTCCAAGCGCCAGCTAGAGCCACTGCTTTCTGAGTGGCGTCTTGCGCGGTAGCCGCATCGGCGTCATCTCTGCTCGTGAAGTAACGCACTTCACTATCTCCCATCGGGACCGCGATAAGCGGCTCACTCGAACGTGTTGTTAAACTGTTTTCGTGCTTCTTTTGCACGTTACTCACTCCTTGCACCCGCCCTACGCCTACCCTAACTATCTTATCCATTTTTGTCCAAAGGGGTGTACCCCATGATGGTGATGGCGCCCCCGTGGCATGTTACAATTTAAGTCATGCAACATGGGAGCGACAAAGAGGCGAGAGGGGCGTCGCAGGGGCACGATCAACTCTTCAAGCAACTCCTCCGCGCGTTCTTCGCCGAATTCCTGCGCTTGTTCGATCCCGAGACGGCGGCCGCGCTCGACCTCGACACGCTCGACTTCCGCGATACCGAGGCGTTCACCGACATCCCGCAGGGCGAGCGCCGGACGGCCGATCTGGTGGTGCAGGTCCGGACACGCACGGGCGCGCCGCGCTTGGTGCTGATCCACGTCGAGATCCAGCGTGAGCGCGAGGTGCACTTCCCCTGGCGCATGTGGCAGTACTATGCGCTACTGCGCCAGCGCGAGGACCTGCCCGTCATCCCTATCGCGCTCGTGCTCTACCGGGGACGCGAGGGTATCGCGCTGGAAGAGTACACCGAGGCGGTGTTCGGCCGGACCTACCTCGCTTTCCGCTACCTGCGAATCAGCTTGCCGCGGCTAGACGCTGTCGAGTACGCGCGGACGGGCGGCGCGCTGGGCGCCGCACTCGCCGTGGTGATGCGCCTACCCAGGGGGCGCGAGGCCCAGATCGGGGTGCATCTGGCCGGCCTGCGCCGCGTACGCGAGGCCCTGGAGGCGGGACAGGTGGACGCGGCGCGCGCCTTCCTGCTGGTCAACCTCATCGCCACCTACCTGCCGTTGAGCAGCAATGAGCGTAGCGCGCTGCAAGTACAATTAGGGCAACAGGGGGATACGACATTGGAAGCGACGGAATTGACATGGGCGGATCAAATGATCTTGCAAGGGCGTGAACTAGGGCGTGAGGAAGCGCGTGAGGAGGCGCGCGCGGAAGCGCTGCGCGAGACGATCCTGCGCGCGGCCCGCCTGCGCTTCGGGGACGTTTCACCAGCCCTGGAGCAGGCCGTCGGGGCGATGACGGGCGAGGATGCGTTGCTCTCCCTTTTCGACCGCACGCTTCGTGCCGGGAGTGAAGTCGAGTTGCTGTCAGCGCCCTGATAAAAGGCGCCACGGCGAGAAGGGCAAAACAGGTAGCCGATGGCCATCAAGAAATCCGAACTCTACGGCTCGCTCTGGAAGAGCTGCGACGAACTGCGCGGCGGCATGGACGCCTCGCAATACAAGGACTACGTGCTGGTCCTGCTGTTCGTCAAGTACGTCTCCGACAAGTACGCCGGTCAGAAGGACGCGCTGATCGACGTGCCCCCGGCGGCGGCTTCGCCGATATGGCGGCGCTGCGGGGCGATAAGGAGATCGGCGACAAGATCAACAAGATCATCGCCCGCCTGGCCGAGGCCAATGGCCTCAAGGGCGTGATCGACGTGGCCGACTTCAACGACGACGACAAGCTTGGCAAGGGCAAGGAGATGGTCGACCGCCTCTCCAACCTGGTCGGCATCTTCAACACCCCGGCGCTGAATTTCCGCGCCAACCGCGTCGAGGGCGACGACCTGCTCGGCGACGCCTACGAATACCTGATGCGCCACTTCGCTACTGAGTCGGGCAAGAGCAAGGGACAGTTCTACACGCCGGCGGAAGTCTCGCGCATCATGGCCAAGGTAATCGGCATCGGCGGCGCCACCAGCGCCGATCAGACGGTCTACGACCCCACCTGCGGCTCCGGCTCGCTGCTGCTCAAAGCGCACGACGAAGCGGAAAGCCACACCGGACTCGACATCACGATCTACGGGCAGGAGATGGACAACGCTACCGCCGCGCTGGCGCGCATGAACATGATCCTGCACGATCGCCCCACGGCGGACATCGTGCGGGACAACAGCCTCTCCACTCCGCGCTTCACGGGGGTCAACGGGGGTCTCAAGACCTTCGACTTCGCCGTGGCCAATCCGCCTTTCTCTACCAAAGCCTGGAGCAACGGCTTCAACCCCGCCGCGGACGACTACGGCCGCTTCGCCTACGGTATCCCGCCCGCCAAGAACGGCGACTACGCCTTCCTGCTACACATCCTGGCCTCGCTCAAGAGCGGCGGCAAGGGCGCGGTGATCCTGCCCCACGGCGTGCTGTTCCGGGGCGGCGCCGAGGGCGCCATTCGCAAGAACATCGTCTGCCGGGGCCTGATCAAGGGGATTATTGGCCTGCCCGCCAACCTGTTCTACGGCACGGGCATCCCCGCCTGCGTCATCGTGCTGGACAAAGAGCACGCCCACACGCGCAAGGGCGTCTTCATGGTCGACGCCGCGCGGGGCTTCGTCAAGGACGGCGCCAAGAACCGCCTGCGCGCCCAGGACATCCACCGCATCGTGGATATCTTCACCCGGCAGGCGGAGATATAAGGGTACGCGCGCCTGGTCCCGCTAGCCGAGATCGAGGCCAACGACTTCAACCTGAACATCCCGCGCTACATCGACGGCGGCGCGCGCGAGGACCTGCAGGACATCGAGGCCCACCTGAAGGGCGGCATCCCCGACCGCGACATCGACGACCTCGCCCGCTACTGGCAGGTCTTGCCCGGCCTGCGGTCCGCGCTGTTCGCTCCGACTGGCCGCGCCGGCTATAGCCAGCCGTTGGTGGCGGCGGCTGAGGTCAAGGCCGCCATCTTCGGCCATGCCGAGTTCGCCGCCTTCAAAGGGAGCGTGGACGGCCTGTTCGCGGCGTGGCGGCGGGACAACGCCCCGCTGCTGCGCGGCGCCGCGCGCGGCGACCACCCCAAGCGGCTGATCGACGCGCTGTCCGAGCGCCTGCTGGAGACCTTCCGCGCGGCGCCCTTGCTCGACGCCTACGACGTCTATCAGCGCCTGATGGACTACTGGGCCGAGGCCATGCAGGACGACGTGTATCAGATCGCGCAGGAAGGCTGGCAGGCCGCGCTCGACGGCAAGCCCAACGCCGACCTCATCCCGTCCGCGCTGCTCGTCGCCCGCTACTTCGCCGCCGAGGCCGCCGCCCTCACGGCGCTGGAGGCCGCGCGCGACGCCATCACCCGGCAGATGGAGGAACTGGCCGAGGAGCACGGCGGCCAAGGGGAGCTAGAAGAGGGCCTGCTGGCCGACGCCCGGACCGACAAGGGCAAGCTGACCGCCAAGAGCGTTAAGGACCGGCTCAGGGACATCATGGCCGACGCCGACACCGGCGATGAGCGCGCGGTGCTGCGCGACTACCTCGCCCTGATCGAAGGGGAAGCCGCCGCCGGAAAACGGGTGAAGGACGCGCAAAAGGCGCTGGACGCCAAGGTCGCCGCGCGGTACGCCACGCTCAGCGAGTCCGAGGTCAAGACGCTGGTGGTGGACGACAAATGGCTGGCGCGGCTCGCCGCCGACGTGCAGGGCGAGCTGGACCGCGTTTCGCAGGCGCTCACCGGCCGCATAAGACCCTGGCCGAACGCTACGCCACCCCGCTGCCCGCGCTCGCCGCCGACGTAGCCGTACTCACCGCCCGCGTCGACGCGCATCTGGCGAAAATGGGGTTCGCATGTTAGCTAGTGCATGGGAAAAGGTGTCTCTAGGGGAAGTGGCGACACTCCAGCGTGGTTACGATCTTCCTCACGGGCAGCGCAAGCTAGGGACGGTTCCAATTGTTTCGTCATCTGGAATCAGCGACAGGCACGCTGTTTCGCACGTGGCGGGACCTGGCGTCGTAACCGGGCGCTACGGCACTATTGGGGAAGTCTTCTTCATTCAGGAAGATTTTTGGCCTCTCAATACAACCCTATTTGTCAAAGACTTTCATGGGAACGATCCTCTGTTCGTGTCGTATTTGCTGCGCACTATCGACTACCACTCGCACAGCGGTAAGAGTGGGGTCCCCGGTGTCAATCGAAACGATCTGCATGAGTTGGAAGTAAGCCTCCCTCCACTCCCCGAACAACGTGCCATCGCCGCAGCCCTCTCCGATGTGGATGCCCTGCTCGCCAAACTCGACGCACTCATCGCCAAGAAGCGCGACCTCAAACAGGGTGCCATGCAGCGACTCCTCACGGGCAAGCAACGCCTGCCGGGGTTTAGCGGGGAGTGGGAGGTGAAGCGGCTAGGAGATGTCTTGAAGGTGCGGCATGGTAAGAGTCAGCAGGGCGTAGTTTCAACCGATGGAGAATATCCCATACTCGCAACTGGCGGGGAAATTGGGCGCACCAATGAGTATCTCTATAACAAGCCGTCCGTCCTCATTGGGAGAAAGGGAACAATCGACTTCCCACAATACGTGGAATCGCCTTTTTGGACAATTGACACTTTGTTCTTCACCGAAATCTTTAATACGGCGGCCCCAAAGTTTATCTTCTACCAGTTCAACATGATCAATTGGCGTTGATATAACGAGGCTTCTGGCGTGCCGAGCCTGAACGCATCAACAATTGAGAATATCGAAATCTCATGCCCACGACTGGAAGAACAAGCCGCAATCGCCACCGTCCTCTCCGACATGGACGCCGAACTCGCCGCCCTGGAAGCGCGGCGCGACAAGACGCGCGCGCTCAAGCAGGGCATGATGCAGGAGCTGCTAACCGGAAGAATCAGGCTGCTGTGAGCGCGACGACGCCCCACCGCTGTGGCGTGTCGCTGACTCTCAGGCCCAGGCCAGGGCCATGTCATCGTCAGCTACCGATGGCCCACGATACGTAGGGGCGTGTGGCGATACAGCCCTGTCTGATTAAAGTATGGGCGCGCGGGTCGGGGCGTAGGGGCGCATTGCATGCGCCCGTGGGCGGTCGCACACATGTTGCCCGGTGTCCCTCACCGTCCCCCGCACGGGGCGGGGGCGACCGTTGGGCGCATGCAATGCGCCCCTACGCCGCTGTGAACGACCGCCCAACCCTCGTGCCACGGTTTTTATCAGACAGGGCTGTATCGCTATACGCCCGACGTTCGCGCCAAAGATGTCCATTGGACGGCGAACGCCAACGAACACCGAGCCGCCCGACCCATAACCGCCGGGCGTATAGCGATACGCCCCTACACCCCGATCCGTGCGCCATATGTTAATCAGACAGGGCTGTATCGCGATACACCCCTACAACCATTTCCATACGACGCATTTTAATCGGACAGGACTGTATCGCATACGCCCGCGTCGCGCCCAGGGCGTATGCGATACGCCCCTACGGACGCGACAATGGCATGATCTTGGGTCCGGCGTTTCCGCAACAACGGGTGTCGGCGCGAGTATACAATGCAGAAGGATAACAAGTGCAGGCGCGGGAAGGACACGCGGGCATGAGCACTGTCGGCCAGAGGGAAAGGCCAACCCAGGACCGCGTGGTCGCGCTATTCCGCGACACGCTGGGCTACCGCTACCTGGGCAACTGGTTTTATCGCGAGGGCAACGCCAACATCGAGCCGGAGTTGTTGCGCGACTGGCTGCGCGCGCAGGGGCACGGCGAGGCGTTGATCGGCCGCGCGCTGTTCGCGCTGGACAAGGCCGCCAACGACGGGAGCAAGAGCCTCTACGACCGCAACCGCGCCGTCTATGAGTTGCTGCGCTACGGTGTCAAGGTTAAGGCCGATGCCGGCGAGAACACCCAGACCGTCTGGCTGATCGACTGGAAGAATCCCGAGCGCAACGACTTCGCCATCGCCGAGGAGGTGACGATCAGGGGCGCCGACGCCAGGGCCAACACCAAGCGCCCCGACATCGTGCTCTACGTGAACGGCGTCGCGCTGGGTGTGCTCGAACTCAAGCGCTCCACCGTGTCGGTGTCCGAGGGCATCCGCCAGAACCTGGACAACCAGAAGAGGGAGTTCATCCGGCCGTTCTTTTCGACCATGCAACTCGTGATGGCCGGCAACGACACCGAGGGGCTGCGCTACGGCACGATCGAGACGCCGCAGAAATATTACCTCTCCTGGAAGGAAGAAGACTTCCCCCCCTCTCCCACATCCAGGGCATCTTCTCTCCCCCCCTCCGCCCCCTCCGGGGGAACCTGGGGAGATGCCTCCCCCCAGACCCCCGCCATACAGACGCGCGTGGGGATCGACGGGTACGGCCATAGCCAACAATTGACAGACCCTACTCCCGCGTCAGGGACAGGCGCTGGCGGTGAGGGCGGCAGCTCCCCCTCTCCCACGTTAGAGATAGGCGCTGAGTGTGAGAGCGGCAGCTCCCCCTCTCCCGCGTCAGGGAGAGGGGGTTGGGGGGTGAGGGCCGCGCTGCTCGACCGTCAGTTGAGCCAGTTGTGCGGCAAGGCGCGCCTGCTGGAGCTGATCCACGACTTCGTGGTGTTCGACGCTGGCGCCAAGAAGCTCTGCCGCCACAACCAGTACTTCGGCGTGCGCGCGGCGCAAGAGTTCGTCCGCCGTCGTGAGGGCGGCATCATCTGGCACTCGCAGGGCTCCGGCAAGAGCCTGACCATGGTCTGGCTGGCCAAGTGGATACGCGAGAACCGTCCCGACGCGCGCGTGCTGATCGTCACCGACCGCACCGAACTGGACGAGCAGATCGAGAAGGTGTTCAAGGGCGTCAAAGAAGACATCTACCGCACGCGGAGCGGCGACGACCTGATCGCCACGCTCAACGCCGCCACGCCCTGGCTGCTGTGCTCGCTGATCCACAAGTTCGGCCGCGCGGGCGGCAGTGACGACGCGGGCGACGTGGCAAACTACATCGCGGACGTGACGCGGGCGCTGCCGCCCGGCTTCGCGGTCAAGGGCGACCTGTATGTGTTCGTGGACGAGTGCCACCGCACGCAGTCGGGCGAGTTGCACGACGCGCTCAAGGCTATCCTGCCCAACGCGCTGTTCGTTGGCTTCACCGGCACGCCGCTGTTGAAGGCGGATAAGCAGAAGAGCGTCGAGGTCTTCGGCCGCTATATCCACACCTACAGGTTCGACGAGGTGGTCAGGGACGGCGTGGTGCTGGACCTGCGCTACGAGGCGCGCGACATCGACCAGCGCGTCACCTCGCAGCGCAGGATCGACGAGTGGTTCGAGGCCAAAACCACGGGGCTGACCGACCTGGCCCGCGCCCAACTCAAACAGCGCTGGGGCACGTTGCGCACGGTGCTCTCCAGCCAGGACAGGCTCGCCCAGATCGTCGCCGACATCCTCTTCGACATGTCCACCCGCCCGCGCCTGGCCGACGGACGCGGCAACGCCATGCTGGTCTCGGGCAGCATCTACCAGGCCTGCAAGTTCTACGAGCTATTTGCCAAGACGGAGTTGGCGGGCAAGTGCGCCATCGTGACCAGCTACAAGCCCGCGCCGGCGGACATCAAGGGCGAAGGCGCCGGCGAGGGACCGACCGAGCGGCTGCGCCAGTACGACATCTACCGCACGATGCTGGCCGATTGGTTCCACGAGGAGCCTGAAAAGGCCGTCAACAGGGCGGAGGAGTTCGAGAAAGCGGTCAAGCAAAAATTCATCGACGAGCCGGGGCAGATAAAACTCCTGATCGTGGTGGACAAGCTGCTGACCGGCTTCGACGCGCCGGCGGCCACCTACCGTACATCGACAAGCAGATGCGCGACCACGGCCTGTTCCAGGCCATCTGCCGCGTCAACCGGCTCGACGGCGACGACAAGGAGTACGGCTACGTCATCGACTACAAAGACCTGTTCAAGAGCCTGGAAGGCGCGATACAGGACTACACCTCCGACGCGCTGGACGGCTATGACCGCGACGATGTGGCCGGGCTGCTTAAAGACCGCCTGACGGGGGCGCGGGAACACCTGGAGGAGACCCGCGAGGCGGTCAAGGCGCTGTGTGAGCCGGTCGAAGCGCCACGAGACACGGCGGCCTACCTGCGCTATTTCTGCGCTGCGGAGTCCGGCGACGCCGCGCGGCTCAAGGCCAACGAGCCCCGCCGCCTAGCGCTCTACCGGCTCACGGCCGCGCTGCTGCGCGCCTACGCCGGTCTGGCCACCGAACTGGCCGAGGCGGGCTACAGCGCGGCGGAGATCGAGACGCTGAAGGCCGAGGTGGAGCACTACAGCAAAGTACGCGACGAGGTGAAGCTGTCCAGCGGCGACTACATCGACCTCAAGATGTACGAGCCGGCCATGCGCCACCTGATCGACACCTACATCCGCTCCGACGAGAGCGCCAAGCTCTCCGCCTTCGACGACGTGTCGCTGATCCGGCTCATCGTCGAGCGCGGCCCCGCTGCGGTGGACAGCCTACCGGCGGGCATCCGTGGCAGCAAGGACGCGGTGGCCGAGACTATTGAGAACAACGTGCGCCGGCTGATCGTCAACGAATCGCCCATCAACCCGCTGTACTACGACAAGATGTCGGAGTTGCTGGACGCCCTGATCGAGCAGCGGCGCAAAGGCGCCGTGGAGTACGAGCAGTATCTGTCCAAGATCGCCGACCTGACCAAGCGGGCGACGACGCCGGGCGGCGGTTCGGGCTACTCCGCCGCGCTGGATACGCCGGCCAAGCGGGCGCTCTACGACAACCTGGGGCGCGATGAGGCGCGCGCCGTGGCGGTGGATCGGGCCGTGCGCGCGAGCCGCCAGGATGACTGGCGCGGCAACCCGTTAAAGGTGCGGAAGGTGAGAATAGCCATCAAGGCCGCGCTCGACATGCCACAACTGGGGGCAACTCCACGGCAGACGAAGGAGTCCGGCGCGACGTACTCAGTCCACCCCGCGGAGGGCGGTACCGGCGCCGCAGCGTTCTACTCAACCGGGGCCGAGGAGGACATCGACGCCGTCGCCGAGCGCATGCTCGACCTGGTAAAAAACCAGCATGAGTACTGAGACGAACCAGATCACGGTCGGCGGCCTTACCGTCGAGGTAGCGCGCAAGGACATCAAGAACCTGCACCTGGGGGTCTATCCGCCGCACGGCCGGGTGCGCGTGGCGGCGCCGCTGGCGGTGAGCGACGACGCGGTGCGGCTGGCCGTCATCGGCAAGCTGGGCTGGATCAAACGCCGGCAAGCGGCGTTTGCGGCCCAGCCGCGCCAATCGCGGCGCGAGCTGGTCAGCGGCGAGAGCCACTACTTTCTGGGCCGGCGCTATCGCCTGCGGGTGCATGAGCACGACGGCCCCGCCACGGTGGCCCTGTATGGCGCCACCTATATCGACCTCTACGTGCGGCCGGCGACAACCCGCGAACAGCGCGAACTGGTGTTGCGGCGCTGGTATCGCGCGCGACTAAAGGCGCTGCTTCCGCCGCTACTAGAGCGGTGGCAGCGGATCCTGGATGTCCAGGTGGCCGCCTGGGGCGTCAAGCGGATGAAGACCAAGTGGGGCAGCTGCAACGTCGCGGCGCGGCGGGTCTGGTTCAACCTGGAACTGGCGACAAAGCCCGAGCGGTGCCTGGAGTACATCGTCGCGCATGAGCTAGCGCATCTGCGCGAGCGACGCCACGACGAGCGGTTTATCGCGCTGATGGACCAGCGCCTGCCGAACTGGCGGGAACTGCGAGACGAGCTGAACCACTTGCCGCTCGGCCACGAAGACTGGAGCACATGAAAGTATTATTCCTGGGATTGAGCGAGGATTAGCATAGTAGCTCACGATTGAGGACGAATCGGCGAACGTGTCCGCACGCCCTATGCCCTATTCCGCACGCCCTATGCCCTATAATGAATGTATAGTCACACGCGATGCTGAGGCGTAACAGCCAGGTTTCGCTATAATAAGTTAATTCGCGCGGTATGTGAGGGCTGGGATAAGCACATGTCCGAGATTATCGAAACAATGGCGTGCCCCGGAACAGCGTCGTGGGACGAGCCGGATGAGGGTTTTAACATGACGGTCTCGCGTGTTCAGGGCCTTGCCCACATCGAGGATGAGGACGAAACGCCCACGCCGCAGGCCTTGTCGTCAGCCCTACATTTCCTCGCGCAGACAAAACGATTCCTCGCTCATCCCTTCCCACGAGGCGCGGCCACGGTTAGCGACGATGGAAGCATCGACGTGTCCTGGAGAAAGCCTGGTCGCACCGTGCAATTGATGATACCCGCCGATGAGCGGCGCACGACCTCCGTCTACCATCGTGATGGGTCGGATTACGGCCTTGACAAAGACGCCGCGCCTGAAACGTTAGCCCGCTGGTTAGAGTGGTTCTCCCGTGCATGAGTGTCGGGCCGGAAAATACTCCTCCCACACCCATACCATGCGATGCAATCTTCTATCGCTTGCTGACAAAAAGTCTCTGGATTGATCCAGACGGCGGTGTAGCGCCCGCTGCCTTCTATCGTCGTCCTGATGAGGAAGGGATGTCTGTCTTCATCGCAGCCGTATGTCCACTTGACGAGGCGAAAACCATCCTGAACAAAGTCGGGGGCATCGTCACGCTACATACCGGACGTGTTAGGGACCTTGGGCTGCAAGTGGTCTCCGATCCGGTTGATGTGCGGCACGCCGAAATCATAGGCGCCCCGTTGAGGGACGATGATGAGGGCTTGGCGACATACTATGCGGACCTTTTGGCGGAGCAGTCTCGTTTGGTATGGAAGCGATAGAGATTTCTCTAATGCGACAGGGCCAGCCCGCTACAAGAGTAGCGGGCCGGCCCTGTTGTGTGTCACAGGATTGCGTGTGTGTCAGTTGAGAAGAAGGAGCGTCCCCCCCCTCTCCCGCGTCAGGGAGAGCCGGTTGGGCTGTCGGAGCGCAGCGGAGAGAGACCAATCCGCATGGGGTGGGGGTGAGGGCCGCGTCGGCGAGCTAGGCGGCGACGGCGAACGGGGCGACGGGGAGGACGCGGATCGCGCCGTCCTCCATCACCAGCCGCGCCGTGGCGCCGGACGCGACTTCGCCGGCCAAGATGGCGTCGGCCAACGCGTCGTCGACGTGGCTCTGGATGGCCCGGCGCAACGGCCGCGCCCCGTACTCCTCGTCGTAGCCCTCCGTGATCAGGAAGGCCTTGGCCTCGTCCGTCACCTCGAGCGCGATGCCCTGCTCGACCAGCCGCCCTTGTACGTTGGCGAGCAGCAGGTCGACGATGCGGCGCAGGTCCTCACGCGTCAGCGAATGGAACACCACCACCTGGTCGATGCGGTTGAGGAACTCGGGGCGGAAGGCCCGCTTGAGCCCCTCCAGCGCCTTACTCTTGCGCGCGTCGTCGGCCTTGGACTCGGCGTCTTCGTGGCCGCGCGTGGTAGCGAAGCCGAGCTTTCCGACCTTGCGCAGGTCGTCCGAGGCCACGTTGCTGGTCATGATGACCACGGTGTTCTTGAAGTCCACCACGCGGCCCTGACCATCGGTCAGGCGGCCATCGTCCATGATCTGCAAGAGGGCGTTGAACACTTCCGGGTGCGCCTTCTCGATCTCATCGAAGAGCACCACGCTGTAGGGCCGGCGGCGCACCTGCTCGGTGAGCTGTCCGCCCTCGTCGTGCCCCACGTAGCCGGGAGGGCTACCGAACAGGCGCGAGACGGTGTGCGGCTCCATGTACTCGCTCATGTCGAGCCGGATCACGGCGTCCTCGCCGCCGAACAACTCGGCCGCGAGCGCCTTGGCCGTCTCGGTCTTGCCCACGCCCGTCGGGCCGAGGAACAGGAACGAGCCGATGGGGCGCTTGGGGTCCTTGAGCCCGGCGCGCGAGCGACGGATGGCCTTAGACACCGCCGCGAGGGCCTCGTCCTGGCCGATCACACGGCCGCGCAGGTCCTCTTCTAAGTTGCGCAGGTTGGCGCGCTCGCTCTCGAGCATCTGGCCGACCGGCACACGCGTGATGCCTTCGACGACCGTGGCGATAAGCTCCGGCGTCACCTCCAGCGGCGCCGCCTCGCCCGCCTCGGCGCGCGCGTGGTCCAGCTTCTGCTGCGCCACGATCTCCTGCTGGCGCAGTTTGGCCGCGCGCTCGTAGTCCTCGGCCTGGGCCGCGGACTCTTTCTGTGCCTGGAGGTCCGCTAGTTGGGCCTCCAGATCGGCCACGGCCTGCGGACCCTCGCCCTTCTCGCTGGCCTCCAGCCGCAGCGTAGACGCCGCTTCGTCGAGCAGGTCGATGGCTTTGTCGGGCAGGAAGCGGTCGGCGATGTAGCGGTCGGACAGGCTCGCCGCAGCCTCGATCGCCGCGTCGGAGATGCGCACGCCGTGGTGCGCCTCGTAGTGCGGCTTGATGGCCTGGAGCATCGGGATGGCCTCCTCGACGCTGGGCTCACCGACGAGCACGGGCTGGAAGCGGCGCTCCAGCGCGGCGTCCTTCTCGATGTGCTTGCGATACTCGTCGAGCGTGGTCGCGCCAACCAGGCGCAGGTCACCACGCGCCAGCGCCGGCTTGAGCATGTCGCTCGCGCCCACCGCGCCTTCAGCCGCGCCTGCCCCGACGACGGTGTGCAACTCGTCCACGAACAGGATGATGTTCTTGTCGGCCGTGGCCTCGGCGATGACGCCCTTGACGCGCTCCTCGAACTGGCCACGGAACATGGCCCCGGCCACCATCCCGCCCAGATTGAGGGAGATGATGCGCTTGCCGCGCAGGAAGCCGGGGGCCGTGCCGTCGGCGATGCGCCGGGCGATGCCCTCCACGATGGCCGTCTTGCCCACGCCGGGCTCGCCGACGAGGACGGGGTTATTCTTCTGGCGGCGACCCAACACGGTGATCACGCGGCGGATCTCCCGCTCGCGCCCCGCCGCCGGGTCCAGTCGCCCCTCGACGGCGTCGTTGGTCAGGTCGCGCCCGAACTGGTCGAGCGTGGGGGTCTTGCTGGGGGGGGCCTGCCGCTCCGCTGTCGCCGTGCCGGCCTGGCCCTGGCCCGCGCCGCGCCCGAAGATATTGCCGAGGGCAGCGCCCTGGCCGCCCTGGCCGGACGCGACGGGACCCATGGCGCCCTCCATGATCTCGCGGGCGCAGGTCTCACAGAACAGGTGCGACTCGCGCTGCCCGTTCACAATGCCGTCGAGGCGCACTTGCGCGTCCTTAACCTGGCATTTCTCACATTTTGGCATGACTTGTAGTCCTCTTGGATAGGTATTCAGCGGCCGGATGCCTGGGGAGCGGCGCCGCTGTCGCTGTCGCGCCCGGCGACATTCGCATGTCCCCGGCGCTTACACATACAGTATAGCACGTCATTCGCGCTATATCAAGGATAGTTTATAGCTTTTGGCTCAACCTTTCTATAGTATACATAGATATAGGAAGGAACGCCAGTAGTCTGAGACCTGACCTTCACGAGCGTCGAAGCGCCCATCCGTGTGACAATAGTAGTGGTCCATCTCCACGCGACATCAGTCGCAGGTCGGAACCGGGTAGCCGTCGCCAATCGGAGGTTTTATGTCTAGTAGTAATGCGGCGCCATCCTCACCCGCGCCGGCGGTCGGCAGCGCCCGCGCGCGCTTCGTCGATACCTGCCGCCGCCGCCCCGCCGACGCGACGCCCGTATGGTTCATGCGCCAGGCCGGCAGCGCCCTGCCGGGCCACCGCAAGCTGCGCGAGCGCTACTCGGTGCTCGAGCTCGCTAAGACGCCCGAACTCGCGGCCGAGCTCGCGCTGATGGCGGTGCGCGACCTCGGCGTCGACGCCGCCGTGCTCTACGCCGACATCATGCTGCCGCTGGAGCGTATGGGCCTCGACATCGCGTTGCTGAACACCGGGCCGGCTATCGCGAACCCCGTGCGCACGCGCGCCGACGTCGAGGCGCTGCGGCTGATCGAGCCCGAAGAAGATGTGCCCTTCGTGCTCGACTCCATCCGCATGCTCCGCGCCGGCCTGGGCGACCGCGCGGGCATCGTCGGCTTCTCGGGGGCGCCCTTCACCCTGGCCTGCTACATGATCGAGGGCGGCCCCTCGCGCGAGTTCGGCCGCGCCAAGAGCCTGATGTACCGCGAGCCGGAGACGTGGGATCTCTTGATGGGTAAGCTCTCGACGGTCGTCGTGCGCTACCTGCGCGCGCAGATCGCGGCCGGCGTCGACGTGGTACAGTTGTTCGACTCGTGGGTCGGCGCGCTCAACCCGGCCGACTACCGCCGCTACGTGCAGCCGCACACGCGCGCGATCTTCGACGCCATCAAGGAGACGGGCGTGCCGTCGATCCACTTCGGGACCGGCGCGGCCGCCCTGCTGGAGGACATGGCCGCGGCCGGCGGCGACCTCTTATCGGTCGATGCGCGCGTGCTGCTCGACGAAGCCTGGGCGCGCATCGGTCCCAACCGCGGCATCCAGGGCAACCTCGACGCCACGCGCCTGCTGGCTGGCTGGCCGGCCACCGAAGAGGGCGCGCGCGACGTGCTGCGCCGCGCGGGGGGACGCCCCGGCCACATCTTCAACCTTGGCCACGCCATCCAGCCCGAGACCGACCCCACCCTGCTCGCGCGCCTGGTGGAGTTTGTTCACGACACGACGGCGCGCGATAAACGATAAGATAAAGGGACTCCTTGTGGAAGATTGGTAGAGCGTAGATGGGGGTGGATGAGATGACGACAAGCTTGGAGAAACGATTGCGGGTGGCCGTGGCGGGGCTGCGCATTGGACGGGGGCACGCGCGGGCGGTGGCCGCCCACCCACGCGCGGACCTCGTGGCGGTCTGCGACCCGGACGAGACCCTCGCGCGCGAGGTGGCGGGAGCGTACGGCGACCCCGCTATCTACGCGGACTACAGCGCGATGCTCGCGGCCGAAAGCCTCGACGGCGTGTGCATTGCCACGCCGAACCGCCTGCACGCGCCTATGGCCCGCGCGGCGATCGCGCGCGGCCTGCATGTGCTGTGCGAGAAGCCCTTGACGCTCGACACGGACGAGGCGCGCGACCTGCTCGCGCGCGCCCGCGCGGCTGGCGTGACGCACGCGGTGAACTTCAGCAATCGCCCGAACCCCGCCGTGCGCTACGTCCGGGAGCAACTCGACGCGGGCGTCCTCGGTCGCGTCTACGAGGTACACCTGACCTACCTGCAGGACTGGCTCGCCGACGCGGACGCCCCCTATACGTGGCGTAACAGCGCGGCCGAGAGCGGGAGCGGCGCGCTCGGCGACATCGCCTCGCATGTGCTCGACCTGGGGCGCCTCTTCGTGGGCGAGGTCGCCGCGGTCAGCGCGTGCCTGGGCGTCACCGTCCCCGAGCGTCCGCGCGCGGACGGGACGCCGGGGCGCGTCGACGCCGACGACCTGGCGTACCTGCACCTGCGCTACCGGGACGGCGTCCACGGCATAGTGCGCGTCTCGCGCGTGGCGCGCGGCCGCTGCGACGTCCGGCGCGTCGAGCTCTACGGCGAGCGGGCGTCGCTCACGCTGGAGATCGACAAAGGGGTCAACCGCGTCCTGCGCGCCGAAGAGACGACGCGGTGGCGCGGCGACAGCTTCTACGAGGTGTTCGCGTCCGATCCCGCCGTCTGGACGTGGGGCGGCAACATACACGCCTGGATCGACGCGGCCCTGGACCGGAGCCCGATGACGCCGAGCTTCGAGGACGGCCTGCGCTGCCAGGAGATCGTCGACGCCGCCCTGCGCGCCCACGCCGAGCGGCGCTGGATCGAGCTCTAACCGTTCGCGTGTCGGCCTCTATAATAGAGGCATGCAGACAGTGGCGGTCGATGTGTACGCGTTCGGCAACCGTTCAGGTCCGCGCCAACCGCGTATTGAGGGTTTCAATGTGGCTCCGGGGCGGAAGGGTGATCTTGCCGTGGGTGCAAACGGCATGCTCGTACCGACGGATGAGCCGCAAGGGATGTCGACGTTCGGCGACCCCAATTAGGAAAATCTGACCGGACACTACCACAAACTACCGGCAGGAACCCACCTCCCGCAAGGACTTGGCATCGAAGCGGATGGCATCGACGTCGAAAATGGCGCCTTCCCGCCCACGCATCATACAATCTATCCGACAGAGGAGATGGCTCCCGATCGATTCATTCGCCTGCTGCAAAGCCTACCGTGGGAATACGGAGGGAAGAAATGACGGCTAACCAACAACTAACCGATGTGGATATAGATCAAGAATTATGGCGCCATTTTGTACAGGCGGAACAGTCTTTTCTCTCGGCACGCACGCGGTTGACCACGTCCCCGTCCGCCGTTGCACTCATCCGCGCGGGTCTCGCTCGCCCATCAGAGCGGTCGGCCGCGCTTGACGCCGCCGCACTGCTACCAACTGACAAAAAGCGGGACCTGTTTGGCGACGTGCTCGCGCTAGCAAGCTTTGTCCATGGAGGAATAGGCGCCGCGCGCGCGATAATCCTATCGCTGCCACACGACTGGCTCTTGGCGAATATCGAACAATACGCCGAGCCGCTGTTAGCGTACGAAGATGACGAAGAGTATAGGCGGCTCTTAGAGCTGTACAGCTTGATCGATCGGGATCTTACCTTGAAGCTGGCGCGGCGAGCCGCTGAACATGCCGACCCCGACATCAAAGAGGCGGGCGAAGATTTCTTGGCTAATCCCGATCCGTTTAGAGCGAGTGCGTCCTAATCACGTCTTAACCCATTGCAATCGTCATCAAGGGACCAATGAATGTAGGATCCAGAAGTAGTTACGATCGATGACGCCAAACCCGACGGACTCGTAGAGCCCTGTCGCCGCGACGGCGCCTGGGCGGCCATCACTGGTGAGATAGGCGGTGTGCGCGCCGAGTACCTGGAGCCGGCGCATCCCCTCGCGTAGGAGCGCCGTGGCGAGGCCGAGGCGGCGGTGGGCCGAGTGCGTTCCAACCGGCTCGAACACACCGATCTTGTTGACGGCGTCGAACCAGACGATGCAGAACGCGGCAAAGGCGCCGTCGGGCGCTACGACGACCAGATCCAGGTCCGAGCGGTACGTCGGCGCCTGCATGATCGCCCGATGTTTGGCCGTGGTCATGCGAGAGGGAGCGAACGCATCCCGATGCGCCGCCACTCGTTCCTCCACGTCGACCTCTCCGCGCACCGAGCGCACTATATATCCCGCCGGCAGCATGGAAGTTGGCACGGGCTCATCCAACCGCCGGCCCCTGTGACACAGGTTGGTCTCCGTGCGCTCGTAGCCACGCCGCCGCAAGACCGCTTGTCGCTCGCCGTCATGAGTATAGGCCCAGGCCGTGAGGGTCGCCGCCTGGCCCGCATCCGCTTGCCGGCCGCGCTGCTCATGCTCGGCCTGCGCCAGCATCTCATCCTCGATCGCGCGGTATCGCGGATGCACGATTAGATCGACCTCACCCCGGTTGTTGAGCCAGGTGAAACCAACGGGGGTACCGAGTTCGTCGATCCATAGGTGGGCAGGCGCCTTGGCCGGGTCATCGAGCTGGTACCGCCACCAGTCCAGATCCCCGACCGTGCAGTACATGGGTGAGCCGCTGTCGGCGCGGATCGTAAAGAGCAGCGCCCGCATACGGGCGTAATCATCCTCGCCGGAATAGGGGTGAGACGTGATAGTCACAACAAAAGCCTCCCTCGATTGCTTGCGGCATGCGTACGCTATAAGCATATCTATTCAACCCTTGCCTGACCCACGAGCATTAGCGGCACGGACGCGTATCGCGCCTACGGTCGGGTGAAAGGCAGCGAGGCCAGCTTGCCCGACGCCGTGCCCTTAACGGAAAACGACCCCCTGCGCGCATCAGCATGCCATAATTCCTATAACACGTTGAACAACCATGCTCGACGCAGGCGTCCATAGGCTCGACGGTCTGCGACTTGGCGCCGGCGTTCATAGCACAAACGATCGGAGATAACGATGCTGCATACTTTCTTGACCAACCAGTGGGACCTGCGCTATCCCATCATCGGCGCGCCGATGGCCGGCGTCGCGCATGGTCGCCTGGCGCGCGCTATCTCGCAGGCCGGCGGCCTAGGCATGATCGGCGTGGGCAGCGCGACGCCCGTGGATCTCATCGCACAGGAAGCCGCCGTGGTCCGCGGCGAGGATAAAAACACGAAATTTGGCATCGGTCTGATGGCCTGGGCGCTGGCGGCGCGCTCCGAACTGCTCGACGCGACGATCAAGGCAAAGCCGTTCCTCGCGTCGGTCTCCTTCGGCAACCTCGCACCGTATGTGGAACGCTTACACAACGTGGGCATCTATGTCGCCACACAGGTCAATACGGTGGAGATGGCCGGCGTGGCGGAACAAGCCGGCGTCGACCTGATCGTGGCGCAGGGGACCGAGGCGGGCGGTCACACCGGGCAGGTGGGTACGCTGCCGCTGCTGCAGGCCGTCCTCGAAGCGGTCTCCGTTCCCGTCGTCGCGGCCGGCGGCGTCGCCACGGTGCGCGGCCTCGCGGCGGCGCTGGCGGCGGGGGCCGAGGGCGTCTGGCTGGGCACGGCCTTCCTGGCGTCGCCCGAGAGCGAGGCGACGGAGGGGGCGCGCCGCCGCGTGGTCGCCGCGCGCGCGGACGAGACGGTGCTGACAGCGGTGTTCGACCGCGCCCAGCGGCTGGCCTGGCCCGCGCGCTTCCCCGGACGTGCCCTGCGCAACGGCTTCACCGACCGCTGGCACGGTCACGACGGTGAACTGGCGCGCGACGACGCGGCCGGGGAGGAACTGCGCCGTGCGCGGGACGCCGGTGACTACGACCTGGCCTACATTTACGCGGGCGAGGCGGTCGGGCTGATCGACGCGGAGCGGCCGGCCGGCGACATCGTGCGCGCACTCGGCGATGGCGCCGAAGAACTGCTGAGAGGGCGCTACCACCACTTGTTCGAGGACCAGTAGCCGTATGTAGGAGGTAGTTGTATACAATCGTGAACAATAGTATGGAGACCGCGCGGTGAGGGGGCTTGACAGCGGGCGGGCTTAATGCTATGTTGTGTGCAATCCGGCACACCCGTGGCGATCGGACGCGCCGCGAGGATGGCGGGGACCGGCAACCAGCAACTGGCGACTGGCAACTGGCAACTGGACTGTAGCGATTAAGACGGGCGCCACGCGGCGAGGTGTCTATGGCTGAGGGCAAGGCGGCCGAGCGCATCTGTGACGAACTACGCGACATGATCGCCGACGGCCGTCTCACCGGTGGGACCCGCGTGACGGAGATGGAGTTGGCCCACGCGTTGCGGGTGAGCCGCACCCCCGTCCGCGAGGCCCTGGCGCAGCTGCAGGGCGAAGGGTTGGTCAGTTACCCAAAGCTACAGCTATTGGGCTTGCCCTCATCCCTTTCCGAAGAATGGGGACAGGGCTTCAGCGGCCACTGATGGGGCCGCGTCCAGCCGAGACTGGACAAAGCGATTGCGGATGTTGAACGCCGCGTTAACATCCGCGTGGGCTTCATGCCCACAGGAAGGACAAGTAAACGTGTGACGACGACGGACACCGCGCAACCCGCACCGCGCGCAATTCTTACTCGTGTAAGCAGGGTTGACGTAGGCCAGCGCCATACCGGCCATCTCCGCTTTGGAGGTGACGGCCTGACGGATCGCGTCGTACTGCCACAACGACAGGCGCCGCCGCAACGCCACGCCTTTGGTCAAGCCCTTTTCGGGGCGCGGGATACGCGCCAGATCCTCGAAGACGAGGACCGCATCGGCGGGCACCCAGTGCACCAGTGTCTTAGCGGTCACGCGGGCGAAGTCGCGCGTGCGTCGTTTGCGACGACCACTCAGCCGTTTGAGAGCACGGCGCACACTATGCGTGTCGCGTTTCTCTGCCTTCTTGGTCGCCAATTTCGATTGCACGCGCTTGGTCGTTTGCATCGTCCGTTTGTTCTTGACCTTCGTCGCCAACCCACTAATGAACAACTCACGTCCGTCCGCATCGACGGCCACAAGCGCGTTTGTCTCGTTGAGGTCGATGCCCACCGGCACCACACCCTTGGGCTCAGGCGCCTCCAGGGTGAGCGCCACGCGCCCGTACATGTGCCCATCGCGCTCAATGACCGTGACGGAGTTAATCTCTGTCGCGGCCTCAAAGAGCGCGCGGTGCGACGCCACAAGGTCGTACGGCAGGCGCTTACGGCCGCCGACCGTCCAGATAGAAAGCGTCCCGTCGTCGCGGAAATCGGCGTCACGCCCACGAACGCCAACCAGGAACATCGCCGCCATACGCTCGAAGTGGCACAGTCCCAGGGGCTTGATCGGACGTTCTATGTAGCGCCACCCCTTCGCCGCACACCGCTCCTTACGTCGCGCCTCGGCCTTGGCGCGGCGGGTTTGCCCCTTGAGGGCGCTGGTGTACGCGCCCACGACCAGTCGCAAAGCGGTAATGGTCATTTGGCTATTCAGTGTACCCTTCACGCGGTCGTAGACGACACGCTGCAATGGGACAGCCGCCAGCGGCTGACCGTCGTTGAAGGCGTCCACACTCACAGCATTTTGCACGTCGCGGAAGGCCGTGAGTGTCGCCCGCAGGTCGGCATCGTCGGGCAGTGTGATGGTCACGGTACGCTTAATCTCCATGCTTGCAGTATACCACATACGTCTACTGCTACAGCAAAAGTGTATGTGGCAAAGAATTGGGCTAAAGCCGCTAAAGAGGTGAGGCTTCCCCCCCCCACGGCTAAAGCGCGTGGGCTCCCGCCCCTAAAGGGTAAACTGCGGTGGAGCGTCTCCCCTTGACCGGCCGGCTGCGCGACGAAAGGAGGAAGACAGATGGTGGATGAGGCGCCGCAGCCCCTCGCGGGCGTGCGTGTGATCGAGATGGGCTCCCTGCTGGCGGGGCCGTTCTGCGGCCAACTACTGGCGGACTTCGGGGCCGAGGTGATCAAGGTCGAGCCGCCGGAGTCGGGCGATCCCATGCGCGTGTGGGGCCGGCATCGCAAGAACGGCCGCACCTTGTGGTGGCCGGTGGTCGCGCGCAACAAGAAGTCGGTGACGCTTGACCTGCGCGGCCCCCAAGGCCAGGAGTTGGCGCGCCGGCTCATCGCCGAGGCCGACGTGCTGGTGGAGAATTTCCGGCCGGGGACCCTGGAGCGCTGGGGCCTAGGCTACGACGCCTTGGCCGCGCTCAACCCCGGTCTGGTGATGGTGCGCGTGTCGGGGTATGGGCAGACCGGCCCGTACCGCGACCGCGCGGGCTTCGGGGCGATCGGCGAGGCCATGGGCGGTATCCGCCATGTCACCGGCTTCCCCGACCTGCCCCCCCCGCGCACGGGCGTCAGCCTGGGCGACGCGCTGGCGGCGACGTTCGGCGCCCTGGGCGCGCTGACCGCGCTCTATCACCGCGAGGCGCACGGCGGGCGCGGGCAGGTCGTGGACATCGGGATCTACGAGGCCGTCCTGGCGCTGATGGAGAGCACTATCCCCGAGTACGCGCTGACCGGCCACGCGCGCGGCCGCACTGGGACCGTGCTGCCCTTCGTCGCCCCCTCCAATATTTATCCGACGCGCGACGAGGGCTACGTCCTGATCGCCGGGAACGCCGACACGGTGTTCCGCCGCCTGGCGGCGGCCCTCGACCACGCGGAGTGGGCCGATGACCCGCGCTACGCCACCCACCATGCGCGCGGGGAGAATATGGCCGAGCTCGACGCCGCGATCGCCGCGTGGACGCGGGAACGGTCGTTGACCGAGGTACTCGACGTCATGGCGGCGGCGGGCGTGCCGGCCGGGCGGGTGTATACCGCCGCGGACATGATGGAAGATCCCCACTACGCCGCGCGCGAGAACATCGTGTGGGTCGACGACCCCGAGATCGGGGCGATCCCGATGCAGAACGTGGTCCCGCGCCTGAGCGAGACCCCCGGCGAGGTCCGCTGGACCGGCCCCGCGCTGGGACAACACAACGCCGAGGTGTACGGGGACCTGCTCGGCCTGGACGCGGCCGCGCGCGACGCGCTGCGCGCGGAGGGGGTGATTTAGATGGACCAAAGGGCGGAGGGGGTGTTGTAGATGGGCGAGAGGATCACGATCACGGACGTCGGCCCGCGCGACGGGTTGCAGAACGAGGCGACGACGCTCGAGCCGGCGGCGCGGGCCGCGCTGTGCGATCTGCTGGCCGCCGCGGGCGTGCCGCGCGTCGAAGCGGCTAGCTTCGTCAACCCGCGCCTGGTGCCGCAAATGGCCGGCGCCGAGCAGGTTTTCGCCCTGATCGAGCGCCGCCCCGGCACGGTCTACGCTGGCCTTGTCCTCAACGAGCGCGGCTACGAGCGCGCTCGCGACGCCAGCGTCGACGAGATACACTACGCGTTCCCCGTCACGGACACCTTCTGCCGCCGCAACCAGAACGCGACCGTCGAGGACTCGGTCGCGCTGGCTGGGGCGCTCACGCGGCGCGCCCGCGCGGACGGGCGGCGCGTCACGATCACGCTCAGCGCGGCGTTCGGCTGCCCCTTCGAGGGCGCCGTCGCCCCCGCGCGCGTGCTCGATATCGCCGCGCGGGTGCAGGCCGAGGCGCCCGACGAGCTCGTCCTCGCCGACACGATCGGCGTCGGCGTGCCGCGGCAGGTGCGCGAACTCGTGACCGGCGTGCGCGCGCTCGGGGCGGTCACGGGCTGCCACTTCCACAACACGCGCAACACGGGGCTCGCCAACGCCCTCGCCGCCGTGGAGTCCGGCGCGCAGGCGCTGGACGCGTCGGTGGGCGGGGCGGGCGGCTGCCCGTTCGCGCCGCGCGCCACCGGCAATATCGCGACCGAGGACCTCGTGTACCTGCTGCACGGCATGGGCTACGAGACGGGGATCAGCCTGGAGGCGCTCATCGCGTGCGCCGCATGGCTCGCGGAGAGGCTCGGCAAGAGTTTGCCGGGCGCGGTCTATAAGGCCGGCGCGTTCGCGCCGGTCGCCGGCTAGAGAGGAGGAGAGCATGGCGTATCGACTTGGCGTCGACGTCGGCGGCACGTTTACCGACCTGCTGCTCGTGCACGACGAAACGGGGACGCTGCATAGGGTGAAAACGCCGTCGACCCCGGCCGACCCGTCGCAGGGGGTCATGGTCGGCGTCCGGCGTATCTGCGACGAGAGCGGCGTGGCGCCGGGGGACCTGGCCTACGTCATGCACGGCACGACGGTCGCCACCAACGCGGTGCTCGAAGAGAAGGGCGCCCGCGTAGGCCTCATCACGACGCGCGGCTTCAAGCAGATCCTGCACCTGGCCCGCTCGCAGACGCCGGGTCCGCTGGCCGGCTACATCATCATGATCAAGCCCGAGCCGCCCGCCGCGCTCGAGGACACGCGCGAGGCGCACGAGCGCGTCAGCGCGCGGGGCGAGGTCGTCGAGCCACTCGACACGGCGGCGATGCGCGAGACCGTGCGCGACCTCGTCGAATCCGGCGTCGAGTCGCTCACCGTCTCGCTCATCAACTCCTACGCCAACGCCGCGCACGAGCGCGCGATCCGGGACATCATCCACGAGCTGTACCCCGACTTCCCGGTCACGATCTCGACCGATGTCCTGCCCGAGTTCCGCGAGTACGAGCGTACGTTGACCGCCTGCATGAACTCGTACGTGCGCCCCAAGGTGCAGGGCTATATCAGGAACCTCGATCGCGCGCTCAAAGAGTTCGGCGTCGGCGGCGAGATCAACATCCTGCGCTCGGACGCGGGGCTGATGAGCACCGACACGGCGCAGCAGAACCCCATCTACGGCATCCTCTCCGGCCCCTCGGGCGGGGTCGCTGGCGCGCTCTTCGTGGCGCGCAAAGCCGGGTTCGACGACATCCTGACCTTCGACATGGGCGGCACCTCGACCGACGTCGCGCTGTGCCAGGATGGGCAGCCCACCATCGCGCGCGAGACCGAGCTTGGCTATTTCCGCGTCAAGGTGCCCAGCGTCAACGTGCACTCGGTCGGCGCGGGCGGCGGCTCGATCGCCCACGTCCCCGCGCTCACCGGGGCGCTGCGCGTCGGCCCGCAATCGGCCGGCGCCGACCCCGGCCCGGCGTGCTACGGCAAAGGCGGGGTCGAGCCGACGGTGACGGACGCCAACGTCGTCGTCGGCCACCTGCCGCCCCAACTACTCGGCGGCGAGATGCGGCTCGACGTCGACGCGGCCACGGCCGCCGTCCGGACGATCGGCGACGCACTGGGGCTGGACGTCTACCAGGCGGCCGAGGGCATCCTGAGCATCGTCAACGAGAACATGGCCGGGGCGCTGCGCCTGGTGTCGGTCCAGCGCGGCTACGACCCGCGCGACTTCGCCCTCGTCGCCTTCGGCGGAGCCGGTCCGCTCCACGCCAACGCGGTCGCCGAGCTGATGGGCTCTTTCCCCGTGCTCGTGCCCCCGGCTCCCGGCCTGCTCTGCGCCACCGGCGACCTCGTGGCCGACTTCCGCGACGAGTTCGCGCGCACCTTCATCCGCACGGTCGACGCGGTCAGCGGCGACGAGGTGGCCGTGGCGCTCGGCGAGCTGGCCGACGACGCGCGCGCGTGGATGCGTCGCGAGGGCATCGCCAAGGAGCGGCAGCAGCTTGCCTACAGCGTCGACATGCGCTACTACCGCCAGGGCTACGAGATCCCCGTCGCGATCGAACCGGGACTCCTGGCGGGGAACGGGACGGCGGTGCTGGCGGAGCGCTTCAACCGGCTGCACGAGCAGTACTACGGCTACCAGATGGAGGGGTCGGTCTGCGAGATCGTCAATCTGCGCACGGTCGGGTCCGGCACGGCGCCCAAGCCAACGCTCCCCGAGGGCGTCATGGGCGACGAACGCGACGCGTCCGCCGCGGTCGTCGACGAGCGCCAAGTCTACACGCGGGGCGCGTGGCTGCCGACGAAGATCTACGACCGCGCCCGGCTCAAGCCCGGCGCCGTGGTCACGGGCCCGGCCATCGTGACCGAGTTCGACTCGACCACGGTCATCCTCGCGGGCTACGCGGCCACGGTCGACCGCTCCTTCAACCTGCTCATCAACTCCACCAACATATAAGACCATGAGGACGTTCACCACGGAGACACGGAGACACGGAGGCACAGCAAAGAGGACGAGAGATTGGACGACTAAGCGGGGCTATTACCCTGTCTCTCTTATTTGTTCTCTCCGTGCCTCCGTGTCTCCGTGGTATCAATTAGGAGGATAAATAGTATGAAAGGCGTCGCAGTCGCGGAGATCCCGGCGATCGAGATCGACCCCATCACCCTCGACATCATCGAGGGCGCGCTCAAGAATACGCGTCACGAGATGGACGCGGTGCTCTTCCGCACCGCCATGAGCCCGGTTATCCGGGAGCAGCACGACGAGTTTCCCATGATCACCGACCCGCGCGGCCGCATGATCGTGGGCCAGTTCGGCTCCTACATCGCTGAGATGATGGACAGCTACGAAGGGCCGATCCGCCAGGGCGACGTGATCCTCACCAGCGACCCCTACCTGTGTGGCGGCGCGATCTCGCATATCAACGACTGGCTGGTGCTGGCGCCGATCTTCCACGGCGGCGAGCTCATAGGCTGGGCCAGCATGTTCGGCCATCAGATGGACGCCGGCGGCCCGCTGCCGGGCGCGCTGCCGACGGGGGCGAAGACGATCTTCGGCGAGGGTATCCGCATCCCCCCCGTCAAGATCTACCACGAAGGCCAACCCGACGATGAGATCATCAAGCTCATCCTCAACAACGTGCGCATGCCCGAGATGAACCGCGCCGACCTCATGGGCATCGTCGCGGGCTGCCGCACGGCCGAGCGGCGCGTGATGGAGATCTGCGACCGCTTCGGCAAGGACACCTACCTCGCGGCGTGCCAGGCGCTGCTCGACCGCACATATAACGCGATGCGGCAGCTCATCGTGCAGAACATCCCCGAGGAGCCGCAGTCGTTCGAGGACTGGATCGACGACGACGGGCTCGGCCACGGCCCCTACAAAATGAAGCTCACGATCTGGCGCGAGGGTGAACACGCCTACTTCGACTGGTCGGGGACCGACCCGCAGGCGGTCGGCCCGGTGAACTTCTATCTCAACGAGGGCATGTTCAAGATGTTCATCGGTGTCTTCCTGATCATGGTCTTCGACCCCCAGATCCTCTTCAACGACGGCTTCTACCCGCTGCTGCATGTGGCGATCCCCGACGGCAGCCTGCTGCACCCCAAGTTCCCCGCCGCGCTGGGTTGCCGCACGCACGCGCTGACGCGCCTGTTCGACGTCCTGAGCGGCGCACTGGCGCGCAAAACCCCCGAGTACACTACCGCCGCCGGCTACGGCACCTCGCCCTACATGCTCTACTCGGGCTGGGACCGCGCGGGCGATTTCTATTACGTGATGGAGATCTCCTACGGCGGCATCCCCGGCCGCCCCATCGGCGACGGGATGGACGGGCACTCCTGGTGGCCGCTGTTCGAGAATATCCCCACGGAGTACCTCGAGTCCTACTACCCCCTACGCATCGACGGCTACACCAGCATCCAGGATTCCGGCGGGGCCGGATTCCACCGTGGCGGCAACGGCATCGAGAAGCGCTACGTCTATCTGGAGCCCGGCGAGGTCTCGATCCACGACGACCGCTGGCTGACCTATCCCTGGGGCATCCTCGGCGGCACGCCGGGCATGCGCTCGGAAAAGATCCTGGCGCGGGCCGACGGGACGCGCGTGCGGCTGCCCTCCAAGTGCGACGAGGTACAGGTGGGGCCGGGCGACACGCTGATCTACCGCACGGCGGGCGGCGGCGGCTGGAAAGACCCCTTCGACCGGCCGGCCGCGCGGGTCGAGGCAGACGTCGCCAAGGGGCTGGTGTCCCACGAGAAAGCCGCGCGCGACTACGGCGTCGTCGTCGGCGACCAGGCGGCGACCACGGAGTTGCGCGAGCGGCTGCGCGCCACGCGCGGGCCGGTGAAGGACTTCGACGCGGGGCCGCCGCTCGCCGACATCCTGGCCCGCGCCAAAGAGGAGACCGGCCTGGAGCCGCCGGTCAAGCCCACGCCGCTGGCCTGGGCGCCGATGGAGTCGGACGAGGGCGCGCGGCGGCGCGTGCGCGCCGAGGCAACCACCACATCGTGATGTAGATAGTAGGAGCAGTCGTATGCACACGGGTTTCGGGGGACGCGCCGGGGGCGGCGCGCGCCCCGCGCTGATCATCGTCGATATGAGCGCCGGCTTCACCGACCCCGCCTCCCCGCTCGCCTGCGACCTGGCGGGCGTGGTCGCCGCGATCGAACAATTGCTCGACGCGGCGCGCCGGGCCGCCCGCCCCGTCGTCTACACCACGGTCTCGTACGACGAGGGCGACAAGGCCGTGGCCGCCGCTTTCATCGACAAGGTCCCGGCCCTATTGACCCTCGCGGCGGGGAGCCGCTGGGTCGGGATCGACCCGAGGATCGCGCCCCGGCCCGGCGAGCCGGTGCTGAAGAAGCTGTTCGCCTCGGCCTTCTTCGGGACACCGCTGTCCAGCCTGCTCACGGCGGCGGGGGTCGACACGCTGATCGTGGCCGGAGCGTCGACCTCGGGCTGCGTGCGCGCCACGGTCGTCGACGCACTGCAGCACGGCTTCCGGCCGCTGGTCCCGCGCGAGGCCGTGGGCGACCGCAACCCGGACGCCCACGCGGCCAACCTCTTCGACATCGACGCGAAGTACGGCGACGTCATCCGCCTCGACGAGGCGCTCGCCTACCTGGATTCGTCAGGGTTAATATCATCCATGTCGTAATCCAGGTCGTAGAGCGCGTCCAGCAGGGCCTCCATGCGCTCGTCGATGACGGTCTGCTCGCCCGCCCGCGCGGCCGTTTCCAGGCCGGCGATGGCCCTCTCCAGGGCCGTCGTATCGCCCACGCCGCGTGCCACGACACGCCGCGCGCGCTCGATCAGACCGCTCGTCCGCGGGCTCATCTGCTCCAGCACACCGACATCGCCCGCCTCATCGTCGTCCTCTAGGTCCTCGTCCCAGTCCGCGGCCTCCAGCGCCTCCAGGTCGGTACGTGTCCGCGCGATCTCGGCCGGGTTAAGGCGCGTATGGGTGGCCGTAACGGTGGTATGGGCCGTTTTCCCGCTGCCGCGGTCGACGGCCGACACCTGCACGATGCCGTCGACGTCAAAATCGAACTGGACGGTTACGCGCGGGGGCTGCCCCGCCGCCTCCGGGCGCAGGTGGTCGAACATGAACGCGCCCAGCAGGGTATTCCGCGACGCCACCGTGTGCTCGCCCTGGTAGATCTTGATCTCGATGGCCGTCTGGTCGGGGGTCAGGGCCGTGTAGACCTCCGAGCGCGTCGTGGGAATCGTCGTATTGCGCTCGATCAGCACGCTATAGAGGTCAGGCACGAGCATCCCAAACTGCCAGTCGGCCACGGCAATGCCCAATGAGTGCGGCGTCACGTCCACCAGGATCGCGTCGAGCGGCTCGCCCGCGATGATCGCCGCCTGTACCGCGGCGCCCAGCGCGACGGCCTCATCAGGGTTGATGGCCGTTTCGGGCTCGATGCCGGTATGCGCATAGACCATCTGCCCGACCAATGGGATGCGCGTGCTGCCGCCCACGAAGAGGATATGGTCGAGATCGGCGGCCGTGACGCCGGCGCCGGCCAGCGCCGCGTCGAGGGAACGCAGCGTCCCTTCCAACAGGTCACTGATCAGGCCCTCAAAATCCGCGCGCGCCACCTCGACGTCCAGATGCAAGGGGCGTCCCCCCTCGGTCAGCAGATACTCCTCACGCACGCGGGCAAAGGGCCTGCTGGAGAGATCAATCTTGGCGGCCTCGGCGGCGCGGGTGAGGCGGGCCAAAGCGCGCCGGTCGCCGCGCGGGTCGACGCCGTACTCCTGCTGGAAGTGGTCGGCCAGAAAGGTGACCAGGGCCTCGTCGAAGTCGTCGCCGCCGAGGTGGGTGTCGCCGTGACTGGCGCGTACCTCGACCACGCCGGCGTCCAATTCGATGATCGACACGTCGAAGGTGCCGCCGCCGAGGTCGTAGACGGCCACGAGTTGGCGCTCGCCCGCGCGATCGAGCCCGTAGGCCAGCGCCGCCGCCGTCGGTTCGTTGATGATGCGCTCGACGCTGAAACCCGCGATCTCGCCGGCCTCGCGCGTGGCCTGGCGCGCCGCGTCGGAGAAATAGGCCGGGACCGTGATCACCGCCCGCTCGACCGGCTCGCCCAGTTCAGCTTCAGCAACCCGTTTCAACTCGCGCAAGATCAGCGCGGACACTTCCTGCGGGGTGTAGGCGCGCTCGCCCAGGGTGACCGTGACGTCCTGACCCATCGAGCGTTTGATCGAGCGGGCCGTGCGTTCAGGGTAGAGGACGTACTGGTTGCGCGCGGGTGTACCGACGAGCACGCCGTCTTGTGGGGTGACGCTCACCACCGAGGGCATAATGCGCTCGTCGCCATGGGGGATAATGACGGGCACGCCGTCACGCACGATCGCCGCGGCGGAGTAGGTCGTGCCCAGGTCGATTCCGATGATTGCGCTCATTGATCTGCTCCTTACGAGTCGAAAGTCGGGAGTCGATAGTCGATAGTCGATAGTCGATAGTCGATAGAATCGTAGCAATCGACGGACCATGCGCTATAAGCGCAAAGACGCACGAACCAGCGTAGCTAGCTCCCGACTCCCGACTCCCGACTATCGACTTGTTGGCGGCGCGTCCGCGACGACGGTGACCTCGCCGTAGCGCAGCACGCGGTCGCCCGCGACGTAGCCGCGCCGTGACTCGGCGGCGACCATGCCCGCCGCCAACCCCTCGCCGGCCGGCGCCACGTCCACCGCGACATGATAGTGCGGGTCGAAGGGCTGACCCAGGGCGGCGATTGGGCGCACACCCTCGGCGGCCAACACGTCGAGCAAGCGCTGTTTGATGAAGGTAAGACCCGCCAGCCACGCCGTCATGGCCTCGCGCAAGGGCGCTTCCTCGCTCCCGCGGACATCCTCCTCGCGTCGCCGTGAAAACAGGCGATCGAGAAACGACGCCGGCGGCGCCGCCGCCGGCTGATCGAGCAGACGCTGGCCGGAATTGATTGCTTCGTCGAGTCCGTCGAGCGCCGGGAAGAGTCCCCGCGCCACCTCCAGCCGCGCGGCGTCTCGCGCGCGCTGGGCACGGGCGGGCCAGGCGGCCAGCTCCTCCTCGCGGCGCGCATCGGCCACACGCAACGCTTCCAGTGCGGCGCCCAGTTGTTCTTGCTGCGTCTGGACGAGGGCGAGGGTCTTGAACTGCTCTCGGCTGGCCCGGCTCACGCTCTTTTCAAGCGCCGCCAGCGCCGGCGCGACCCCATCGGGCGTGTCCGCGCCGGGTGGTGTAGCCTGTCCCTCGTGCGGCGAGGGCAGGCGGCGCGCCAAACCAGCGAGCCCACGCTCGATCGCGTCCAGCCGCTCCATGAGCGCGGACGGCCGCGCGTCTACCGCGTCCATCGCCGGGGCGGCCGGCGCGTCGGGCGGCGTCCCAGCGGTGTGACGGCGCGGCCAGAGCACACGGCCAAGCAGTGTGGGGCCGCTATCGGGGGCGCGCTCGCTCACACACTCACCTTATTGAAGTGCTCACGCCAGTCGGCGCGATCGAGGTCACTCAACGCCCACGCGGCGGTAAGCACATCCTCGCCGTGCAGTGTCAGGTCCAGGCGCGGCGCGCGGCGACGGCGCGAAGGCTCCGGCCAGGCCGTGAGCAGCAGCATGTCCGTCTCCACGCGGCGCGCGGGGTCACGCACGCGCTCGTAGGCGGCGCGTACGCGCTTGAAGGCGTCCGGCTCACGCTCGGGCGGATGAGCGCGTACCAGCGCGAAATAGGCCCGTTTGATCTCATCCGCCGTTGCCGTGCGCTCCAGGCCAAGCGCGGCATACGGGTCGGCGTAGGGGGTAGCCATCGTTTTCCTCTCTATATCATCTAGACCAAGTGGCATGTGCTACGTGTGTCGTGTACAACAGGGCGTCCCTCGCCCCTCGCCCCTCGCCCCTCGCCCCTCGCCTACCAATACATATCTTCCTCGTCAGCCGGGGAGCCAAACAGCGATCCCGCGCCCAAGAGCAGGGATAGCAGCGGGCTATCGACCTGCCGGCGCAGCAACTCGATCTCCCGCGCCATCACCGCGTCGCCCTGCCGGCGGGCCTGACGCGCCGCGCGTTGCAGCGTGTCCTTGGCTTCACGCTTGCGCTCGTTTAAGCCCTGCGCCATCCCCAGCAAGATCAGGACCGGCAGATCATCGGGCGCTAGCCGCGTCGCCTCCTCGGCGTAGCGGAGCGCCAGCGCGGGCCGTACAGGCAGAAGTTCGGTGGCGATCGACGCGCGCAGACGCACGTCGTCGGGGCGCCGCGCCATGCCGCGCTCCAGCAACTCGGCGCCCAGCTCCTCCCACGCCGGCTTCGCCGCCTCCGGCGCGGCCGGCAGAGCAAGGCCATAGGGCAGCGCCGGCGCCACGCTAACGCGCAGCACGATAGAACCGGCATCGACGTAGAACGGCGACGCCGGCGGCAGGGCGCTCTCAGCGCGGGCCACCACCGCGCGCGCCTGATCGATGTCGTCCATCACGGTACAACATTCGAGCGCCCCCACGTAGGCCGCGGGCTGCTCGGCGCCGAGCTCGAGCGTGCGCTCCAGCAACGCGGCCACGCCCTTGCGCTTACCCTGGTCGATGGCCACGCGCGCGAGACCGAGCGGGAACTGGTAGTCGTCGGGCTCCAGGTCCCGGCCCTCCTCGAACGCCCTGATCGCCGCGGCGTACTGCCCAGCCTCGTGCAGCGACAGGCCGGTCTCCAGGAACACCCGCGCCAGCAGGCGCCGGGCCTCCGCGTGGTCGGGCGAGCGCTTGAGGAGTTGGCGCAACGTCCGCTCGGCCGCGTACCCCTCGCCGCGCTCCAGCTGTAGCCCCGCCAGGCGGAGTTGGACATCATCGTCGTCGGGGGCGGCCCTGGCGGCGCGCCACACCTCGTTGTACGCGGCCTGCTCCTGTCCACTCGCCAACAGCGCGTCCACCAGTTGCAAGCGCATCTCCATATCGTCCGGGTCCGCTTTGAGCGCTTGGCGGAAGACGGCCACGGCCTCACCCGGCTGGCCCGCGCGCTTGTAGCATTCGACCACGCGGCGGCGCACCCAGGCCCACTGGGCCGCGCTGGGGGCGCCCTCTCCACCCCCCGTATCCAGGGCGGGCGCCGCTGCCACGGCGTCATCCCCGGCAGCCCCGCCCCGCGCCTTCCGCGTGTCCACGGCGGCCTGCCGGCGCGGGCGCGTGCGTAGCATAGCGCGCCAGGTCTCGGCCGCTTCTAGCCAACGTTCTTGCGCCTCATAAGCCAGCGCCAGATTGTGCAGCAGTGGGCGGGGGGAGCCCAGGCCCGTGCTCGCGCTCACGATGTCGCGAGCGCTCTCCCACAGCCGCGTGGCCTGCGCCCAATCACCCGTCATCGCCGCGGCATAGGCGCCACGGTCGAGCGCGCGGACTACCACGCCGGCCAGCGCGGGGCGGGTGGCGGCAAGGGCCAGCACGTCCGGCCCAATATCCGTGGCCCGCGCGAGGTCGTCCGCGGCGTCTGCCGGCGGCGTGTCGAGGAGGCGCAGCGCCGCCGCGGACATATTATCCAGCAACCACGGCCGGCGCGGGCTCTCCAGATCCTGTGAGTCCTCAGCGAAGACGCGCCGCCAGCGCCGCGACGCCACGTCGAAGGCGCCCGCCGCTGCGGCGGCCACCCCTTGATAGTACTGCCGGACCGTGCCGACTCGCGCCGACGGGAGCGGTCGATCGTCGTCGAGGACCGCGCGCGCCGCCGCGCCGTCCCGCCCCAGCAGGCTCAGACCCTGCCAGAGCCGCTCCAGCGGCCCATCGCCTAACGCCGCCACGGGCGCGCCACGCAAAAGAGCCTGCACGGGCGCCAGGGTCAGGCGCACGGTCGGCGTGCTGCCGGGGAGCGCGGCAAGGTCGACCGCCGGGTCCTGCTCCAGCGCGGCCAACGCCAGCGACAGGCCAGCTCCAGGCCACGCGGGGTCGCGCGCCAGGACCGTGCGATAGCGCTCGATGGCGGCGGGAAGCTCGTGCGCGTGGTGCAGGGCCAGGGCGAGGTGATACTGGTAGCGCGGGTCATCGGAGGCCAACTCCACGGCGCGCCGCAGATCAGGCAGACGGCTCACGCCCGCCGACAGGGTAAGGGCGCGCCGGAAGTGGGCCTCGGCCAGGGCCGCCGCCACGCGCGCGTCGTGCGCGGACAGGTCCGACCAGGCGGCGATAGCGTCAGCGAAACGGCCGGCCTGGAACGCGCGCAACCCCTCCCGGCGCGGGTCCGTGGCGGCCACGGGCGTCGGGGCTTTCGGGCTCCGGCGATCCTTGCCGCCCGGCCGTCTGCGATGCGCCATTAGGCATCTACCTCGATCACATGAGCAAGTCTGCCTTACTGTACCATGTGTGTCTCTTGACACTCCACACGGCTAAAGCCGTGGGATTCTTGGTTCGGCGACCGTTGCATCGTGACCCGGAGGCGCTGATGTCTGACACAATCTCCCCAAGCGTGACTTTCCGCGTGCCCCGCGGTAGAGACGCCGTTGGGCGTCATGGTGGCCCCCGAAGGAACGATCACCGCCATCATTATACCATAAGCGGGCGACCATGTGCGCCCGCCTTCGAAGGTCCGTCCAGGGTCTGTGAAAAGTCGGCAACTCCCACTGGGAGCGCAGACGTCTCGTCCGCCCTGGCGTCCAGGGGCGTGGGCCCGCCATCCCCACAGGGCCGGCGCGTCGCCGCCCGTCCGGCGCTCATCCCCCCCGACGCCGGGGCGGACGAGACGTCCGCGCTCCCAGAGTCGACGGGGGCGGGCGAGACGCCTGCGGTCCCAGGACTTTTCACAGACCCTGGAAGGTCCGTCGAAGCCGAGCGACCGCAGGCGCTGGATGAAATCGCGTCGTTTACAGGGCGCCCACTGGCTCACGCCCCGGCTCCCCATTGAGATCGATGCCCGCGAGCACGGGTAGCGGTTGTCCCAACTTACGGCCGACGAGGATCCAATCCTCCAACGTTGAACGCAATTCGTCCTCGCACTCCCGCAAGGTCAATCCGAAAGCCACAACGCCGACACATGCCGGTATGCGGCCAGCGTAGCTACCGTCATCTAACTTGTCGTACGTCGCCTCGCGCACCGCCTCGTCAACGTAATCGCTCAAAACAAACCGCGCATATGTCGCGTTCATACGATCCCCTCGCTCTATAGCGCTGCCCTGCGCCATTTATGTCAAATACATCCTGATACCGCATCAAAGCGTCGGCGCGGGTGTGATCGCGCCGTCCGACGCGGAGGTGACGAGCGCGGCGTACTTGGCGAAAACGCCGCTGGTGTAGTGCGGCGCGGGCGCTTCCCACCGGGCCAGGCGCGCCGCGATCTCGTCGTCGGAGAGCGCCACGTCGACGCGGCGCGCCTCCACGTCGATGGTCACCGTGTCGCCCTCGGCGATAATCGCGATAGGGCCGCCGCGCGCCGCCTCCGGCGCGACATGGCCGAGCATCAGCCCCCGCGTGGCGCCGCTGAAACGCCCGTCCGTGAGCAGGGCGACGGACTCGCCCAACCCCTCACCGACGATGGCCGAGGTCACGCCGAGCATCTCGCGCATGCCCGGCCCGCCGCGCGGCCCCTCGTAGCGGATCACCACCACGTCGCCCGGCACGATGCGCTTGCCAACAATCGCGGCCATGGCGTCCTCCTCGCGGTCGAACACGCGCGCCGGACCCTCGTGGCGCGGCCGCTCGTGCCCCGCGATCTTGACCACGCAGCCCTCCGGCGCGACGTTGCCGCGCAGGATGCACAGACTGCCGACCGGCTTGATCGGATTGTCGAGCGGGCGGATCACGTCCTGCCCCGGCGTCTCCACGGCCGTGGCCGCGTCCTCGGCCAGCGTCGCGCCGCCGATGGTGCGTTGCGCGCCGTCGGCGTAGCCGCCATCCACGAGGCGCCGCGCGATCACGGGGATGCCGCCGGCGCGGTCGACGTCGGCCGCGACATGCACGCCGCCCGGCTTGAGGTCGGCTAGCAAGGGCGTGCGCCGGCTGACGCGGTCGAAGTCGTTGATCTCGAGCGGGATGCCCGCCTCGCGCGCCAGCGCCAGCAGGTGCAGCACGGCGTTGGTTGAGCCGCCCGTCGCGGCCACGGAGGCGATAGCGTTCTCGAAGGACGCGCGCGTCAGGATGTCGCTGGGGCGCAATCCACGCCGCAGCGTCTCCATCACCAGCACGCCGGCGCGCCGCCCGATGTCGTCCTTGCGCGCGTCGACGGCGGGGATACTGGCGCTGCCGAACGGCGAGAGGCCCAGTATCTCCATGACCGTAGCCATGGTGTTGGCGGTATATTGCCCGCCGCAGGCGCCCGCGCCGGGACAGGCGTGGTCCTCCAGCTCCTTGAGTTCCTCCGGGCTCATGCGTCCGGCGATAGTCGCGCCGATGCCCTCGTAAACGTTGAGCAAGTCGATATCACGGCCCTTGTGGCGGCCCGGCAGGATGGTGCCGCCGTAGAGCAGCACGCTGGGTATGTCGAGGCGCACCAAGGCCATGGCCAGGCCGGGCAGCGTCTTGTCGCAGGCGCCGAGCGCGACGACGGCGTCGAACAGGTAGCCGCGCCCCGCCAACTCGACCGAGTCGGCGATCACCTCGCGGCTGACTAGCGACGCCTTCATGCCCTCGGTGCCCATGGTGATGCCGTCGCTGATGGCGATAGTATTGAACTCCATGGGCGTCCCGCCGGCGGCGCGCACACCCTCCTTGACCTGCGCGGCGAGGCGACGCAGGTTGAAGTTGCAGGGCATCGTCTCGATCCAGGTGTTGGCGATGCCGATAATAGGCTTGGCCAAATCCTCGTCGGTGAAGCCAATCGCCTTGTACATGGCGCGCGCGCCGGCCCGTGTCAAACCATCGGTAATCGCGCGGCTGCGGCCCTTGGGATCGTAGGTCATTCGAGTCCTCCTCACTTGTCGCCGATTGGCGCATCGTCCATCACGTCTGCTACAAGGATAGGGCAAGACTCATCATGGCCGCTAGGGGAAGAGACGCGCGATCGGGTAGGTGAAGCCAGGGACCACGTCCTCGCCGTCCAGCGTGTCTTCAACTCCTAGTACAGCTTGGCTTAATTACCTTGGCAGCCGGAGGACGCCTGCGACTGCGGTCGCATGGCAGCGCACGGGCACCGCGGCGCCTCGGAGACCGCAAAGTTATCTCAGCCAAGGTGTACTAGTGGGTCACGCCGCAATTGATGCTATGACATAAATGGGGGAGCGCGGACATCAATCGCTTTCGTCTAGGGTCGACGGGGATGACGAGATTGTGCCCGGCGTGACCATGATCCCCGCGCCAGGCGAGTCACCCGGTTACTCCATCGTCCACGTCGTCGGCGCAGACGACCTCGCCCCGACTCAGGGTCATGACCGGCCAGCCCGTGACCGCCCAGCCCTCGTAGACCGAGTAGTCGGCCCGCGACCTGAGCATGGCCGCGTCGATCGTGCGCGTGCGCGCGGGGTCGTCGATCGTGCGCGTGCGCGCGGGGTCGAAGATGACCAGGTCGGCGTCGCTCCCGACCGCGATCGCCCCCTTGCGCGGGTAGAGCCCCATGAGCTTGGCCGCGTTGGTGGCGGTGAGGGCGACGAACCGCTCCAGCGAGAGCCACCCCGTGCGCACCCCTGCGGAGTAGAGCATGGGCCGCAACGTCTGTAGGTTCTCGACGCCGGGGCGCGGGTCAGCGACGGTGAGCGCCGGGTCGAGCTTGGCGGCCAGCGCCCACGGCGCGTGGTCGGAACAGACGGTGTGGATCGCGCCCGCGCTCAAGCCGCGCCAGAGGGCGTCCACGTCGGCCTGCCTGCGCGGCGGCGGCTGGCCCAGATACTTCGGCCCGTCCGGCTCCGCCAGGCGCTCCTCGGTCAGGTGCAGGTAGAGCGGACGCGTCTCCACGTAGACCGGCAACCCCCGCGCCTGGGCCTCGGCGCAGACGGCGAGGGCGCGCGCCAAGGAGAGGTGCACGATGTAGACCGGCGCGCCCGTCGCCGGCGTCTCTGTTGTACTGTACACTGAGCGGCATTCATCGTGATCCGCGCCGTCCTTGAACCGACGCGCCTAATCGTCATTAGGCTCTCATCACTCGCTGGTCCGAACGAGGTGATAATGCCCAGGCTACGGCCGGTACCACCGCGCCCCGAAGACGTACCCCTTGAAGTCCTCGAACGGGGCGAACGGGGCGAACGGGGCCGCCGCGCCGGGGATATCCCCGCTCGTGCGGCGATTGAGGTCGTAGACCTGCCGCTGCATCCCCGTGCTATTGCCCACTTCGGCCATGGTCAGGAAGCGGAAGCCGGC
>JAABUV010000734.1_pt1 | contig 49773 bp, 94 predicted proteins | sample 5559971 | NCBI WGS metagenome assembly JAABUV01 (sample SAMN10711881, study PRJNA513362) | rock metagenome | isolation source: Antarctica rocks | place: Antarctica: Victoria Land, Knobhead nord | collected 2015-12-19 | reverse complement strand
GCAGCAAGCGTTCTTTGCGGCGGTGGGCGTGGCGCTGGCGCCCACGCTGCCTGGGGGCGCCGGCACGCCCCGCCCGGCGGGCCCCGGCGCTAGCAGGCTCGGGGCGCCCGGCGCGCGCCAGAGCCCCAGCTACAAGCCCGGCCCGGCCGCGCCCACCGGCGGCCAGCCGCGCGCGGGCGGGCCCGCCGCCGGCCGGGCCGGCACGGAGCGCGGTGGCGCGGGGCCGCGCAGCCCGCGGCGCGCGGCCAGCTGCCAGTGGGGCGCGCTGGAGGCGGAGGGCCGCGCGTTTGCCAGCGCGGCCGGCATGGACTCCGACAGCCTGCTGCACGACGTGCTCGCCGTCGCGGAGCGCGTCTTCGCGGCGCCGCTGGCCGCGGCCTGAGCGGCCGCGCAGCCTGCCCCAGACCTAGCCAGCGCCGGAGTGCGCCAGGCGGCGGCAAGCGCGCGCGCCGCTGCGCCGCCGGCGGCCCCACAAGCGGCACAGAACTTGGGTTTGCCAGTCTGCATGTGAGCATGCATGTCAAGAACTGGCGGGGTTCTGCTTGCGCAGTGCAGGCGGCCCGCATCTTAGGTTTACTCTGCAGGGTCAGGGGCGGCGCAGGACAGCCTGCCCGCCCGAGTTTGCATGCCTGTACGATATGCTGCCTGTGCGGGAACTTTCAGGCGTGGCAGGCATGGCCGGCGAGCCTGGGCCGGCAGCAGCGTGCCCACCAGAGCCGTTCGAGACGTCTGCGCTCCCGCCGCGCGCTCGAAATGCTGCTGCGTGGCACATGGGCGCCGAGCAAGGCTGCTTCACGCAAGGCGCAGCATAGGCGCCCGACAGCCGCGCACCCCGCCGCTTCGCCTGCCCTCAATTTTGGATTGTGTTGAGCCCTGGGTGCCAGCTCAGGAGGATGCGGTATTCAGCAGTGCCGGTCTGGGGTTGGCTGATTGCCAGGCATGCAGGCCCTGTGTGGCGAGTGGGGCGCGCTGCCGGCGGCGTCTGCGCGCGCAGCCGGCTGCGCCCGCTCCAGCAGTGCTGCTGCATTGAGCGCCGTTGGTGGGTAGGTAGTTGCCTTGCTCGGACAAACGCTGAAGTCTGTAAGTGCACTGTAAGTCCCTGCCCAGCTTCAACAGCGTGTGTCTCCTACAGCCTTTTCATCGCCAAGCAGCAGGTGACCTAGAGTGCGCAGGCAGCCTGCTCGCCTAAGCCGCTTGCAAACTTGCGAGGTAGCTTATTTCGCATCGCAAGGCAGTATCTGCAGCGGCCTGCATGCAGGCACCAGGGCCTCACTGCATGTGGCAGGGTACGCTCTCAGGTGCGCGCGCAGCCTGCAGCCAGGGCGCGGCTACGAAAACGACAGCAGCTCCACGTCGAACAGGAGCGTCGCGTTGGGCGGGATGACCTGCGCGCCGCCGGCGCCTCTCAGGGCGCGCATCTGCCATGCTTCTGCACGTTCTGGGAGCAGCAGGCATCGCATGCGGGCAGCCCCGCTGCAGCAAGCAGGCAGGCCCTGCTCCAAGCAAGCGCAGCCAGACCCTCCATGAGGTCGGAGCGCACCCCGGCAGCGCCCTTCGCGCCATAGCCGTAGTCAGGCGAGATTGTCAGCTTCGCCTGCTCGCCCTTGGACTGCGCGTCCGTGCACCAGAGGCGCGTCAGGCAGGCCTCGTCGCGCCCCCGCTCCCTTCCATAAGCATGGCACACCACCCCCTTCCAAAAGCAAGGCGCTCCACCCCGGCGAACAGCACTGAAGCGCACACTGGCCGCATGAAGCACAGAGCAACACAAGGCTTCCTCCTGCAGGAAAGCGCATGCGACCAGGGAAGCGGTCCAGCCAGCCCTGCTCTGCTGATCAAGGTGGCAAAATAGGCGCACCATCTTGGCGACACCCTCGTCCCAGCCCCTGCCGCCCCGAAACCTCAGAAGTCAGTCGCCACACCGCTGCAGCTCATGCCTGCAGCACACATAACGGCACCAGGCTTTGTTGAACAGCTACCGACAAAGAGAGCACTTGCTCACCCTCTCCTCTTCAAGCACCAGTGCGCGCGCACTGGGACTGCAAACTCCTGCCAGCACCTGGAGCGTGCGCCTGCTTGGATGTGACTATCACTGTATGGAATGCAGGGCTCTGTTCGGCATTCATCCCGCCTTGAACACACTTCCAAACCATCCCGGCAACCCGGTCTATTCAAATGGTTGTGCGCACTTGATGACCTGGCCCTGACCCAGGTTGAAGGAGAACGGCTGGCCGCGGTCGCGCGACGAGTCAAACTTCTTCCCGTTGGTCAGCGTCCCGGTGTAGTGGACATTCACCGTCTGGCCTGCGCACGTGGCCATGGGACAGAGTACAGGAGTTGCGCGTTGGCCAGGAACACCCACTCCTATGCCTCCAAACCCGAACGCAGTCCGCGCACCCCCCTCACAAGCGATCATAGGCTGCTATGGGCATGTGCAGGCGGTGGCACATTGAGTGCATGGCACTTGCAAAGCAGCAAGGGCCCTCTTGAGTTTTACGCTAGCGCTAAATACTGGTCACGTGTTGCTACGCAAGGCAGCCTGGGTGGCTACGTACGTTGACATGCAGTGCACCTCATGCAGTCCGTCATGCACTAATGACAAACTTGTGGTATGCCACTTACACGAAACACCGAATCAGCCCACAGGACATTGCCATGCAGGATGGACGTGGACCTTTGCAAGGTACCCCCTGCGCCGGGAAGCTGCCTGCGCCCGTCCTGGCGCACAAAGGACAGCGGCGGCGGCCGCTATTATAGCAGACCGTGCGAAGGCCTGGAGGGAAGCGGCACCTTTCTTGGGGTAGTTGGTGCTGTCACCAGGCTTGATGGTCTCCACATCCACACCCATTGCGCGAGTGACGAGGCGGCGAGCGGGGAGTCTGAAGGCGGCGAAGGGAGGGCCGCGCAGAGAGGGACCGGAGGGCGTGCATGGGAGTCTCACTGGCGCTGTTCTCTGGCACGCATGGAAGGGGCCTAGGGTCTTGTGTCAAGCCTTCAGGCTTTCCAAAGAAGGCAAGGGCCAGGCATGCGTCTCAGCTTACTAGTGCAACACTGCAGTACCACACACCGCTTTACGTAGCCCATTACACATGGTGCGGCACCACGGTACTCTCACGCAAGCACTCAGAAGCGTTGGTAAACGCTGACTGCAACACATACAGGACTTCACCAATACTGCGCGGTCAGGCTGTACAGCCATATAAAAGACACCCATGCTCTTCAAGCACACCGATGCAAGGACTTCACACTCAATCAGGCGCGCCGAGGGGAGTAGCCGATAAACACTGTGCAGCACTGTGCAAATTTTCTGCAAAGAAGGCAGACTACTGCTGTAGCAGACGTTGCATCATCCACATATCCTAAAGCCAGGACTCATGTTGCAGTGCACTTGCATGCATGGTCTTAAGTGATTGCAACTGTGGAGCAAACATGCAGTTGTCAATGACCTTCACTTTTCCGTGTCTAGTGCAGCTTTGCACGCATCCTGCAATTCCAGGCACTCAGAGACCGCAGTGTGCATAATGCATTCTAGTCCATGACCACAGCACTGTGCGCATTCACCATAGCGGGGTAACGTTGAGTGCAGCTACTCTGCACCAGCCGGGGCGGACACATATTGCAGAGTGTCACGGCATAGCTTCATGTTGAGCGGAGCATGTTTCAGGGCGCAAGGATGGCTGTGAGTGCTCGTGCACACACGCGTAGGCCTCACATCCACAGTCACCTGGCAGTGCTACTGTTGTCTCTGCTCGCAACAGGACAGCACACGCTTAGCTGAAGAGCGGTGGCACTGCAGAGGTGGCTGAGCTTCACCAGAAAGCACCCAAGATATCTCGCTAGGGCACCAAGCTGTAAATGCGCTGGGAACCCACCACGCGTGCGGCCACTTCAGATGCTGAGAGACCATATTAAGCAGCGTGCATGTGTACTGCTTCCTCAGGAGTCGGTCCAGGACGAAGGCGACCCACCACGCCATGACACCCCAAACGATCAGCACAGCAAGGAAGGTGAACAGGGCATACTGCGCCTGAACCGCGTCACGGCCAGGCGGCATCCTGATGCAGCAGTCTGACAGCGGCATTGTGCGCCAATCCGCAAGTGTTTTGGCTCAAGCTGACTACACATGTTTTCGAGCATGATGTCTGCATTATAGGGTATGAGCCCTGAAAAGCCACACTGCCAGAAGAGCTCACCCACAAGCTCAACAGAAAGTGCTGCTTCACTGAGATGGCCCTTCGAGATGCCGTGCAGGGGCACTGGCTTGTGCTCGCCTCCTTCATGTGGTGCGGCCTTGTGGTGCTCATAGCTGTGCCGCTTTCCAGCGTCTTAACCAGCCTCCTTGGACAGCTCTATGCAAACATACTGTGGTTTTCAGCCACGTCTCTGTGCTGCTGTCTCTGCCTCTGGTGAGTCCCCAGCAGGCACGCAGCACGATGCCTCTTTGATAGCAGTGCTTGTCATAACAGCGTGGCAAGAGCGCAGGTCACGCAGCCGTGAAGAGCTGCGGGAGCGCTGCGTCATGTTTGCCGCCGCCATTGCGTTTACGCTCTGGGGTTTGACGTGGTGGTGGACTGCACTGAAACTGGACAGCCTCCTGGGAAAGCGGCGCACAAGCCTTGTGTACATCCTGGCCTTCGTGGTGTTCTACGCTCCTGCTTCTACTATCCTAGCGTCTCTGTACTGTGCATGGTGCGTCCCGAGCGCGCATGCACCTCCATACCTTCGTTGCAAATGTAATGATTTCCTCCGCGCTGCACATCAATCTTATGAGGCCCATGCAGCTTTGCAGAGCGCCCTTGTGTGTAAGCTGACACGCTATGCAGTAACTGCGCCAATCACTTGAGCTCAAATGCGTGTGACCGTGCACAGGCGAGAGAGGCAGCGAGCCGCACATGAGATGCAGATGCAGAGCCTGAGGCAGGAGCATGAACACGAGCTACAGCGCATGAAGGAGCTGTGTGCATGCCTGCAAGGAGAAGTCCGTGCCGAAAAGCAGCAACTCGCCATCGGCATCCACTCACCAAGCGAGGAGGAAGAGTCTGCACGCCGAACGGAGCGCATCCAGTAGCTCTGTGCACAAATCGGTGACATGCTGCTCGTAGAAATGCGCGACCTTCAGGGGTAGGCGCTCTTACCAACGGCTTGCAGCCATTTAACATTGAGTGGCATGCTGAGCGGCTATTATCAGCCTGTTCCGGTCTCTGCTAGTGACTTCCGGGCGTGTGCTTCAGCACTGGACAGCGCTGCCTACTGCCTGCCCCTGCCTGCCTGTGGCGGCTTGTGAATATGCAAGTACTAATACACAAACACGCATTTGGCCAGTGCAGCAATGGGGCGATGTTTTGGTGCGTGTGATGCATTTTGGTCTGATGGAGGGAGTGCATCTGATGATGCATGCGACTGCCACAGGCAGACCTCAGGGCATGTTCAAAACACTCACAAAGCCGTTGACGGATACCAAAGTTTGTAAGTGCACAAGGTTCAACATCACGGTGTTCTCTGGGGTCGCTCGTGAGAAGCAGCGCTGAGCAGGCAAAGTGTGCGCAGTCATCAGTGTATCTACCATGCGGATCAAGTGCAGCTTTGCATGCATCGTGCACTTCCAGGCGCGCAGAGGCCGCATCGAGCATTCAAGCAGTCTAGGCCATGCCACAGCAGTGCCAGATATGTTCAGCGCCCTCTGCCGCAGGTGCCGCGCAGCAGGCCCTGCCCTTCGCACCAGCGCAGCACAAGCTGCAGCACGGCAACCGTCCCACAGCGTCCCACAGCATCCCACAGCATGACTGCAAGCCCTTATGCAGCCCCAGCATGTTTGCAACAAGCGCACACGCGGCTGCCAAGGTATCAGACCTGCTCCCGCTGGCTTGTGCCCTGCTTTGTTTCATGCAGCATCAGGACATCATGGCAATCGCGTGCTGTATTCCTGCATGCGTAGCTATTGAGGCACTGCACTTTTGACTGGCAGCCCTGCATGGAGCTGCGCCCGGAAACAGCCGCAGCTGCTTAGACATGGGCGCAACCCATCCAATCAACTGCGATAGAGCAGCCTGAGCAAGCTGGCAGGCAGGAGGAATACAAGTCATGGCCATCACCATGTCATGGTGCTGCAGCACCCAGCATACCAAAAAGTCTTGCAATGCAGCCGCGAGGGGCACCGGCTGGTGATGGTGAGGCAGGCCGCCCGGCCGCTCAGGCACCCAGGAAGAGCGCGATGACCAGCAGCAGGACGGCGACGACGGTGTAGCGCACGGCGGCGCTGACGAGCGCCCAGGACACGGCGGCCACCTTCCACAGCACGTTGGCCGCGGCGGCCAGCAGGAGCAGCGTCAGCGCGGCCGCCAGCACGTTCTGCACCAGCGACTCCCCTGACTTCTCGTCCTGCGCACGACACGGTTGTGCCTTGGCCGATGGAGGGCAGGCGCAGCTGTCTCTACAGCGCGAGCACACTTTGCTGCGGGAGCCTGGTAGGAGCCAGGTCGCTTGCTGCACTCGCCCGGGTATGACAAGTGCACCCACACTATTCAAAGGACTGTCAAGCGAGGGGCTCTTGCAGCTGCGGAGCGCACACCTCGTACAGAATGTCGATGAGCTGGCTGTCCGTGAACTCCTCGACGCCCCAGTCGTCGGGCTCGCTGCCCCACGTCTCAAGCAGCGCATCCTGGGCCAGCCACGTGCTTGGTAAGTGCGTGGAGCAACCGCGTGTGGCACACAAACATGGGCAAGCTGCTGCGGTCGTGCCTGCAGGGGGTCCTCCTTCCAGCCAGGCTCGCGTGCGGCGATGCGCACATCTCGCTGCGGGCCCTTTGGGCACCGAGCGCAAGGAGTCAGGTGCCCTAAATGCACAAGCGGCGGCCCCTTTGTGCCAAGCACCTGCTTGTTGTGGGCTGCAAACATCAACTGGACATCGCATGCATAGCACGCCACTGCCGCTTCGTCGCTCCGTGTTCCAACTGCAACGTGTAGCTGAGCTGCTTCTTCCTGCAATTGCCTGAAGCGTTGTTACTATGTTCTCTTGCCGTTCAATTGTGATTGAGTGGAAAATTACCATCATGAGAGGTGATTTCATCTCAGGTGATCACCTGCCTAGGCATCATACTTGACGCGCATCATACTTGCCTCACAGTTTGCAGGCCTGCATATCACATGATGCGAGCTTGCATCTGCATTGATGCATCAACAACTGCATGCCTGCCAACTGCACCAAGCACGCGTTCTGTCTCGCGCCAGGGCACACATTCTGTGTCTGTGGCACTGCCTCACAGATGTGCCTCAAAGCTGGCGGGGGGTGAGAGTCGCTTGACCCCTTCATGCCAGGTTGTGACTGGTACAAATGCCCAAACATAAGCGGTTTCGCTCATGCTGTATGTCCGGGATAGCCGCAACACGCACTGGCGAGGTGCACTGCGACCAACCACATGCATGACACCGTTGCTTGTGCACACTCTCGGTGCATGAAATGAGGATACTGCACCTTCAACGCATCCGCTCCCAAAGCTTGGCAAGTGGCAAGAGTGGGCGCAGCCAGCCATACGTAGTGCATTGAGGCCCGGTCTTGGTACCTCAAGCAGGTTTATACGCACATGCCTTACACAGAGTGTATCCTGAGCTTCACTCATAGTAACATACTGAAGTGCATCTCAAGCAGCAGCTCGCAGAAGCATAGCGGGCCAGAGCATGTCAGCCCATGGGTACCAGGGCGTGACTCGCTCCATGCCCTGCCGCATCACTTGGGGCCTGCACCAACGGCGCCCAGCGGCAGCGCATGCAGATGGGCAGCATTTGCCGTGCTCTCCTGCTCAGCTGCGGCCCCTGCAACAGCCAGGGCTTCGCCTCTGCCGGCTGCATCCTCCGCGTCAGGGCCGGAGTGGACCGCCCGCCCGCCCTCAGGCCCAGCAGCTAACCAAGACACGGCATGCTCACCTGCCGGCCCCACCGCCGCCAGGCCGCCCGGCGCGTCAGTAGCCCCCGCGCTGGTGCTTGGCGATTCGTCGGCCTGCGCCCGCCCCCCGCTGACGCCAGCAGCCGCCGGAGCTGCCTGGCCCAGGCGGGTGTCGGGCGCGTCCAGGATGGCGCCCCCCACGTCCAGACACGCGGCAAGGACGCCCGGGGCCGGTGCGCCCGCTCCTGAGCCAGCCTCGGGCGCGCCCGACACAGCGGCCTGCCCGGCCCTGGGGGCGTGGCCCAGCTGCGCCCGCGGCGACGGCACCCCTTGGGCGTGCATGTCTGGGCACGCTTCGGCTGCCAACGTCGGCAAGCTGTCCTCCTGCGGCAGGGTCGGGGGACCAGGCGCGGCAGCGCCCGCCTGCTGCTCGCGGCGCTTGCGCTCCAGGTAGCGCCGCTTGAGCGCGCCCAGCTCCGCCTTGAGGCTGGCGGCCTCGCGGCGGTGGTCCGCGATCAGCACCTGCGGCATGGCACCGTTCAGCGCACTCGCCGAGTTCGTTGGAAGAGGAACAAGCGGCTTGCTGGCGACGGACATGCCGTGTGCAGGCCAGCCCTTAGCCTGGCTTGTAGTGTCTGCAGACATTGCATGGCCATGGGCGTCATGTCTTTCGTGACACGCATAACGTTGCTCGCCGCAGCGGCTGACAGCATGTTCAGGCGGCAGCAGCCTAATCAGAACCTACTCAGGTGTCTGGCTGCTTGTGTGCCTCAATGCCCAAAAGCCCACAGCGGGGGAGCGCTTGCAGAATGCTGCGCGCCTGGTTCATGCTCAGCTCGCCCGCCAGCGCCTTCAGCTGCTTGGTCTTGGCGCGCAGGTCCGCCTGCATGGTCCAGCCGCCCAAGTATCCACAAATGCAGAACATGCACGCGCGCGGTGCCGCTCGGACCCCGGACTTGAAAATGATTAAGAAGCTGAGCGGGACATGCCAGCCTGGCAGTACCAGGCACGGACGTGTTGCCAAGCTGCAGGAAGGGGGCCGCGCCTGCATGCCGCCCAGCTGCTCGATGGCCTCGGGCCCAGGCTGGCGCGCGAGCGCGGCCCGCAGCGCGGCGAGGCCCTTGCCCTGCTCGGCCAGCTGCAGCTCGCGCTCGGCGACCGCCTCGGTCTGCCCGATCAGGCGCCGCTGCAGCGCCTGCACCTTCAGGATCATCTCGTACGTGGTCGGGTCGCTGCCCTCCAGCTTGCGCCACCTGCGCGCCCCCCGCCGCTTGCAGCCCAACCCTGTTCTGTTACCTAAACCCATCGTGCAGCCGGCCTGTAGGATCATCTCGTAAAAGGTAGGTTTGCTGCCCTCCAGCTTGCACAACCTGCGCGCCCCCCGCCACTGGCTGTAACCGCTTGCAAACTAACCCTGTCCTGCAATCCAACCCCAGTCTGCATCCGGAACCCCTGTTCACACACCATGCAACAGAGCACGGGCCCTGCATGACAGCGCGCTCGCATGGCGGCGCGGCGGCGCGGCAGCAGGCGCGCCCCAGGGCGCACCGGCCGTCGCCGCAGCACCGCCAGCACCGGTCATCATGCAACAGTGCGCCCTCAGGCTAGGGTCAGGATACCCTGGCCCAGGCCAGCCTGCTGGCCGCGCTGCAGGGGCGCGCCTGTGCACGTTCAGCGGGTTCTCCAGCTCCTCGGACAGCGCCTTGACGCGCGTGCGCTCCTGCAGCAGCTCGCGGCCCAGGTGCGCGACCTGGCGACAGATCAGCACTCAGCCGGTGGCGTCGAGGGGAGCCGCATGTCTCGATGCAAGTGAGAGGAGCGCAATCGCCGCATGTGCACAAAATGCGTGAAGGGAACGGCGCACGCCTTCGGTTTAGGCCCATCAACTTAAGTTGGCAGCGCACGCATGCAGGCCTGCGTGTGGCAGCCCCTGACCCTAAGGCAGATGCCGGGCGATGGTGAGCACACATGCACCCCCAACCAGGGGGCAGTGCCCAGCACGTGGCAGGGCAGACAAGCGCCACTGCATGATGCGTCTGGGGCTCAGGCCCTCGACGCCAAGACGAGCATGCAGGGCAGGGTTAGGAAGGCGCCATGACGGGCGTGCAGGGTGATATCAGGCGGGCGCCACTGACAACGCGCAGAGAGTGGGCTGACATGGGCGCCATGCAAGCCCATGTAAGCCCTGGCGGGCGGGCGGGGGCGCGCCTCGCGGCGCAGCACGTCCACGTTGGCGACGCCCGTGCGCAGCAGGTGCAGCTCGCGCCGCGCGTCCGCCAGGCCCAGGCGCAGCAGCCGCAGCTGCGCGAGCCGGTCGCGGTACGCCGCGTGGCCCTGCCGCCGCCCCCCATGCGTATGTGGGCCTGCCGCTCAGGGCGGCCCGACCTGCCCCCATCGGCCCCCCAGTGTGGGCCCGCGACGTGCCGCCACATGCCCTGAACGAGCCGAGGGCATGCCAGGTCGCGCGCCTGCAGCAGGGTGGCCTTAGGTCTAGGGTCAGGAGCGCGCGCCTGGGCCAGGGCGGCCTGCTGCAGGCGCGTCTTGTGGTAGAGCAGCGCGAGCTCGTCGTTGCGGCGCACGAGCTGCGCGCCGAGCAAGTCGCGCTCGCTGGCTACCAGGTCCACCTCGCGCCGCTGCCGCAGCCGCTCCTGCGCGCCGGGCGCCCCGTCACCCGCGCATCTCCGGCGCATACGGTTCCTGCAGGGCGCGCTGGCTCGCCGCCCGCCACGCGCTGTCGCGGCAGCTCCTGCCGTGCAAGCGTTGGTCAGCCGCGGCTGCCTGTCGGCCCTATGCTGCGCACGCCTTGCTGCGGCGGAGCACCAGGCACCATCCGAGGCCCAAACTGACAGGCAGCCCGCGCCAGTGGCCAGCCGGCGCGCCTTGTCGGCCTCCATGATGACCGCGTTGAGCTGCTCCACCTCCGCCGCCTGCTTGGCGACGACGCCCTCTGCGTCCCGCACGCGCTTGCCGGCCTGCGGCGCATGGCGCAGGAGGCGTGCGCTGCGGGCTCATGGCTGCAGTCACCAGCTCGCAGAGCTGCTCCACAAAGCTTACATGCACTTGGCCGCTGCGACATGCTGGCGTGATGTATATATTGTATGCTGAGCTATGCTGCCATATTCGGGCTGGTCTGAAGTGAACATAGTGCTCTGCGGGGCTATGCAGGATCCTGGCTCTGCTGCTCCATACAGCTCAGGCGCTTCACACTGTGCATGGAACAGAACATTGCACGGAACAGAACGGCATCGACGAGGGCCATGAGCAGTGGGACCACGGCAGCATGCCGCGCGCGCCTGCTCGCCCTCGGTGCGCAGCGAGTCACACTCCTGCTCGGCGCGCACGTGCCCGAAGTGCTCCTTGACCAGCGCGGCGTCCTTGGCCATCACCTCCGCTTTGAGCTGCTCGATCTGGTGCGCCTGCGCTGCCATGCCATAGCAACTTATACCTTCTGCACGGCGCCCGAGCTGCTCAGTCTGGGGCGCCCGCGCCGCCGTGCCCCAGGAACACATACCTTGCATGATGCGAGGCATGCTGAAGTACGACTGCGTTCCATGTTGCATCAGAGGAAGCAGCAAGGCACACTCCCATCATTGCCGAGGACTGACTCATGCGCTTCAAGTTTATGAGACATGTTTATCCTCGCTCTGCTCCCGCTAGATGCAAGGGCAACAGTGCGGTGCACGAGTGCAGCGCAGCGCGCGCAAGCACTTCTAGGGCAGCGCGGCGCGCACGAGGATCTTGAACTTGCGCTTGAGGTCCAGGATCTCGTCCTGCGCGGCGATGAGGTTCTTGGAGTACAGGTTGCGGTCGCTGCGCACAGCCTCGTACAGGTTCTGCTGCTGCCGCAGGCCCGCCTCGCCCTCCGCGATCTGTCGGCGCGCGCCAAGGCTCAGGCTCTGCATCGTCCCTCTCATAGTTCAGGAGGCCGTGCCTGTTCACTGTCAGCGAAAGGCTGGCATGCATGCCAGCCTCCTAGGTCACCCCTTGCCTGCGTGTGTCCCATTTTTCAGCACTTGCTCTTGCAGAGGAGAGGTTCCGTAAAGCTGGCATGTAATACGAGCTGCTGCAGCCTGTGAGCTGGCGCCTCTGACTCACAGGCTCTTCGCAAGTTGTGATAGCTTCTCTGTGATAACGCCAGCTACACTGAGTTGTGCTGCACTTCTGCGGCGCATGCTGGGAAGCGGCGGCGGGGCGTGTTGCCTTCTTCTGCAGGTCGGCGATGGCTTGCTCGCGCTGCGCCACCTCGGCCAGCGCGGCCGCCAGGCGCGTGCCCGTCCCGGCAGCCTCGGCCGCCTTGGCCTCGCGCTCGCGGTCCAGGGCCTGCGCGCGCCGCGCGGCTGTGCGGCGCGGACATCAATGTGGTCTGCTGTATAGAGCATAGGGTGAAGTTAGGGCATGACGCGGTGTGACGCAGCCCCCTTGCGCTTGCTGCTGAGCTCCAGGGCGCTGCAGCGGCCGGCGACAGGCAACCCAAGCAGCGCAGCGCATTGGTCTGGGCTGCCGAGCCGCATGCTGCGCTCCCTTGCCTGGTCTGGCCTCAGGCGTCCAGTGAGGATTGCGAAACAGCTGTGCTCTTTCTCCTTCCAGCATCAAAGACACTACGTGGCTGCTCGCCAGCGCCTGTGCTGCGGCGCATGAGCACGGCCGCTGCGTGTTGCAACCTACTGTGGCAAAGTCGACATGCACAGCGAGTGATGCATCAGACCGGCCTGTGCGGTGGGATGGCGGGCCGCATGTATCGCCAACGCCAGGCAGCAAGCGAGAGCGTGTGCACACATGGAAGCGCGCGCAAGTACAGCCTGCCGCTAGGGGAGGCGCGGAGACCGCTGGCCTCAAGATGGGAGCGGGCGAACGGGAGCCGCGCCTGCATGGCGCGCTCGCCGGCGGCCGCGTGCGCGCGGAAGCCCGCGATCTCCTGCTCCAGGTTGCGCCGCGTGTTCTCGTTGACGAGCATCAGGTCCTCCTGCGCCGCGCCGCGCCCGGCTGCAGCGGGGCCTACGGGTGGGGTAGGGTAGGGTGCACTCCTACCCTACCCCTGCGGCACGCCGCCCGGATGCAGCGGGGCCGGCTCGCGCCGCTGGCCGCCATCCGTCTGGAGGGCGCAGGGGGTGCAGGAAGGCATGGGCCGGCTCGTGAACTGTATGCCAACCTTGCGGGTTCATGGTGGTGCTCAAGAGGGCACGCTGCAAAGCCCTGCATGCTAGCATCAGTGCCATCCAGTGCCTGTAACGCGCGCATGTGACACGCGGAGTGCTTGTTCAAGCCTAGCTGCCAATGCTTGCACCTCAGCTGAGCTGCGACAGCAGATCGGGGCAAATATCCTGTATGAACAGCTGGCAATGCACCCACCTAACACTCACACAAGCCCGCAGCACCACGACAGGGACAAGCACCACAGGGCGGCCTTGAGCCGTCAACAGGCACAATGTGTAGCATTGGCTACTGGCAACTCCCTGCAGTGCGCCTGTGCGGCTACCTTACTACACACATGCTGGAGGCATGCATTTTTACTGTGCATCTGGACTCAAAACTTTGCTTGAATGGCAATGTCCTTTCGCAGCGCGGGCCATGTTACGGAGGTGCACCGCTGGGCGCGATAGATGAGCGAACAGCCAGCCGCAGCCCGCAGCCATCAGACTTCCTTCTGGTTGGCAAAGTACGTCTTGCTGCCCTTGGGGTCGGGCTTGATCGTCTCGCGCCCGGGCTGCCACCCGGCTGGGCACACCTGGACCCACAGAGCATACAACTTACTGCAGCAACTGCCTTGCTACATGAATGATGTGGCATGAGTGCCAGCAGACATGCATTGAGGGCAGCTGCTCTGCAGCACTGCCGAACATGAGCAGGCAGCAAAGGCCGCAGCAAGCGGTCGCCGACTCAGTCCACAGCGGGCAGGTGGCAGTAGTTTGAGAAACGCTGAGCTGCCAGGGCGGGTCGCCAGCAGCGCACCTCGCCATGCTCGTCAGTGAACTGCGCCAACAGGCACACCTCTGTCAGCGGGTGGCTGAAGAATGATGGTGTGGTCGACGAGCTCCTCGCGACCAGCGAAACAAGTGCATGCACCCGGTGCGCCAACGGTGCAGAGCAGCACGAGCAGGACTTGCGAAGGAAGTGCCTGTGCTTGCACATACAGGGCTGCACCGCCATTGACGCTGGACGCTCACGGCCAGGGGCACGACCCTGCGGCACAGGTGCGGCCAGCACAGGCCCGCCCGTTGCCTGCACGCCCCGCGCACCTGGAAGGCCTTGACCAATCGCAGCGTCTCGTCCACGCTCCGCCCGACTGGCAGGTCGTTGATGGTCATCTGGCGCAGGATGCCCGTCGGCGATATGATGAAGAGGCCCCTGCACAACACGACGAGGTGAGAACGAAGAGCTTACTCCTTGTCAGCTGTTTGCACAAGCGCTGGCATGCTGCGAATGGCCCTCCTGCACCTAGGCCCTGAAAGGCGCATGCAATGAGCGGCATGCTGGCTTGCAAGGGTTAGGTAACAAAAAGAGTAATTTCCCATCCTGAGTCCGCATGCGCACAGCCATGACAGGTCCATGCAGACTGTGTGTTTCCTCGGTGACACTAGGTGCCTCCACCCCCGACTGGTGCGGCTCTGTCAGTGAGCACGACCCCACTCACACTGCTGCCAAAGGCATGGCTAGCAGCTACACAGAGTCCATTCCAGCAACCATGGGAGGCTCACCGCAGCGCAAGGCCCGCGTCCTCACCCTCGGTTATGAGCACGCCTGGAACACATACGTAGAGTCTGGAGCAAATATGCACTTGACATGACAAGACATGACAATCCAGCATACAGGACATCGAGAAGCATTGAAGGGTGCAGCAGCGATGGCTTGAAGGTTTGGACGCCTACGAAGAGGTAGTGAGTGGCGGGGCTGCTCACCATACTCGTTCGAGATTGACTTTGTTATGTCAGACAGCAGCGGGTACTTCAGTGCCCCCACGCCCCCGGTCTTGCGCGGCTGCTTGCACGCGCGGCAGTGTCAGAGTCCCGACATATGCACCATATGCGTCCCTTCCAACGTCGCACAGCAAGGCCAAGCCCCCCTACCTGCTGCTCCCATGCCAAGTGGCTGTACACGTTGTCGACGCTGGCGCCCACCACCTGGGTCATGAGTCCGCACTCGCCGGAGTCAGCAGCGTGGTCTGTGCGCACACTTGGTGACGTGAACATGGAAGAGGGATACCACCTCGGCGTCAATCTCACGAAACTCCTCGATGCGGTCGCTGAAGGCAACAATCTCGCTGGGACACACAAATGTGAAGTCCGCCTGCAGCGTGGTGACATCAGCCATTCCTTGCGGGCGCCTCATCGAGCACACAACAGTACAGACGGTGGCATCAAGTTAGAAGGGCGGGAGGGGTGCGTGCCGGGTAGAAGAAAAGCACCAAATACTTCCCTACAAGTTGCAGCAACACAGCCTCAGCTCGCATGCTGCAATGCTAGAAGCCATCAAGTATTGCTTGCGCTCCTGCAAGCAATCCATGGCACCTGCATACAGCAGCGCGAAGCACAACACACCGTGGTAGTCCTTCAGGGAAATTGTTTTGATCTCGCCGTCCACAACGGCCTGCCCAGACCATGCCGGCGCCGGCCTCCCGACGGCCGCGCGTCGCGCCACATCTGCTGTTACAGACACAGCCGCCATACAGAGTGACAGGAGCAGCAGCAAGAAGTGCATGAGGAGGCGGCTAGAATGCAATGCGCACCATGCATTTTACCATGCCGTACATATTTTCTTTAATACAATTTGTTATGCGAGCTCGACAGACAGCGCAGTCACACGTGCATGGACACCCGCAGCCAGCATCTGATTCGGATGCTGAGACAGCCTAATGTCCACTACACCTTGTTCAGCAACAGGTACAGACTTCATCTCTGCCGCCCTCGGCTTTGGATGGCTAAACGCTCAAGGCACTGCACAATGCGAAACTGCCCACAAAGGAATACATGGGCCACGGCTTCACACTAGGCCCTAAAATACATGCTCGTTGCAGATATGCAACAGACATGCCTGATGGCAGAGGGGGACAGACTGCAGGCAAGCAGCGCGCGCCGGGGCTGCAGTGCAGCCATCAGCTACTCTACAATGCTGATGCACGGCAATGCTTCTGGCCCTCAGTACCAAGTGATGCAAGCACGTCAGCCCGATGCTACATATGTCGACGCCCTGGATACCTTTATCACTGCTATGGCGGGACCTCGCGCCGCATCAACCTCACTCGCTACACAGGCCCGGCCATAGCAGCGCAGCAGTGAGCGGTGTAGCCAATGCCTCCAAGCTGCAGACGTGCTGCAAGCAGCCTGGTGCAATGCCTGTACACCACGAGCTCGGGCTGAGGGATCCGGGGCTGGAGCTTGGGCCAAGAGCAACGTGCTCGTTGCTAAACTTCCCGCGTCACCTACCACACATGCACTGGGCTGCCGGCAGGGGCCTGCGGCGAGCAGACGAGCTGCGTGCAGAGTCTGCGCCGCAGACATCACTTTGTCGGCCACTGCGGCGCCACCTGATGCAGCGTCGTGTAGACGAGCTGCGCGAGCTCTGCCACAGCGGCGGGCGGCATCCGGCGCCCGGTGCTGACCAGGATCTCCAGCTGCAGCCGCGACAGGTCGTACCATGCCCAGCGCTTGTCCAGGTAGCCCATCACGATCATCTGTACAAACCCGCCCCACAGCGCCGTGGTCTCCGCGCTCACGGTGGCACTTGTGCCTGGCGCAGCCACGCATGAATTTAAAATGCAAGAGGTGCTGCATCTGCAGCACCTGGCACATGCCAAGCACAACACAGCGCACATGGTCCCCTCGGGTAGCAGCACCCACGGCCCAGTAGCCACCCAGACGAGACACTTCTGCTTCAGACCAGCTCTGCACACCACTGCACTGGGCGCAGTAGTGAGCGCAGTTGTGGCAAGAGCGGCAGCGGCACTGGCGCGCACAGAGCCCCAGCACTACTATGGACAGCCACGTACCACTCAGGAGGCAGCAGTAAGACTGCTAGTTAGTAGCGTGGTCGCCAGCCTCTGTCACATGTCTACACCACAGACAGCCCAGAGCACATTGCGATTGATAAGCAGCACGCCGCGAGTTCCGCAACAGCCGCACCTGCGCCAGACGACGGCAGCTGCAGGCGCGCGACAGTCTTGCGCGGCAGCTGCAACAGCGTGAGCCACACGATGCAGCAGTACAAGCTGCACTCTGGGTGCTCTGCCAGCTCGCTCGATATACTCGCCTCCGACCAGTTGCACTCAAACGCCAAGATTGAGCTCCGCGTGAAGGCCTGTAGCCACATGCGGCCATCAGCAGCAGCCCACTAACAGTGCTGTGCAGCTCAGCTGCCTTATGACAACAGTCACTGGGTCAGCCCTGGCTCGAACGTCACGGCATGTGAATTAGCCGGGCCCTGCTGGCGCCACACAGCGCGGACCTGCAGCGCGGCCGCGGCGCGCGTGTCGTGCCCTGCAGGGTCTTCCAGCACGCGGTAGCGCTGGATGAGATCGTCTGCGACGGTCACCCGCTGACCCACCGCGCTGGCGCGTACGCACGCCTTTGTGCGCCGCGCGCCTCCCTGTGACGTCAAAATGACGTTGGCACTCTCCTGTGCAAACATAAACAACAGGTGCGCCATCCTCAGCCAGGATTTGCGGTGGCCAAGCTGAATGCGTCCTCACATTCAAACTCCTGCCGGGCATGCAGCGCCGTGTGTGCGAAGACCTCGCGGGAGGAACTGCCCATACGTGGCGCTGCACATGCACGCGACAGCGGCAGCAGACAGGCTGCGTGGTCGACCACAACATAGCCGTTGTAGCAAAAGTCCTTGGTAGTTCAGAACTACTGCGTACTTGCCGCTTGTTCTGGTTTCCACTTGTAGGAGGCAGGGACTACCAAAGACGACAACAGTAGCCCTGGACTACCCTTGCACGTGCACGTGCACATGCCAATGATCCACCACTGGCGCAGCCCTGCCAGAGGGCGCCTAGCCATGTTCCTGCCTGCCGCCGCCATGCGGCTGGCGTGCGCGCTGCTGCTCGTGTGCCTGCCAGTGCGCGGGTCACGGCACCGCGGCGGCGACCTGGACGTGTCGGGCGCTGGAATAACAGAGCAGCTGCTGCATTTGGCGTCATTCTCGGACGACAGCGCCCCCGCCGTGACCCGCATTGTCTTCACGCCTAACGACCTCAAGGCTCGAGCGCAAGTGCCCTGTTCATTGACGCTGCAGTTTGCACACCGCTGGAAGGCTGCTCTGGGCAAGGCGCTGACAGGCTGAGCCGCGCGGGCAGGTATGTGAAAGAGCTGATGACCGAGGCGGGCTTGTCAGTTCGGGAGGATGCGGTGGGCAACATCTTTGGCCTGCTCGCAGGCGACGGCTCTGCAGGTCCGTCAGCCTCCCGTGTTGGCACTAGTCCAAACGTCAATAAGACTGCTCAGCTGCGGTCATGCTGCCAGCGTTGGTGATGCTGAGCTTGGGTTAAAATGCCAAGGCCACGTCTGGCCAAAGATATGCTGTGGTGCAGACTACCAGACGGGGTCGCACCTCACCTCCCTTCCAACGTCCCAAGCCAAACTGCGTGCCATGCAGGCGGCCTGGTGCAGACGGGGTCGCACACCGACGCCATCCCCCTGGCGGGCGCCTACGACGGCACGCTGGGCGTGCTTGGCGGTATTGCGGCCCTGCGCGCGCTGCACGCGGCCGGCTTCCGGCCGCAGCGCGGCATCGAGGTCATCATGTTCACGAGCGAGGAGCCCACGCGCTTCGCGCTCGGCTGCTCCGGCAGGTCCGCGCTCGCGCCCGGCCCTGCCACAAGCACTACCTGCCCAGCCAGCGCTTGCGTGAGCGTCTCTGCACAGCACCAGCCTCTCGGCATGGCTCTACGCTCAGCTTGGTGTGGCCTCCGCAGTCTCGTGGCAGAGCCGAGGGGCCGGCAAGCCCTGCACCGCTGCCTGACAGGTCACTGCACTCCAGCGCTGCAGCGCATGGTGCGTGAGACACATCGGTGTGCTTGTGCCCAGCTGAGCGGCTGGGCTGGGCCTGCCGCAGCCGGGCCATGGCGGGCGTGCTGCCGGCGGCCACGCTGGAGGCGCGCCTGGACGAGAACGGGACCGACATCCTCGCGGCCGCCACGGCCGCGGGCTATGGCGCTGCAAGCACCCAGGCGCGCGCACGCGCGACATGCCACCAAACTTGCCTGCATATGCGGCCAACAGGCAGCGAGCTCAGACAGATACAACCTGGGCATGTTTGCTATGATGATGGGGGTGGCACCAACGTGTCTGTACACGTGCATAATCTGCTTCATGTCGACTTTGAGTGCTATTTGGATATGCAGGCCGCAGTCAGGTCCATGTACAGCAGCTGGATGGCAACGTAGCGCACTTCCAACTTGAGCACTATGCTGGGACACACTTGCATGGCCCGTTGATGTACACCCTGCTAGTCCGAGCACGAGCGCCCTTCTACCTCCAGCTCGCGTCCGCGCAGGCCATGCTGGATGCCGTGCGCGTGGCGCCAGGCTCTGTCTCCGCCTTTGTTGAGGTGCGCAGCGCTGCACGCTGATAGCTGCTTGTGTGCTCCTGAGGCAGCTGGCTACGCTGACCTGCTACTGTCAGCAGTTCTGGACTGCATCAGTTCCGTGGACATTTCCTGCCATGACAGCCGTGTCAGGCGTACCTCGGCGAGTGCAGGACGGCACGTGATCCTTGCAGCACGCTGGTGCAAATGATTATCCGAACACCAAGCCCCTCCTGCTGGCAGAGGACGTTGCCCAAACAGAAGTGATGCGAGCACGGCGACGCTGCCTCATGCGGGCACCCCGCGCAGCTGCACATCGAGCAGGGCCCGGAGCTCGAGGCCAACGGCACGTCGCTGGGCATCGTGACCGCCATCGCGGCGCCGGCCGCGCTGCGCGTGCGCTTCTCTGGCGACGGCGGCCACGCCGGCGCGCAGCTCATGCCGCGCAGGCGCGTGGCCCCCCCAATGCGACGCCCGCGCTCTGCGCGGCAGCCTGGCCTGCCTGGACAGAGACGCACGCAGTGTGCTGTCGCGTGCGCCTGCGTGCGCCCGACGCGCGCGCGGCCTGTGCGATCGCCCCGGAGAGCACGCATCGGGCCATGCTGATGCAGGGACGACGCGCTGGTGCAAGGCGGGTCAGCTCTGCCGGCTGCTCGCCCGTCCACTGAGCCTGCTGTCGGCATCGCCTGAGCCTGCTGTTGGCATCGCCGCGCTGCGCAGGAACGAGACGCGAGTCGCGTGCGCGGAGAGCAGGCTGTGTGGCCCAACCCTGAGGGGCCTTGGACCCTGAATCTAATAACCGTACCCAATAATCTAGGTAACCCTCTCAGCGCCGCGCCGCGCAGGAACGACGCGGGCCTGGCGGGCGCGGAGCTGGCGCTGGCGGTGGAGGCGGCCGCGCTGGGCACGGGCGCGCCCGACACCGTCGCCACCACCGGCCGCGTCACGCTCGCGCCCAACACCGTCAACAGCGTGCCGCGCGAGGCGCGCCGGCCGCGCCGCGCCGCGCGCTGGGCCCGGCACCCCTGTTGTGCTTTTGGGCATGGCTGGCTGCGTCGTCGGAGCTGTCTGACAGGTTTGCACCTATTGCCAGGCTGGTCTGCGACGGGCGCTGCATGGGCTGCGACGACGCTCCCGCCTCCAGACATGCTCAGCCGCATAGGCAGGCCGCTTGACGGCGCATGCGCCGCTGCGCCGCAGGCCGCGCTGGAGATCGACCTGCGCGACACCGATGAGCCGCGGCGCGACGCGGTGCTCGCGCAGATCCTGGAGGCCGCGGCCGACATCGCGCAGCGGCGGCGCGTGCGGCTGCAGACCGAGGTCGTGAACAGCGACGCGCCGGCCACCTGCGCGCCCGAGGCGCGCCTGATCCCGGGCATTGCGCAGCTCCGCCCCACATGGCAGGCGCCAGTGGATACGCGCCTCGTCGGCCTCGCGCTCATGCGCAGCCAGGCGCACCAGGCTGACATGGCATGGCCTCCGCCTGCGTTCGCCGCGCTCACACCGTCTTCAGCGTCTCCCAACCTCAACCCTACCCTATATGAGCGTGCCAGCGGCAGACCATTCGCGCCATGCATTCTTTTCATGCAGCGCCGGGCGCGGCGCGCGGCAGGTGGTGGCGGCGGCGAGCGCGGCGGCGGAGCAGCTGGGCGCCTCGCACGCGCGCCTGGTCAGCCGCGCGTACCACGACGCGCTGTTCATGGCGCAGGTGGCGGCCCGGCAGCCCGCCGCACGGCGTCTGCGGGGCGCGGGGTGTCACTGCCTGCCTCATCTTGAGTTGTGCGAGCCTGCAGTGAGGCCGAGTCATATGTCGCGAAACGGGCCATGCTTTCAAGGGGATCACTTGCCACCCCTGCTCCCTGCTTTGCAACCTGCTTTGCCTCAGCCTGGTCTCATCTTGAAGACTGTGCTTGTACAGTGGGACAGCTACAGATTAGCACGAGCACCATGAGTGCCTGTGCACCAAAGTGCGGCAACCGATATGCAGTGACATGCATGGAGCAACAGCAACAGACACGACTCTGCTGAAATGTTCAAGTCAATAGTCTGCACTCGGACGCCCGAGCGCGCCCCGCGCCCGCGCCCGGCGCAGATCGCGCCGACTGGCATGATCTTCATCCCGTGCCGCGGCGGCTGGAGCCACCGGCCGGACGAGTACGCGTCGCCGCGCGACATCGAGGTCGGCGTCAAGGCGCTCGCGCTCACGCTCGCGCGCCTGGCCGGCGCGTCGGGCGCGGCTGAGCGCGCGGAGCTCTGACTGAGGAGGGGGCACGTGGGGCACTGGCAAGGGACTGGCGAGTGAACTTTTTGTGACTTCTGAGCGACAGCTTTGGCCTTTTAGGTGTTCGCATGTATCTGTGGTAACTTATGAGGGCTGGAAGCTAGTGGCTGGGCACATTGGAGCTGGCACGCACGCTCACAATCCGGGCTTAACAGACGGGGCAGAGTGCTGCAGTGATATAGCCGAGCTGCCGGATCTCGCCTGTGCCACAGTCATGATAAGCTGCTTGCCGGGTGTGGTCAATACTTGTGCAGGAGAGTAGCCAAGGCGGTTGGCACGCGTTCTCAAGGTATGGTGGTATCTCATCTGTCCAGGGTCGCGCTCAGCACAATGTGCTGCCTGTGAGGTGTTATCATGTTGGTTTCAGCATGAGCCGGTTTGCCTGCCAAGTATGCAGTGTCAGAGCCCCGGCACCCGAAGCCTCCTGTAAATTCTCATTGCACCAAGGCGGTAAGCAAGTGGGTTGTAATGGCCAGCACACACATGACATGCGTGCATGCAGTGTATATGCAGTGCCCTGCAGCAGTGCATGTGTGACCCGGAGCATATATGGGCGCGCTACATCCGCTCCAGCTGTGCCTGTCAGGTTTACAGAACGGCCGTTGGGCCGGCAGCTGCATAGGTAGGCATCGCGCCGCAGTATTCCTCAGCTCTAGCAAACAGAACACAATAGTTCGTATGGGCGCCCGAGCAGGGCCGCAGGTGCAGATGCCCTAGGTCCGTTATATATTCCGTGTTCAATCAACCGCGCTTGGCGCTGATTCTGCAGGCCGTGCTACAGTACAGAAGCAGATGCGCGCCAGTGCAGCCACCCCTGCGAGCCCGCCACAGGGCACCCGGCAGCCCAGCACTGCCCGCAGCGCGCCGGCCGCGCGTCCAGGGCGGGCGCAGGCGCGCATTTGCTGGACGTGCAAAAATATGGGGCGCGCTCGCGCAGCCCCGCCTATTCTATGGTAGTGCGGCCACCCGGGGGCCGCGGCAGTTGCACGCGGCCGGCCGCGGCCAGGGCATGCACATACCCTACCGTACAGTGCTTCAGAGTGTGCACCCTCCGAAAAGCTCTCCTGCCCCGCGCGGCGCCGAGCACGGCCTGCGCTCCGCGCCGCCCCCAGCACACCCTGCCTCGGGCGCGCGCCCGCCCCTCCACCAGGGCGCTGGTTCGCCGCTGCCGCGGGGCCGCGCGCGCGGCGCCTACATCAGCGGGATGTGCTGCGTGAGCAGCTGCTGGATCTCGGCGAAGTAGGGGTGCTGCAGCGCGGCTTTCGCGGTCACGCGCCGGCTGGGCTCGTAGCGCAGCATCTGCGCGAGCAGGTCCGCGCCCTGCGGCTCCAGGCTGGGCACCACCTGCAGGGTTGGGATTAGGGTAAGCCTCGCTCTCATACGACGCGCGCGCCACGCAGCAGCTCGCATATGCTCCAGGAGACACGCCCCCCTGCACGGCCTCCCAGCATATGTGCCTGCAATGCTGCGTGGCGCTGGGAGTGCCCGCTGCGCCACGTCTGCGCTTCGGACGGACACTCCCTGCAGGCCCACTTGCAATGCAGCGTCGCGAGCTGCCTTCTTGGTGCCGACCCTGGCGCCTGGTGAACAGCCTGGGGAACGACCTGGTCACCCCCGGTCGGGGCGCGCCTCGTGCATGGGCTTGGGCGCCCACTTGGGGAAGGTGTCCTTGTAGTCGGGCAGCTCCGAGACGCCGGGCCACGTGGCGTCCGTGGGCGTGCCGAGCACGCGGAAGATCTTGAACAGCTCGTCGATCTCCTGCGCGCGGGGCGGCGCCATAGGGTTCCCTACCCTACCCTACCCTGGAACCCGTTGCTGTGATGCTGGGGCCTTGGCGCAGGCCGCCGCGCAGGGAGCATGCCAGCAGGCTGGGGCCCCGGCCTTTGCGATTGCTGCACTGTGGCAGTCTCGTCTTGGTCGCTGGCACGCACACGGCCACAGGGCAGCGGCGCGGCACGCCCAGCTGGGAAATGTCATGGGCCGTGCACATTGTGCGTCGGAGGCGTGCTATGACGCCCGCCCCGGCTCATCGTAAGGAGGGCGCCGGGCGCGCGCCGAGTCGCCCGGGAACAGCGGCCGCTGGTTGATCATCTCGGCGAAGATGCAGCCGATGGACCAGACGTCGACCGGCGTGGAGTAGTGCTTGGCGCCCAGCAGGATCTCGGGCGCCCGGTACCACAGCGTCACCACCTGCCGCGGGCCCGGCGCGCGTCGGGCCACTGGACAGGGTTTGCGCTAGGGTTTGCGCTAGGTCACATCACCTCGACACCTCGACATGGTGCACGCCCGGCAAATGCGCGCTCGTGCGTGGGTGAGGCCCAGGCGTGCGGTGCCTGTCTGCAGAGGCGGCGCCGCTGCGCATGCTTGCACGCAGCACAAGGCGCGAGCGCACAGCTCCGGCCGAGCGCATCCGGACCCAGCTCGTGCGGCAAAGCAGAAGCGTGAGGCCTCCAGAGCGTGGCATCGCGCCGGGGGCGCGCGGGAGCGGGGCGGGCCGCGCGCCTCATGCGTGTAGGCGCGCACGGGCAGGCCGAACGCGCGCGCCAGGCCAAAGTCGGCCAGCTTCAGCGCGTTGTTCTGCCGGTCGATGAGCAGGTTCTGCGGCTTCAGGTCGCGGTGCAGCACCCTGCGTGCCAATCAGGATTAGGTTAGGGCCGCATGAATAAAACTTCGGGGCGCTAGCTCTGTAGGGCACGGTTGGGGCAGGGCAGGCGCCGCTGCGCAACACGGGCATCTCCAGGAAGCCCGCTGGCTCGAGCATGCGCGGCTGCGCGCCACTCACCTGCCAGGCCAGTGTCGAGCACGTGCCAGCAGGCAAGCGCGTGCAGCGAGCCAAAGGAAGGAAAAGCACCACGCCTGGGGTGGCTGTGCTCACGAGGCCGGCAGCCATGTTCGACCCACAAAGCGCAGTTTGCGTCGGGCGCACCGGTGCGAGTGGCAGTACGCAATGCCCTGCAGCATCTGGTACAGGTACAGCTGCGCACCGCGGGCGCGGGCTTGGACGCTTTGCACCAGCGGCTGCAAGCTCTTTTTGTCAATTTGGCGGAGGGTGCAGGCCTCGGGGCACAAGATAATGAATCGGCGGACTGGCCCACTGGCGCTGGCTCGCTCGGCCAGGGCGCCGCGCTCCGGGCTGGGGCCGCGCAGCGCGCGGCAGGCAGCAGGTTGCCTTGCCGTGGGCGGGTCAGAGCACGCCCGGCAGTCCAGCAGGCAGTTTGGGACGCCCAAGGGGTGCTGCATTAGGTGCTGGCTCGTTCTCGCCTCGCCTGAGAGACGCGTGAATACGGCCTGCATGTGGAAAGCATCCTTGAGGCTGGGTCAGATTGGCAGCGGTGGCTGGGGCTAGGGTTAGGGTGGGGCACCTTGACGAGGCGGTGGTCCTGGCAGAGGTGCGGGTTGGCGTCCATGTGCTTCTTGAGGTCCAGGTCCAGGAACTCAAACACCAGGTACAGCTTCTGGTCGCTGTGGATCACGTCCTCCAGCCTGCGCGCCAGGCGCCGCGCTCAGGCGCGCGAGGGCGGGGGCCTGCCGCTGCCGGCTGGGGTGTGTATATACTATGTGACCGCCCTGAAGGCCAGCCTGCTGCTGCGGGCGGGCCTGGGTTTAAAGCCCGCCGGCCGAGCATCAGCTCGCTCCTCCTACATTCGTGACCAATGCAGGCCGACATTTGCATGCGTCCCATGGGGTACGTGCACCATGACAAGATTCCGAGGGCCTGTCGTGCACAGGCTTGCAAGCATCATAGGCCCAGTTGGGCAGCTGCGACCGCAAAGGAAGTTTCAGGCCTGTCGTGCACCTTTTGTGCGGACATGACAAACATGCCATGTAGGCGCCAACGCCTCACACGCCCGGCCTGGTCATGGGCGCCTGCACGCCGGCGCGTGCACAGGGCGCGGCGCGCCTGACGACATTGCTGTGCTGCAGCTCTTTCAGCAGCGAGATCTCGCGGATGGCCGTGCTGGGCACGCCCTCCTCCTCCTGCTCCAGCCGGATCTTCTTCAGCGCGATTGTGGCGCCGTTGGTGCGGTCGCGCGCCTTGTACACCACGCCGTACGTGCCCTCCCCAATCTTCTCCACCTTCTCATACTGCCGCGCCGCACCCACACGACGTAAGCGCCCGGCCCCAGCCAGACGGCGTCACCTCACCATTGGCCTCGCGCGCCCCTCGCCCGGTCCCCGCCAGACCGCGTCAGTTGACAGGTGGCCTGGAGCGCCCCTCGCGCGGACCTGGCTGAGCCACGTGAGGCCGGCAATGTTGCAGCAGGGGCACTTGGTCGCCTTCACCAGCAGCATCCAGTGTCAGCGCGCCAGCGGTGCCAGGTGCGCGCGGCGGGCTGAACAGCCGGGGTTGTGCCTTCGAAGCAAGCCCAGACAGGCAAGCTGGATACAAGTGATAGGTTATATGGTGGTGCGCCAGTTGCTTTGGGGAAGCGCAGCACCAGCTGGTGACGCTGGCCTGCAGGCCCTTAACGTACATTCACTCTGCAAGACTCAACTGACCCGGCAGGCCCCGGCAGGCCCCATGCAACGTCAGGAGCGCGCTCACGGAGCTGCTCGGGCGCCGCAACCAGCTACAGCCTATTAGTATGGGTACTTGAGTCATCAGATGGAAAGCGCAGGGAGCGGCCCCCGCCACTACGCCGTCCAAGGAGCCAACATACTCTGTTGGATAAGGACAACATTGGACCGTCCAGCCAGCCCGCCCTGGCCGCAGGGGCAGCCTCAGTGTGCGCGGGCTGCAGGCTCTGCACACCGTGAGCGGGTCTAGCAGCACTTGCAGCTCCCGTGCGACAGGCACCGGCCTGCAGACGCACGGCGTGCACGCAGCGCTTCTGCACGGGGCTGGATCAACCACCCCGCGCACCGGCCCGTACGCACGATGCTGCGCTGCACCGTGCGAGTGTGAGGGGGCAGCGCCAGGCCGCTGGAAGCGTATGTGCAGAACCAGACGCGCTCCCGCGCGTGCGTAAGGAATATATCGGGCGCAAGTTACACCGATTGCCGCGAGGCAGTATAACTAGATGGGGACGCACACGCAGGTTTTGAGTGAAGTAGCTCCCCGGTGCGGCGCCTCGCCCGTGGGCGGCCTGCGACACACAGTGTGCGCGCACCCGCTCCATGGCGCGGGCTCCGCGCGCCGGTCAGCTCGCGGCGGCCCGCCGCGCACACCGTGCTTCCACTGCGCCAGCTCCAGCGTCCCTCCGCGCGCATGAGCTGTCACACGATGGGCTGATCGACTGCCCGGTTGCCTCGATGCGGCATGTCCCGGCCATGTCGCAGCTGGGGTGAGGCCTTGGTGCACTTCAGCTTTTTTCCTTCCAATGCGAGACCAGCGCCTACTCATTTGCTTGACAGTTTTTATCTGCTTCGAGCTTGCCACCGCTGCGCTGCTTGCTCCTACCGTTTCGGGAAAGCACTGCCTTTGCGCGTCTGTGCTTGGCCGAGGCCCGCGCGCATTGCCAGCCGCTGCCCCGCGCCCTGCCGCTGAGCGCTGCTCAGTGCCTGGCTCGACAAGATGGTGAAGAAGAAAGGTGAGTGCTCGCGGAAGGAGTGACCTGCAAGCTCCTGCACTGCCAGGCGCGCGAGCTGAAGCATGCCTGGTTCTGCAGGCGGGCGCGACATGAACCCGGCGGACGCGTATCGCAAACAGATTGTGCGGGCCGGCCACCGCTGGCACCTGCCTTGCGCTGCGCAGCTCGTCCTAGCACGGGCGCTCCGTCTGGGAAGCGCGGTGACAGCGCTGCGTGCCCTGCGCAGAGGCAAAAGGAGATCCTGCGCAACAAGAAGGAGCGCAGGTTCCAGCGCGACGCGCACGCGCTCAAGTCCAACCCCGAAGCCATCAAGGAGGAGCTCAAGGGGGTGCGCGTCTGCTCCCGGCTCGCCTGGCAGGCGCCAGGCGCGGCGTCGTGCCGCGCGTCAGCGGGCCAGCAGCTGAGCAGCAGGCGAGCTTGACCCCCGACGCGGCCTGGCGCGCAGGTGCTGGAGATGGAGGACGAGGGCAAGGTGAACCTGTCGGTCAGGATGAAGAAGAAGGCGCTGCAGGGCGCGCTGGAGGCAGCCGCGAAGAAGAAGAAGGCGCGCGCGGGCTCCAGGCCCCGCCCCTCAACTCTGGCAGACTGCTCTGACGTGTGCTGCACGTGTGTGCCTGTGCCGGGGGCACTCCAACTGAGAGCCAGTACCGTGCGCAACGTCAAGCACAGGCTAGGCCGTGTGACACAGTACCCTACTCGCCGCCAGGTCTGACAAAGCACTGTGCGGTGCTCTCGGTGTGCCCCCGGCGCTGCGACTGCGTGAAATAGGGCCGTGAGCGGGGGGCGCGGCGGGCGCCGCGCAGGAGGACGCGTACAAGCTGCAGCAGGAGGCGCAGCTGACGTTCAGCAACCGCGTGGGCCACGGTGTGGCAGAGAAGCGGCCGGAGGACTCGGTGTACTACCACCCCACGCTCAACCCGGAGGGCCTGCCGCCGCCCGGCAAGCCGCAGGCGCGCCGCTTCCCCCTCTCATGCATGGCTCCCAGATGACATGGAGTAGCTGTGAGACAGCCGTACCCATCGCGAGTAGTTTCAATTACGGTTTCGTGACAATTTTCATACAGTTCCGGTACAAATATCTGGGTTCTCAGGTCGCAGGCAAGCGCTCATAGGCCCGCCTCGCCTGATGTGTTGTGCGGTGTGAAATGATACCTCTGCAGCTGCAGCTGCAGCTCCCGGCTCTTGCCTGTCTAAGCCCGCTTTGCCGCGCAGCGCTACCGTACGGACCCTACGGCTGGGCCTGTCGCGCCGCGGCCGGCAGCGGGCCTGCCCGTGCCCGCGCCGCCGCCGCTGCCGCGCGGGCCGGCGCCCGATGCCCTGCCGCCGCCGCCGGGGCCGCCGCCCATGCCCGCAGGGCCCGCGCCGCCCGCTGCGGCCGCAGGCGCGCAGCTCCTGGCTCGCAGACTGCTCCCACTTAATGGCTGTCCTTGAGCGCCAAAGAAGTGTGTCCCCTGGGCCGCACTGTCTGCGCCTCACCCAGTGACTCCAAGCGGCATGCAGCACGTCTGCCGCCCCCAGCCCTTGGCACGTCCCTTGGCCGCAAGCGTTTTGGGCAGCGCAGCTGCTTTTGAGCCTGCAGCGCAAAGGGAAGAGATGCCTGAGGTGGCTGGCGAGGGCCGCAGATGAGGCTGCGATGCCGCTGCCGCCGCCGCCGGGACCGCCGCCGGGCGCAGGCGCAGCGCTGCCGCCGCCGTCCGGGCCGCCGCCGGGCATGGGCGGCCCGCTGCCGCCGCCGCTGGGGCCGCCGCCGGGCATGCCTGGCGCAGGTGCCTGTCGCTCCGCAAAGCCTTGCACCGAGCGCACTGTAGCTCTAAAGAACTCGGTGCTCACTGTACTGAGACCGGCTTTGCACTGCTGCAACTTCAAGCGCAAGTGCCGGCTTGCACTGTGATAAAGCGCTCTATGTGCTGGGCCGTGGCCCCTCCGGGCATTGCCCTCACACTGGCCAGTGTTTGTTAAGGACATTGCCAAATGAGTGCGGCAGCCTCCTGCTTTAGTCCTGTGACATGCTGTCTTGAGGGCTATAGCTGAGACGGCCAGGCCGCCTGCATGCCTAATTTGACCTGCATGGTCTGCGCAGGGGGCGCGGCGCACCTTCCGCCGCCGCTGGGGCCGCCGCCCGGCATGCCGCCCGCGCTCGCGCGTCCCGGGCTGCCTGCGGCGGGGTTCGGCGCGCCGCTCGCGCCGCCGCCGGGTGCGCGCAGCCCGCACAACCAGCCCTGCAACGCCGCAGCAAGGTTGCCCAGCGTCAAGCACTGCAGGAAGGGCTGGTCGACGATAAATGTACAAACCGAACAGCATGGGTGTGTTGTTTATGTGGCTGATTATCAGTGCATGGGCGCAGGCCCGGCGCCGGGCATGGCCGCGGCAGCGGGCGCGAAGAAGGCGCCCGTCATCTCGGGCGCCACGACCGTCGTCAAGATGCCGCGCGCACAGGTAGCAACCGCCACTTGCCCGTTTACAGCACTGGGCCGCAGCTGCTGGCAGCATGACTGGGCACAAGCTGGTTTGCCTTGTACATTCTGATGACGCGCTTGGTTGCAGAGCGCGTGCCTGCTGCGCCGTGTCTCCCTTGCCACTCTGGCAGAGTCCAGTGCATGACTCTGGAAGCAAAACTGCGCATGCTATCGTCAACATGCGCATGACCTGCGCGAGTGATAGAAAGAAGACAGACGAGCTCTGCAGATGCGCCTGAGCCCTGAGCCTGATGGGTGTGCGGCCAGCGGCTCGGTCTTGGTGCCTCGTTTAATGACATCATTTGACCCCTGCCCGCCGCGCAGGACGACCGCTCGGTGACGGCCATGGTGCCGGCCTCGGTGCGCGTGCGCCGCGAGGCCGCGCCCAGCCTGAAGCCGCGCTCGCTCGCCGGCGCGGCCGGCGCCGGGCGCGGCCGGCCTGTGGTCGGGCCGGGCTTTGGCCTGGCGCCGGCGCCGGCGCCCGCGCCCGCGCTCGTGCCGCGGCTGGTGACAGCGGCGGCGCCGCGCGCGATGGCCGCGCCGGCGGCCGCGGCGGGCGCGGGTGCGGTGGACGCCAAGTACCAGGACTTCATGGCGGAGATGGCGTCGCTCGGCGCGCTGGGTGTGTAGGGTAATAGACAGGGTCATGCCTCGCGTGCCGCAGGCGTGTCAGCGATGTGCATTGTGTGTGTAGGGTGATAGACAGGGTCGTGCCGCATGTGCCGCAGGCATGTCAGCGATGCTGAGCGGTGTCAGCGATGCTGAGCGTTGAAGGCCATGAAGCGCGCTCGCCAAGACCGCACGCGTCGCATCTTTACATGGCAGTTCTTCACACCCTCACAAAGGGCAGTTCCTGGGACACCCAGTCAACACTTCAGGGCAGCTCCTGCGCACAAAGACCGCACCCGCATCAACCTACCGCGCACGACCCCTCTCTTCCCTTCTTTGGATAACATACTGTTCCTGTGCTCTGGGCGGCTGGCTGAGCATCGGCCGCCCGCTTTGACGCCCTCGCCAATGCCTTCTTTTGCCAGGCTCACACCCCCACACCAAGGTATACACAGCCGAAGTGAGTTCGTCCACCCGCGGCCCGCCGTCCCAGCGACCAAGCATAGCTACGGGGCCTTCACAGGGCAGCGCGGCCGCGCCACTGGGCCCAAACTATTGACGCCCAGCCCGGCAACGGCGCACCACGGCGGATTTTCCAACAAACAGACACCCAATGCATTGGCGCAGGCGGCGCGCTCTGACGGAGCGCCGCGCCTGTGCGCATGCGTCCGCGCGGCGCACCGCGTGTGACAGGCGCAGCCGCCTGCGCGGCCCGACCCACCAAGCCCAACAAAGCTACATTTGGTACAAGCGTGTGCGCGGCTGGGCGCACACGCACACTGCCAAAACCCCGAGCCATGCGCGCTGACTGAGCACACCCTGCACGCGCGGCCGGGGCGCGCCGCGCGGCTGCGCGCGCAGCTGGCGCCCAAGCAGCGCGCCCGCCCGCAGCACGCCGACGTGCAGCAGCGCGGCAGGCCGCGCGCGCGGCTGCAGGGGGCGCACGCTGCCAGCGCCGCGCCGCGCCGGGGCGTCAGAAGGGCGCCTCCAAGCTGTGCGAGTCCCTGCGCACGCACCACACAGGTAAAGGTGTGCGCCCAGCAGTGCACGTGCATCGCTGCTTTGGCGCGGCACCCGAGCAGCACTTCTCCTCATGCATGCAGCACCTGTGCTTGGCAGCACATGGCGGGCACAGATACGCCCCAGGGGCCCGCCCAGGTGACTCAGACCAGCGCCATCGCACCCCAACATATAGTATGTCCAGATGCCCAGCTTACAGAGCGCGAGGGCTGCGCACACCTTAACCAGCTCTGAGGCAGACACTCCGAGTCAACATACCGCTTATCAATCTCACAAAGGTCGTTCTGAACCCAGTAGTAAAGCGCGAGCCATGGCGCGGCGTGCGCGGCGGCGGGCCGCACCAGGGCTCGTCAAGGATCTTGGTGTCGCCGTCCTCGGCGTCACCCTCCTCCTCCAGCGCCAGCCGCACATACTCCGCGCGCGCAAAGCGGTCCCAGTCGGACAGCCCCGCATCCTCGCGCTCCTGCGCGCGGCACGGCGGCCTCACCGGCCGCGCCGCGCCCCCCCACGTGCGCCGCACCGCCGCCGCACGCCAGCAGGCGCTCTGTGTGTTAATAAGCAGCAGAGTGAATGGTAGGCTAGGGTTAGGGTTAGGGTATACGGATCTGCACGGAGGCGGCCGGCGGGCGGCGCGCCTGGCGCACGAGGAAGGGGTCGCGCGTCTCGAACGCAATGAATTTGTTTAGGTTGAACAGGATGTTGAACAGCGTGCCGGCCAGGCTGCGGTGCTTCTTGAGGTCGCGCAGCGTGAACACGCCCTCGCGCGCGGGCGCGAGCATGTCGTGCATCTGGCACAGCACGTCCTCGAACAGCACCGGCTCCTGGCTCAGGCACTCCATGCGGTGCAGCTGCTCCTCGTAGAAGTACTGCCGGCGCGCGAGCGCGCGCTCACCACCGGCACTTTTGCCAGGCGCGCGAGCAGTCACTTGCATTGTACTGACTTACTCTGACTTACGTAAGTAAACTGGCAGGCAGAGACGCTGGTGAAGTTGCTAGCGGCAGGTACCATGATCAAAATTCCCCTGCGCAGCAGCTCCCGCACAGGTGCGCGACCGAGGCGGGGCTGCAGCAGCCTGCCGAGCACTCGACACGCTGTGCACAGGGCGCGCACCAGCATCTCGTTGGCTCGCAAGCAGCCGTCGCAGTCCAGGTCCAAGCACCTGCCGCCCGCCCCATGCCTTGCTAGTATGCATACGCTCTATCAGGGTCGTGTGATGAAGCACACGCACATTTGCTGTCATTGACGTAACCTCGCGCACCTTGATATCTTACTAAGTGGACTTTGAGCATTGAGCATGTGTGCGGGTGCGGGCGCGGGCGCGGGCGCGGGCGCGGGCGCACCGGAACCAGTACTCCAGCGAGACGTCGTTGGTCTTGTCCTCTTCGCTGAGGATGAACCACACAAAGTCCTCATACCCCATCTTCCCCTCCACCTTGCTCACGAACGGCCGCGCGGCCTGTGCCCCGCGCCTCCGTGAGACCGCACGCACAAATGCGATCGCGCGCCGCAACGAGCATGCGCAGCCCTGTTTGGTCGCACTCAGCAGACAGCCAGCGCGCCGCCGGTCGCGCCCTCTTGTCCGCTTGTGGTCTGAGGTATGACAGGGTAGGGTTGGCACTGGCACGCAGCGGGTCGCGGCGGTGCGCCGCTGCGAGGGGCCGGCGCGCGCCTGGGTGAAGATGCGCTCCACGATGCGGTAGGTGAGCGAGTGGTTGCCGTACCGCAGCAGGTCGTTCTTGGACACCAGGAAGTCGTGGTCGCTGTCCAGCTCCCACCACTGCCGCCACCCCAAGGCCGCGCCTCAGACACCATGCATTGATACATTGAAACTGTATGTGCCCAATAAGCGGCAGATGCGTGCCCAGCGGAAGAAGCCCTGCAGACCCTGTACAGCCTGGTGCCCCGCATGCTAGCCGGGAGCGGCGCGCCTTGCAGTAGATGACGTAAAAGTGCTCGTATGAGAAGTACCGCAGCACCTTGTTCACGTCCTCCTCCTCGTCCAGCTGCCGCAGCGCCGCAAGCAGGTCGCCCCTGCGCCGACGCGCGCCCGTTAGCGATTATGGGCCGCTCGCGATCTGCAAACCTCTTCTGCAAACCTCCAACTGCCAATGTCACATGCTCCTCATCTGTGCCCGGCGCCGGGCACGCGCGGTCAGGCGCGAACAGCGGTGCGCGCTGCATGTACTGGACGAGGGACCGTGTTCCGAATACGGCCGTGACCACCCTCTGCCTGCCCACGCCTTGAACACCAGGCATGCCGTGCGACCGCACGCTGGATAGGCCGCGCTGGGGCGGCGCGCGCTGGGGCACCCGGGTGCCGCCGGCGCGGGCCGCACCGCTTCAGGTCGCGCAGCGTCAGGCGGCCCAGGCCCGAGCGGTCCAGGTGGTAGAAGATGCGGAAGATGACCGTCTCCGCGTACCTGTCCTGAAACTCGGGCGTCTCCTGCGCGCGCGAGCGGGCCGCCGTCACGCTCGCCTCGCCTGAAGCTGCTTGGATGGAGAGCTGCTGTGCAGACGGGCTTGCCAGCAAGCACGAGGGCGGTCTCCGTCCCTGGCATCGCCTCAGCACTTGCATGCCCATCGCTGGCTGCAGAAATGCCCGGCTGCTGCGCGCTCCGGTGACTCCCCTCGCCCATGTCGCTGCCGTGCTCAGCGGCCCATGGGCCACGAGCAGCAGCACAGGACCCGCTACGCAGGCCGCATCTTGCAGAGGGCCCAGGCCGACCGACCTGCAAGAACTCGAGCCCCGGGTGGCTGAGCAGGATGCCCGCCAGCATGGACTTCAGGTCCGCCTGCGCCACCCACTGGCACTCGTCCTTGCGCAGGATCTCAAACATGCGCACGACGGGCTCGGCCTGCGCGCGGGACGCGCGCGCCCGTGTCAGCAGGCGCGCCTTGAGCTTCCGCTGCCTGAGCCCCGGTCTGCGCGGACTCAGCGCGTGCGCACAAACAGGTCGCTGCCTACGCTGCTGGCAAGCTGCGCGCGCGCCCGCCAGCAACAGCGGCCAGGCGCGGCCCAAGCGCGGGCGGTGCCCGGCGCGCCTGCGTGATCTGCCGCTGCGCCAGCCAGGCGCGCGCGGCGCCGTGCGACACGGTCGTCTCGCCCGGCGTGATCAGCTTGTAGAACAGCGGGTATGCGAGCACGCTCGGCAGCTCGCACACCTGCGCCCGACCCAGGGTTAGGTTTAGGGTGCTTGCATCTTGTTTACTGGATTCACTATGGTCTTGCTTGCATTCCCTGCGGTCTGCTTCCTACACCCAATATCACACGTCACAAGCGCTTCTGCCCAGGCCCTTGCTCCATGTCCCCATGGCGACACTTGGCGACACTCAGCACACCAAGCCTACATATTTCGCCCCTCACACATGACGCCCTTGAGAGTACGGGTAGCGGCCGGGTCTGGGCACCGGCGGCGCCGCAGCGCACCTCCTTCACCAGCTGCTTCATGCCCGGGATGGTGAGCCCGCCGCTGTAGACGCCCAGCAGCGAGTCCACGCGCGCCGCCGACGCCGCCAGCACCTCGTCCGGCACGGGGCGCCCGCCCGGGAAGTAGAAGCGCGGGATTGCGGCCGCCCACCGCGCCTGCCGCCCGCGCGCACCCCCTGTCACAGCCTCCTAACAGCCCTGGAAAGCAGGCGTGTGGACTGCGACCAGCTCGAGCGACAGGAGCTGCAGCTGACACAGACGCCGCAGTTCCGCCCGCACCTCGGCCCGTGTGCGTGAACACGCAGACCGGCTCACACCCTCGTCAGCTCAGACACGACCGGACACATCGGCGTAACAAGGTGTGCTGGGAGGGAGGTCGGCTGCACAGCCTGACACAAGGCTGGATGACAGCGTGCCAATACACCGCTGTGAGTCGAGTCGGACGCACCTGCTTATGCAACTGCAGGCTGCCAGAGCGCCGCGACGGGGACACCGGCGAGTGCGGCGCCTTCCCCTTATGCGGGGACAGCGGCGGCTGCACGCACGCACCCACGTTTTGAGTAAGCACCGAATAATAAGCTTACATCACCTTCAGGCTGGCCAGTTGCAAGCAGTGTCGCTGCAAAGCGATCACTACAAGGTCTGACGTTAACACAAAGCGTGGAGCCGCTCTGACACTGCATCCATGTGCTGGGGCGGCGGGCGCCACGGCAGCGAGCAGGGGCGCACTGTGTTTGCGTTGGCGAAAAGCGCGTTCGCGGACGACGGCGAGAGCGGTGAGCTGCCCGCCCGGTCTATTACCGGACCGCTGATCGCCCGCCCTTGCCGCGCCTCCTCTAGCAAGCCGAGCACCTGCTCCAGGGATCATTGATTAGTCTGTTTGCGTAATACTGCGTGGATGTCAGTAAGATGGTGACAAAGGAAACGTGCTGAGAGGCACCGCGTGCATGTCGGCGCTGCCGCAAGCCCAGGGGGTGCGACGGCGGGCGCACCAGCTTCTGCGACTCCGGCAGCGACAGCCACTGCAAGAAGAGGTTATCTGCGCACCCCGCACAGCGGTGAGGCCCTGCGCCCCAGCCGGGTGGAGAGCGCGAGAGAAGGGCGTGCAACCGCGGCCAGGCGCACCCAGTTTCAGTTTGCTGCAGGGGAACCGCGACTGCGCGTGACCGCTGTCGCTGAAGCTGCCTGCCGCTGCAGCGCCGCCGCTTTCTCAGACAACAGGCAACGAGGCGCCGCAAGCGTCAGATGAGCGACTCTGCACAAGGCCAGCTGAGCCTTCCTTGGCCGTCCATACACGCCAGACAGACTCTACGAGCGCCGACAGGTCAGTAGGACATTCCACAAAAAAAGTGAGCGCCGAGGAGAACACGCGTTGTTGACAGAAGATGTCCCACACTTGCAACAGGTCAGGGGGAGTGTCCCTTTCGATGCCAAGAAAGCACCCCTGCCACTGCGAGCCTGTCACAGTACCCACGGGTGACACCCCACAGTGGTGCACGCGCGCCGCAGTGGCGTGCCACCCCCAGCGACAGGGTTGCCAAGAAGAGGCAAGCATCCTGTACTACAGAGGCATGGCCTAGAACTTGGCTGTGTGCAACCTTGCCTGCTGCCTGCTACACGCCGCAACAAGGCAAAGCCGCCAACCCCCCGCACTGTATGTGACAGTGTGTCGGCGGAGGCGGCGCACCACGTGCCGCCGGGTGCGGGGTGTCCGCCGTCAGCAGCACGTTCTTTCCGCCTCTGTGTTCTGAATCATGGTTACGCGAGATGTCCACGTGCAGCTTGCGCATCTGCACGTCGCCGTCTCCCCGCATGCTGCACCGCTGTGCGCGCTCCACGTGCCCCGCCGCCGGCCCGGCTCTCGTCGCTGCCCCGGCCTCACCTTGTTTGCGTGCACCGCTGCATCGGCACAGTGTACCGTGCACGCGTAAACCTCATGCAACTGCAGAGAGACACCGAGCAGCCCAATCGACAAACGTAGTGCGCATCGCTCCAAGGCTACGCGCTTCCTCCATTCAAGGTAGGTAAATAAAGTTGACCGGGGAGGGGGGTTTTTTTTTTTTTTGGGGGGGGGGAGCTTTTGACGGTTAAAATCGCATTGCCTGATGCAGCGCCCTGATAGCCACACTTTAAATTAACAGACGGCCGTCGCAGAGGCAGCACGCATGCAGTCCACAGTCACATCGTATGACACGAAGACAGTGCTGGTGGGGATATTACAAGGCAAATCTAAGCGGATGCCGCCCTAATTTACTCCATTTTTAATGTCAAAGCGGCTCAGGAAAATAGTAAGTGCGCGTCCGCCAATCAGTCTCAATGCCCAGGCTGCATATACACCCCTCTACATGTTCGCTAGCTGAGTTTTGTAGCCATCCTACGCTGCTTATGATTCTCCGCACTCCAGCTTGCCTATCGAGCTCCGTTCCAGCATGCAGTTCAGGGTTGTTCATGCCTAATGTTACACCAGCACCTTGTGGCCGATCCGATGGCCCTGATCAGTTGGGCTCCTTACCCCATGCCCAAGCCAGCAGCCTCAGGCACGGCTAGGCTGCTGCCCACCGCCGTGAGGCCAGCCACAGCATCGGCCGGCAGCGCCAGCGTGGCCGCAACATAGCTCCGGAACCCGCGCTTGCGCCGCACGCGGCCGCCCGCCGTGCATGAATCTGCGAGCAGACAGCGCAGAGTGTACGCCGATGCTACGGGTCCGTGGTGACGGGCAAATAGCAAAGGGTCGAGTGATACACAGACAGCTAGCGCTTCATGCGCCCTTGAAAGCAGCGCAGCGTTGAGCGGGATCATGACTGCAAGCATGCGCGCTGCAGCGACCCAGGATGCGGGCTGCGGCACGCGCGGCCCCCGTCCACGCATGAGCTGCGCCATGCGTGCGGCCGCACGCAGACAAGGTGTGCAATAGCCCGCTCTGGCGTTTGCAAGGTGATCAGGCCTCAGCAAGCGCACCGGCGCCCTCGCGGACACGCTCCAGGTAGGCCATGCGCGCGGCCGCATGCAGGCGCTCCCCGCGGGCCAGGCGCCCCGCCGCCGCACCGCCGCCGGCTGCCGCCCAGGCTGCCTCGGCGGCCGCCGCCGCCTCGGCGGCCACAGACGTGCCGTCTAGAGCCAGGGCAGGGCCAGGGTCCACCCACCCGCCGCGCAACGCCGCAACCCCGTCTGCAGGCAAAGCAGCAGCCTCGTCGGCCGCTCTGGGCACGGAGCGGCGCTCGCAGCTGGGCCGCGCGCAGGACCTGCCAGGCCGCGTGCACATACAGGCGCAGTCCGCGTCCAGCAGCGCTGAGGCGGCGGCCGAGAGAACGCCGCCTGACGGGGCGCAGCTAAGCGCAGCGAGGCTCGCGGCATCCTGGTCGGCCCTCGCCTCCGCGGCCCCTGCCCGAGGCAGACGAGCGCTGTGGAGCCGCAGAGCCGCAAACAGAGTTTAGGCAACCCAAGGAACGCATGGGACAACATGCAGGCCTGGTGCTATGAGTTCATCAGAAGCACAGCAAGCAGTATTTTCGAGGCGGCGGTAGGTGTCAGCACGAGTAGGCATCACAGGCTCAGCAGCCAGCACGCTAGCCACACGAGGCAGCAAGCATCAAGGCCTGCACCGGGCTCCTCGAGTGGTGCCGAAGTACAAGCGAACAAACGCAGTGGACACAGGCCAAGGGCAGCAGGTCACCTGCGGCTCGAAGCAGCACATCCGCGGCGGCTGCGGAATTCACGGCCGCCCACGCCGCGAGCGCGCACAGGTCTGGGGCGCCGCGCTCCGCCCCGCCAGCGCGCGCGTCAGTACAGGCGCTGCCAGTAGCGCCGGGCTCGGCTGCGCCCGCTGGCCCCGCTGCAGCGCCGCTGTCCTGCGCCCTGCCATGCAGGCCGCCGCCCGCATCCCCGCTGCCTGCCGCGTCCGCTTGCGTGCGGCTCGACTGCACCGCTGCAGCGCCGCTGCTCTCCGGCTCCTGGCCGTCTGCTGCATCGCGGCGTTGCCCCGCGCGAGCAGCTGGTGCGCTGCGCGGCGACTCCGCCGCCGCGCCGCTGCCCTGCCGCGCGGCCCGCCAGCCATTCTCTGGGCCGTCTGTTCGCGCTGGGTGCGTCGATGCGACCGGCTGAGTCGGCGCAGAGCCCGCAGCAGACGCGCTCGGAGCCTGGTGCAGAGCGTGCAGCGCGGCGTGAGGCTGGGCAGCGCCGGGCGATCGCGCGCCGCGCAGGTGCACCTGCGCCTGCAGCAGGCTCCGCCTGCGCGTACAGCACACACTGTTGGACATGCGGGTGCACACACTACCCTACGACTAACCCTATGCCCATGCCGCAGGCTCCCCCTGCATGCGCAGCACACCCTGTCTGACGAGCATGTGCAGAGGATACCCGCCCCCTCAAGGCCTCACATGTGAGCTGCGGCCTGCAGCGTCTCCTAAGCAGTCACAGCTGGCGGGCGCTGACAGACGAGCGGTGCTGCACAGGACACACAGCGAGGCCGTTTATTTGGAGAGGAACAATCCACGAGCAGGAGCCTCTGATGCAACCGAGCACACTCACTCATGCGCCTGCGGAGAATGCGGCGGACCTGAGGTCGCAGCGGCAGGCGGCCACCAGCGCGCGCAGCGCGGCAGGCCGCGCATCGACGCCCTCGGCCGCGCACACGCGCGCGAGCAGGGCGGCGGCCGCCGACGGCGCCGGGCGGCGAAAGGGCAGGTGCCGCAGGCAAGCCCTGGCCAGCGCCTCGGGCAGCGCCGCCTCGTTGGTGACGAGCACGATGGGCCGCTGCGCGCGAGGATGGGCGCCTCAGCGCGCGAGGCGTCTGCAGCAGCATGCATGAGGCATGCCGGCTGTGGCGGGGGTGAGGGGTGCAACCCGGCATGGGCTGCGGCGGCCTGCCGGGCCGCGCGCCTTGGACTCTGCAATGAGCGCGGCGAGCGCGCTCAGGAAGCCGCGGTCGGCGTCCGCCAGGTTGTCCACCTCCTCGAAGACGACCACCGTGCGCGCGCCGGCGTCCGCGCTGGCCTGCGCGCGGCCGCAGGCCTTGAGCAGCAATCCTGAAACTCCTCGACCAAACAGCAGGGGGTTTGGGTGCTGCACCGCTGAACACGCAAAGGTCGCCCCACAGCTTGCAAGCTCCCTCAGCGACACACCATCGTGCACTCACTGCCCAACTTGCTCTTGCATGCAAAAGCGCGCCAGCAAGCGTAACTGCCAACGAAAGCACTGTTTTCGACACAGACATCAGGTTCATTAGCAGGGAAGCGTGCCTGGCTATCACCTGTCCAGGCAAACAAATCACCATCCATGTGACACACCGAGAGGAAGGCTTGCACCACAGGAGCACAGCTCATGCACCAGACAGCAGCAGCCAACCCATGCTGAGCCAGAACAGAGGCACCTGCGCGAGGCGGCGCGACTGCGTGGCCTCGCCCACGGCCCTGGTCAGCAGCGCGCCCGTGCGCTCCGAGCCGGGGTTCACCTCCAGCACCTGCAGCGCCAACAGGCCTGTGAGGCACAAAGGGCCCCTGACGTGTCATGCCGCCTGGCCGCGCTCATACACCGCTCGCAAGGACTATGAGCATCGACACGTCCTACCGGGACCGAACCTGCAGCCCCAACTCGTCGACGACTGCCGCCACGGCCGCCGTCTTGCCAGAGCCCACTGGGCCGGAGATCCAAGCGGCGCCGCCGCCCAGGCCGCACGCCTCTTCGTCGGAGTCCAGCTCCTGAGAGTCCTGCAGCCAGACCGCCTCAACCTCGGGCGTTATGTAAATACACAATCAGCAGGTCGCCCGGTGTGTTGCAGCATGCCCCTTGCACTGAGGCGACGCTTGGGCCGGATGCAGCCGCACAGCGGCAACCTGAAAGCATCAGCTAAGCACATGAGCAACACGTCAGCAACAGCAGTACCAATAGCAGCAATGCATGCACAGGTATATTCGGTGATGATGCTGAGAAGAGCATGCTGGTATCACCTGGCGCCACACGCCGTCACTGTCCGAGCCTACTGGCACGGCCTTGCCTGCAGCCTGGACCCGCCGCGGCCGCCACTCCAGCAGCCAGGTCCGCAGCTCCGCTGCGCTCCGCTGGTTGCCGCATACCTGTCGCCATTAAAATCTGCATTCACGCTTGAAGTACTAGCTTACTAACGGCATGCCCATAAACCGGTGCGAGCATAACACAGCAGTATGATGTGACCTTCTCAGGTATGCAGACGTGCCTTCTAGCATACACACTCACAAAAACTCAGAGACAGCTCAAACAGACTCACCGTGGATGCGCGTAAGGGCCGATACTTGTCCGTCCACAGCGCGTTGGCGGGTGCATCAGCGCGCTCGGCAGGCACAGCATCCTCGACGTCAGGTATCGGGTGGCTGGAAGCGTCATGCGGCGCAGCCGGCCGCGGACCTGGAAGCTGGCGCACTGATGAGCAAACTGGTCATTGGCACCAAGGGCTTCTGTTGTGAAAGTGGCTACATGCAGATTGGACAATCTAAGTGGACACTACCTTACCTGCTGTGAGACATTCACGGTCAGAGCAGCAGATTGCGAGTCTGGCCAGCCGCAAAGTGGTGTTAGAGCGAAACCATGTCCACAACCCAGGCAAGCCCTTGGTGGACGCGAGCCCGGGGCGGACGCTCGTTTTTCGCACCTGGCCGAGCCATGAAGACGCCCGCCACCGGCTCCTCCAGCCCCCGCACATCCTCCCGAAGGCTGGCCAGGGTGGAGCAGGCAGGCGGTGTGGCCGGACGCCGGTGCGCCCAGCCCATGTGCGCCCCGCCGTGCTCGCATGCCTGCCCCTGACAACAAGGAGACGCGGTATGTTGCTCATGCCCTTCAGAACGCTGCCAACATGCCTATCTCCCTTCTCACGCCAACACTCCAACGCTTGCTATCACTTCAAGGGGGTCACGCAGGGGTCACCGCAGCAGCTGCATTGCACACTCCTCTGCCCTTCAAGCAGCCTGAGGACTTGGAAACGCTGCTCTGCCATGAGTACACGTGCAGTCAGTGTGAGGCAATGTGCAGCTGCATTTCCAAAGAAACATTGCAAAGCCCTCTGCACCTGCTCAGCATGTTTGCATCAAACGAGCGTCACTTGCATCAAATGACGCTCATCACACATAAAGTGTGTCTCTCGTCAGGCTGTTCAAAGTAACAAACGTGCGCGCGGCACCTGCAGGACATGTATGGCTGGCAGCGCGGGCGGCAGGGGCACGCTGACGCCCGTGCCGCCCTCCCGCGCCATGCAGGCGCCCGCGACGCCCTCCCGCGCCGCGCATGCGCCCGCGGCGGCCCTGCTCCGCGGCGCCAGGAACGGGTGCGGCTGCAGACCATTCGCCAGCCGCGCCTTGGCCTGCACGCGATGGCAAAGGCCCCATACATGAGTGGCAGGTGTGGCAGGCAACACTGCTGACCGTGGCTGCCTGCTGCACAACCGACTCTCATGCACGCGCATACGTAAGCAACAGCCGAAGCAAGCCTCATCGCCGTTACAGCAACTTCCCTCTGCGCTGTGAAAGCATTGTAGGCATGCACAACTCAAGCATAAAAGCCCCAACACTCGTGGGTAGGGATGGTACTAATATGTATGCAAAGCCTTTCAAGGTGCACACCGCTAATATGTATGCAATCCCTTACAAGGTGCACAGCGCTCAGTAAAGCATCCCTTCTGATGTCACATGAAGCACAGAAGGCCCCTGCTTTAAGATCGCACCTCTGCATGCTGCCGCTGCTGATCCACAGCAGCCAGCCTAGCAGTCTCCCGCGCTGCTGCGGCGCTTGCCTCGCGCCGCGCCCGCTTCTGCGACGCCTTCAGGAAGAACTCGTGCGGCGGCAGCTTGGGCCCCATGCACGCAGTCCCTCCGTCTCCAGCGGCCCCCGCCTTCCCGCTGCCTGCACCCTGTCCGGGCTCTGGAGGCTTGCCCTCTCCAGACGCCTCGGCCGCCGCTGCTGGCGCTTCTGCTGTCCGGCCTCCATGCAGACCATTGACGCGCAGCCTCCGGCTGGGGTGGCCATCCCCGCCTGACCCTGCCAAGCCGCTGACCTCCTGCGGCGTGCAGGCCTGCTTCCTCCGACCGCTGTCTTCAAAAGGCACGGCTGGCACGCCTGCAGCCGCTGGCGGCCCGCTGCGTGCCTTCTTCAGCACCGGGCCTGCCGAGCACCAAGGTTTGTCAGGACTGCTTGCCTGACTGCGCCTCTCAGGTTCAGCAAGTCTTGCAAGTTGACCAAGAGTGGTCCACTGGTAAGCACAGGGACTGGGACTGCCTCACACCGTCTGCGTTGCCGGTGAGGTGGCGCAAGGTGGCCGAGGGGGCTGTCTGTCGCTCGCGAGCGGCCGTAGCAGGTGCGCCATGCCCCACAGGCGCAGCGACGACGCTGACACAGCTCTGAAGGCTACAGCCTGTGACCTCATCGGCCTGGCGCTTGCGCCTGCAAGCAAAGCAGCATGCGTCAGAGTGTCAGAGTAGCAGAGTGTCGGTGCGCCTCCGCTTTTGTAACAGTTCCCGGAGCAGGGGTGCCTACACATGTTTACAAGGTACTTGAAGGTGCAGCGAGATGGTGGAGCGGGCCAGCAAGATGGAAAGGCCACTGCCGCGCACCTGCTCTTCACAGGCCGATGTGGCACCTCTTCTTCCTCATCGCTGTCGAGGATGAAAGCACGCATGCTGGCTCACATACGGCGTACAGCGCGCTGCATCCTGCACAGCTTTACATCTGAATAGCGCAGCTTATATACAATGTGAAAGTCGTCCAGACTCCGTGCGACGCGAGCAAGCACTGGCTGCGAACCTCCGTTCTCTATTCAGGCTGCTCCAGAGATGAAGGTGGGTCGACCAGCTGCCAGGTTCGATGCTGCAGGCCATGCCGCTTACCAGGCCCTGTGCAGGGTTATTTTGGGTGTTTAAAGGCTGCAGGACAGCTACTGATGGCCTGAGACATCCATACGTTGGTTCTTTGACTTCTACACATTTCAACTGTCAGCCTGTTAGCGGCACACTGAAGAGTGGTGCTGGAGCTAGCACAGTGGAACTCACGCGCAGACCGCAATGGAGCAACTGCCAGAGGACCTGCCTCTGGAAAATCTGGCGGTCGCCCCAGTGAAGAAGGTGAGAGCGCCTGGTGCGCTTGGCATGCCTGTGGCAAATCACCATGGCCTAGCATGCTTTGCTGGCCGAGCGCACCGGCGCGGCACTGCGGCGCGCACACTGCTGCACCTGTCCGCCAGGCTGCTGCGTGCACCGCAGGCCGGAACCAAGGCGAAGGCCGCCAAGGCTGGCGCCAGCGTGCTGCAGCCCGCGCACCTGAACGCGCAGAGCCAGGGCGGCGAGAAGACGATAGAGGACACGTACCAGAAGCTCACGCAGCTGGACCACATCCTGCTGCGCCCTGACACGTACATTGGCAGCACGGAGGCGCAGCAGCAGAAGCTCTGGGTGCATGACGGCCAGGCGCTTGTGTTCCGCGATGTGTCCTATGTGCCGGGCTTGTACAAGATCTTTGACGAGATCCTGGTCAACGCCGCGGACAACAAAGTGCGCGACCCCAAGATGGACACGCTGCGTGTGGACATTGACGCGGTGCGCACCTTTCATATTTGACTCAAGGGCGCCACGCTCAGACCTTTCTAGCGCCTGTGGAGGGCACACACAGCTTGTCAAGGCCTCTCTCCCTCTTACACACGAGCTCTTCACCTGTGTACTCCAGCACATCCCCTTTTTTTGTCACAGGAGCAGCAGGCTCTGTGCACGGTGCAGCCTGCTTGGCCAGCCTGTGCGCCACCAGAGCACAGGCGAGCAAGCGCTCGGCGCGCTGCTGGCAGGGGAGCAACACCATCACCGTCTGGAACAACGGCGACGGCGTTCCGGTGGAGGTACACAAGGAGGAGAAGGTGTACGTGCCTGAGATGATCTTCGGCCACCTGCTGACCAGCAGCAACTACAACGACAACGAGAAGAAGGCGCGCGCTCACCTGCGGGGCGCGCCGCACCACCCTGCCTGCCTGGCGCCTCTGGAGCAGTGGGTGATGTAGCTGCATGTGCATGCATGTAACACCCCTGGAGGCGTCGTGTGCATTGTATCACTGGCAGCACAGCACACATGCGTGCTCGTGTGCCTCTTGTGGAGCATGTCCCGCAATTTGCTTGCTCATAAGTGCGGGACCCAGGGGCAAGCGCGGCTGACTCAGTGCGGTGGCACCACCGGACACAGCTGTGACATTCAGAGGAGATGCTGAGCCTGGCGCACACCAGGTGACCGGCGGCCGGAACGGCTACGGCGCGAAGCTGGCCAACATCTTCTCCAAGGAGTTTGTCATCGAGACGTGCGACGGCCAGCGCCAGCGGCGCTACCGCCAGGTCTTCCGCGCCAACATGACGCAGAAGGACGCGCCGGCCATCCGGGCCTGCAAGGCCAGCGAGAACTGGACCTGCGTCACGTTCTGCCCCGACCTGGCCAAGTTTGGTGTGGCTGGGCGCGGTGTCCCCCGCACGCACGACAGCAACCTGGCATGTTTCTCACCCTGATCTGGCCCGCCTATCAATATGCTGCATGTCACGCCTGCCCCACATGGTGTTGGTGCGACAAAGGTGCAGAGTGGCCTGGTCTATGAAGCGCAACGATGCCTGCGGTGCATATGCGTACATGCGGGGACAATTAGTCACGAGCAGAAGTGATCTGGCACTGCCTTGGCAGGAGAGATGCACTTGGCGCATGGCCGCTGTGGCGGCAAACCACTGTCTGTGAGCAGGCATGGAGGAGCTGGAGGAGGACGTGGTGGCGCTGATGCGCAAGCGCGTATACGACCTGTCGGGCGTGCTCGGCAAGTCCGTCAAGGTGCCTCCTGAGCGCCATACACATGCAGTGTGCTTATTGTGTTCCTGAATAGCGTGTGATGACTGAACAGTGTCCTTGAGTGGCACAGACCAATGACATGCTTGCACGCATCCGTACTCTCGCATTGGGAGTGATCTGTTTGCACTGCATAGGAAGCCTGTGAAGCACACGTGTGGGCGGCAGGTGTTCCTGAACGGCGAGCGGCTGCCCATCAAGTCGTTCCAGGAGTATGTGGGCCTGTACATCGCCAACAAGGACGCGCCGCGCGTGTACGAGCGCGTCAACGACCGCTGGGAGGTCTGCGTGCTTGCGTCTGAGGGGCAGTTCCATCAGGCACGCGCCCCGGGCCTACAGACATTCATGTAAACAGTTTTGGATGAGCTGGGTATGGAACGTCCTACAGGGAACCTAGCAGCATTTCTAAATAGCCCCCTGGCACTGCCTGTACCCCGTCATTGTGTGCAACCAGCATGCATGCGGATCAGAATGAGTGGGGATTTACCCTCATCATGCTCAGGCTTGCCTGAGGCAGCGCCAGTGGCCGTGCTGGCGCAGGTGAGCTTTGTGAATTCCATCTGCACGGTGAAGGGCGGCACGCACGTGGACTACATCGTCAACCAGATCAGCAAGTGCGCTCAGGCTTCCTTGCATGCGCACACGCCCTGGCCAGCAGGACACTCGAAGATTGTGCACACATGTAGATCTGAGCGCGTTGCCATGCATGTGCTTGCAGTCGTGAATGCATGTGTCCGAGCTGATGATGTGGCATGTCCAGGGCGCTGGTGGAGACGCTCAACAAGAAGAACAAGGGCGCTAACATCAAGCCCTTCATGGTCAAGAACTACCTGTCCGTGTTCATCAACTGCATGATCGAGAACCCCGCCTTCGAGTCGCAGGCATGCTCTCTCCAAAGTGAATGACACGTTTTTGGCAAGGTAGCTGTGCTGTCAGGCTCTGCCTTACTGCTCAAACCAAGCGTCTACTCTTGGTGTGTGCTCCCGGTGCCTACATGCATGCCCTGCGCGCAGACGAAGGAGACGCTGTCGCTGCGCGCCACCAGCTTCGGGTCCAAGTGCGAGCTGTCGGACAAGTTCATCAAGAAGGTCGCCGACAGCGGCGTGGCCGACGGTGTGCTGTCGTTCGCGACGTTCAAGCAGAACAAGGACATGAAGAAGACCGATGGCGCCAAGCGCCAGCGCATCACGGGTGTCGCCCTGCCTGCCTGCTGACGCACCAAGGGAGAGTAAGTTTGCTGGGCAGGACACATGGCAGCTTTACCATGAAGGCATGGAGTCGCTTGCAAACGAGCAGCTATGCCCATGCTTTCTGCTCTATGCTGACTCGTTCACAATGAATTTCCAAGCGTATGTGCTTGCAGCATGCTGCATGTGCAGGATCATGCAATGCTAGTGTGGAGACTGTGGCTCTAAGCATCTAAGTAACACCGCGGGCAGGGCTGCCCAAGCTCATGGACGCCAACGACGCGGGCGGGCGCAACTCGGAGCACTGCACGCTGATCCTGACCGAGGGCGACTCCGCAAAGTCGCTGGTGGTGGGCGGCCTCAGCGTGGCTGGCCGCGACCGCTTTGGCGTCTTCCCGCTGCGGTGCGCGCGGCCTCGCCGTCCATGCCTGCCTGGCATGTAGCACATGCCGTCTGGCCTGCTCAGGGTTGTGCGATAGCAGCACTGAGCATGCGCAGCACTGAGCATGCTGGCCTGATTCAGTACATTTGATACGGGCATATTGCATCACATGACATGCTGCGTACTGAAGCAACGCTCTGCTCAATGGTGTCGTGACATGCTCAGCGAACTCGAGTTGTGCTTGCACGCAACCTGGGCATTGGTGTGCGCGCGCAGGGGCAAGCTGCTGAACGTGCGGGACGCCAGCCTCACGCAGGTGACCGGCAACGCCGAGATCCAGAACATCAAGCAGATCATGGGTCTGCAGCACGGCAAGGTGCGCACATGCGCCCCTGGGCCTCGCTGCCCGGTGGTGCGCGTCGATCTGCGTGTTGCATGCTGGTGAGTGGCTGCAGAGTGTGGGCTGATCGTGCGCTGCAGCTCGGGAAGGTGCGCACATGCGCCCGAGGGCCTTGCCGGCGGGGTTGCGGGTCGAGCTAGCGCATGCTTGCACAGCCGCCGGCGCCGCGCGCGGCGCCGGCGGCTCCCCCGGGCGGCTACCCCCTCGCAGCCTCCCCGCGTCGCGCACGGCCCGCCGCGCCGGCGCGCGCAGAACGGCGCCGCCCCGAGCGAGCGCAGATGTACGAGAGCCCTGACCCTGACCGTACTCGGACCCCGCAGGTGTACGACAGCGCGCGGCAGCTGCGCTACGGCCACCTCATGATCATGACCGACCAGGACCACGACGGCTCGCACATCAAGGGCCTCATCATGAACTTCTTCCACCACTTCTACCCCACCCTGCTCCGCGTGCCGGGCTTCCTGCTGGAGTTCATCACGCCCATCGTCAAGGCGCGCCGCGCGCGCGGCCGCCGCCCCTCCTGTCTCACTCACGGCCTACCAATCTGCGTCATGAGCAACTGCTGCGCGCATGCATAAAATAGCTCAGTTTCGTGGTAAATATAACCCACAGGTGACAGAGATGGTAGAATGCCATGGAAGATGTAAAGGGAAGTGGCTAGGCAGCTGGGCGGCCAGCCGCAGCCCAGGCGCGCGGCGCTCAGCGCGTGCGCGCGGGCGCCAGGCCAACAAGGGGCGGCAGACGCTGGCGTTCTACTCCATGCCGGAGTACGAGGCGTGGCGCGAGGCCGCGGGCGCGGGCTGGAGCATCAAGTACTACAAGGGCCTGGGCACGTCCACCGAGGCGGAGGCCAAGGACTATTTCGCCGACATCGACAGCCACCGCAAGGAGTTCATCTGGCAGGGTGCGCCTGCGCCCGGCGCCGCATGCCGAACTGATCGAGTAACAGGCTTTGGCTGCTGTGGCAGAGGCTCGGGTGCGGCTCAAAAAATCGCTTGGTATGTGCAGCGGCATATGATGCCATGGAGTCAGTGCAAGAGCAATGCTGCAGCCGTGTTCACTCCCACAGGAGTGTAAGATGGACTGGGGCCCACTGCGCGTCTGCTAGCCCGTGCGGAGAGGCGGCGCTATCGGCCGCCCAGGCGAGGAGGACCACGCCGCAATTGAGCTGGCGTTCTCGAAGAAGAAGATCGAGGACCGCAAGCTGTGGCTGGCCAGCTTTGTGCCGGGCACCTTCCTGGACCAGAGCGTGGACCAGATCACCTACTCCGACTTTGTCAACAAGGTGCCCTTTGTGCTTTACGACCTTGGTCCACCTATTTTGCTATGTGCACACACCAATCACAAAGGCCAGTCTGACCAGTGGCAGACCTATGAATCTGCTGCGGGCGGTCGAGGCCTCCCGCAGTGAGGAATGACCGACAGGCTGGGTGCAAGCTCGTACCTCAGTGCCAATAGACACATAACTGCATGACACCACAGCAGCAATCTGCCGTCTTTCAGGGGTGCAATAAGGCCCTGCATGCAGCCCATACATCAGCGACGTGGTGCAGGGAGCTGATGTTGCTCTTGGATGCAGAAGAAGCGCTCCAGCCGTGCATGCAGCCCCACCTCAAGGACTGAAGGCCAGCGCATGCGGCGCAGGAGCTGATCCTGTTCTCGCGCGCGGACCTGGAGCGCTCCATCCCGTGCATGGTGGACGGCCTGAAGACCGGCCAGCGCAAGATCCTGTACTGCTGCTTCAAGCGCAACCTCAAGAAGGACATCAAGGCATGCCGGCCAGCCCAGCATGCGCAGTTGTTTGTATGGCATTGCACATGCATGCTCCATGGCGCCTTGCACAGTGAGCGCGCCGTTGTCCCAACATGGTCAGAGCCGCATTGATGTCTGGGCAGCTGAAATGGTACCTGCATGACTACTTGGTGCGCATGAGCACGGCATGTGCGCAACTGAATGGGGGATGCAGCTGAGGCCGCGAACGCGCCCGCGCGCAGGTCGGCCAGCTGTCAGGGTACGTATCGGAGCACTCGGCCTACCACCACGGCGAGCAGAGCCTGCAGAGCACGATCGTGGGCATGGCGCAGAACTTTGTCGGCAGCAACAACATCAACCTGCTCGTGCCGCAGGGTCCGGCCCCTCCCCTCAGCGGCCGGCGGTGCAGTGCAGCGCGGCATTGTCGACGCTCAAGTGAGGCAGAAGGCAGCTGACAGCAGTCAGGGGCTGAGCGCTTTGCTGAGACTGTATCTTTTTGAGCATGCATGTC
>JAABUV010000732.1_pt1 | contig 49819 bp, 3 predicted proteins | sample 5559971 | NCBI WGS metagenome assembly JAABUV01 (sample SAMN10711881, study PRJNA513362) | rock metagenome | isolation source: Antarctica rocks | place: Antarctica: Victoria Land, Knobhead nord | collected 2015-12-19 | reverse complement strand
TAAATCCTATATATAGTAAGAAACATTACTATAAATAGAAAATATTACTAATATTATAGTCTTTATTTTTATAGGGATATATATTACTTTTTTGCATTACCTTATTTACTTTTAAAGAATTACGTAGGTAATAATAATAATAATAATAGAAAAAAAACAGAAAATATATTAAGAAATACTACTAAAAATAGAAAATATTACTAGAGAAAAAAGTCTTGGCGAGTCGGGTTAATACTTCGGTACTAATACTCGGTACCACCCTATAGTATTGACTCGAATACTCGGTACCAACTATTAGTACCGACCTGAATACTCCGGCTAGGAATTTAGTATTAACTCGCCAAGAGTCGAGTCGGGAACCCGACTCGAGTTCGAAGTACCGACCCGACGCGGTTAGTCTAATTAAGATATTATTTATATAAAGAGCTATTAAGGTCCCTTCTTTAAGGTTAATAAAGATACTTAAGTTAGTAAATAGTAATATAAGGCCTAATTCCTTTATATAATAAAGGTATAGTACTAAACTTATAATAACTACTTAAATCTATAAAGAGCCTTATAAAGTTAATAGACCCTATTTCCTTACTTATAATTTATAAGTTAATTAATATAAATCTCTTTATTAATATTATTATAAAGGAAGGCTATCTTAATATCTATTTATTTTAAGTCTTAGTTTATAATAGCTATTAGAGTAAAGATAGTCTTATAACTTATAAGTTTTATTATTAAGGTAAAAGTCTTATTATAATTAATACTTTTATACTATTTAAACTTATAAATAACCTAGTATACCTTATAATATATAACCTATCCCTAAGGGCTATACTTTAAGGTATAAACCTATTTACCTCCTAAGGTATACTTATTTATAAGTAGATTAATAACCTTTTAAATATTATTTTCTTATAAGGATTTAACTTTATTATCTATTTTAAGGCTTTATTAAATATTATATCTATCCTCTATTACTTATTAATAGGTCTTTAACTTAAATAGTTCTATCCTATTAATATTAGTAAGGAGTATAAGAGTTATTATAATTAAAGGGTCTAATAATAGGTCTTATAAATCTAGTAGAGCTTACTTAAGATAATTATATATTACTTATTAGATAACTTATTCTTCCCTCTTAATATATTCTTCCTTATAAATATAGGCTTATTATTAAGTAGAAGCTATAGCTTATTAAATAGGGTTAATATTATCCTAAATATCCTATTTCTTATTATTCTCCCTTAAAGTAGATATTTATAAGTACTTATTTAACCTAAAATTTAGCTATTACTATTTATTAATATTAATATATTAAAGGTTATTTTCTTAAAAATAGATATTATTTACTTATATAACCTATTATCTTATAATATTTTATAGTTAAAAGATATAATCCCTTTTATAATTAAGAAAGTAGTATTTATTACTCTTATCTTCTAACTTCTTCTAAATATAATATAAGGTATAGGCTACTAAGCCTATTATTTAAAGATATAAGAGCTTTAATAGGCGTTTATATTATACTTTATAAGGAGTCTTCCCTAACTTTATACTAAGAGATTAGATAGTAAGGTAGTTAGTTATAAAGATAATCTTAGGCTAAAAAGACTTATTAAACCTAGAGTTAAGGAATATTAATTATATTTTATATAATAATATCTATTTAAAATACTCTATAATCCTATTTATTTAAGGGTTCCTAGGTATTATAAATTTATAATAGATACCCTAATCCCTAAGGTAGTTAATAAAGGTATTACTTATATATTTACCCCTATTATTAATATAAAGGTAATAGATTTAATAATCTAAATACTTATAAGCTACCTTAAACTACTAAAATAATTAGAAAGTATTAATCTTGTACTTAAGGTAAATAATAATTAAGATATATATAAAATTATTTTTAAATATTATAAAGTATTAACTCCCTTTTAAAACCTATTAAGTTAAAGGGGTTAATAATATTATTATAGATAAAATCTATTAAATACTCCCTTAATTAAATAGTATCCTTATAAGGTACTACCTTTTAATAGCTTTAAATATAGTATTTATATATAAGCTTATTAGAGATAGGCTTTAAGAAATTAATTCTAGTTAATATAACTAGTAATTTATTAATACTTTATTATTTAAAGTACCTTAAATAGGTATATTATAACTATTAAACTTTATTTAAAGGAATATTATAAGTATTAAAGGCTAAGGGCTTTTATAAGTCTAGAGTAAAGATTCTTATAAATTAGTTAATATTAAAGGCTACTAGTCCCTTTAAGATAATATAACCTACTTTAATATAAGTTATATTTATATTAATATTAAAGAGCTAATTAACAAATAGGATATTACTAATACCTAGATTAAATACTTATATAATATTAAATATAAGTATTAACCTAAAGTTCCTATTAATATTATAATTAATCTTAATAGTTATACTACCTTATAAGGTATATTAGATACTATTAATACCCTTAATAATATAAGAAGTCTTAATTAATTATAAGTTAATAAATATACTTTAATCTTAGAAGGTATATTAATTATAACTAAAGTTTATAAAAATTATACTATTTAAATTTAAAAATAAGTTCCTAGGAGCTACTATTAAAATAATAATCTTATTACTAGCTATTTTATAAATATTAAACTTATTAGTATAACTTATAAAGTTAGATTTAATAGGAGTATTATTAAGCTTTTACTTCTTTAAGTTATTATTAGCTTAAGTAGTAGTAGCCTTTATTAAAGCTTTCTTAAATTTATTAGGCTTTAAGTAAAGGAATTACTCTTAATATTAATTTATAATATAAGTATAATGAGACTTATATAAGATATCCTTATAATAGCTATAAATTTATTATAAAGTATTATCCCCTTTATCCTTTCTTTAAGTATTATAAGCTTTAAAAATAGTAATACTATAACTTTTTAAAGCTTATTAATATTACTCTTTATTATAAGTAATAAATATAACTTAATTAAAGGGGACCTTTCTTAGGTTAAAGAAAGTATAACTCTAAGTATAAATAGTTTAAAAGGTATTAAAGGTACTAGCTAATTTTATAAAGTAGAGTTAGATTATATAAGCCTTTAATATAATTACCTCTTTATTTAACTTTTTAAGTTTAGTATTAACCTCTTAAAACTAGTAGATATAATTATTTATATCCTTAATAATTAACTTATTAAAATAGATTATATAAAGGTAATAAATTAATTTAATATAAATATTAAAGCTTATTAACTTAAAAGTAGTCTTAATTTGATTAAAGATAACTTAAATTTATAAGTTAAAATAAATAAGATCTTTAATAAGTTTATAAATATTAAATTTAAGATAGTTATAAATTATAATATATACCTTAATTTATATAACCTTTAAAAAGGGCTTAAGGTTATTTAGAATTAATTAATTATTAATTTCTTTAACTTAATAGTTATAAATTAAGTTAGACTTAAAGATTATAATTAAAGTAAGGGGAAAGCTCTTATTATTACTTTAATTATTAACTATTTTACTAAGAGTCTACCTCTAAGGATTTAGCTTTAAATAGTAACTAATTAATTAAGCTTAATATATTTTTTATAAAGTCTTAAAAAGATTTTATTAATTAAGATATTTAAGATAAGGATATTAAGGAAGGAGGTATAAATCTATTACTTTTAACTTATAAATTAAAGAGAATAGGTTTATTAGAAGTATTTAACAATAATTTACTAGCTTTTAACTTATAATTATTATAACTTAAGGGTAATTATAATAGTTTATAATTATTATTATCTTCCTTAATAATAGGCGTTTTAACTTCCTTTATAACAATTTTTAATAAGTAAGAGAAGAACTTTAACTTAAAATATTAATAAATAGCTATTAAAATATTAGAATAAAAATAGGATTTAAAGAGTATTAACTTAAACTAGTTTAACTTAAAAATAAAAAGAGGCTTAATAAGTTATTTATTATAATAAGCTATCCTTATATTCTTAAGGATATAAACTTTAAGGGGCTAATTTAATAAGAATAGCTAAGCTAGTATTTATAATAGTAGGAAAAGCTAGCTTTAAGCCTAGTTTAAGAATTAATAGTTACTTAATAAGATCTAGAAGAATTAAGATAGCTAGGGCTTAACCTCCTTTTATAAAGATTTTTCTAGGGGGCTTAATAGCTAAATAATATTAAGAGGCGTAATATAATAAAGTAGAAATTATTATAAAAATAGTATTTATTATAATTATTTAAGAGGAGGAAGTATTTTTCTTTCCCTAAGTATAAGGTAGTAGTAGTCTACTTAAGGAGGCTTAATGGAGGGAGTATTAATAGGATTTCTACTTATAAAATTAATATTTATTATAATAATAAGGTTAGAAGTAGGTATTTACTTAAGGGGCTAAGTATAATTACTTAATAGCGCTTATATTAATAATAATATTATAATAACCCTTATAACTAGTCTTTAAACCTTATAATTATAAATTAATTAATTTTACTTATTTATTTAAGTTTATTTATAATAGTAAAAGCTAAGTACTTTAATAAGAAGTTAAAGAATTTTAGGTAATATATATAATAATAATAATTATTAACTTATTAAAGGATATTAAAGGCTACTAAAACTTTAATATTATATTAGCTAGGATAGAATAAGTAATAGTTATAATTAAAATAAATACTTATACCTCTAGGCTTATAACCTATTAAAATATATAATAGAATAGTTAATTAGGTTACTAAGTCTAGATATATAAGAACTAAGTATAGATACTAAGAGACTACTTAATTATATATTACTAAGTATACTAGCGTCTTAGTAGGACCCTATAGTTTAATACTAGCCCTATTAAATAGGTCTAATTCTTAGTTTAATAGGTAACCTTAATAAGGTCCTTAATACTAGGGGAATTAAAATTAAAATTAAAACTAGAACTAGAATTAAGAAAATTACTTTCCCTTTAAATTATAAGAGGAATAATAGTAATAGGCTCTAAGACCTTTATAGGTCTACTAGGCTACTATTAAGGAAGCCTTTAAGGGATAGCCTTCTTAAAGCCCTTAAGGTTATAAATAGGAAGGTCTATATTAGGATTTTACTTATAAGCTCTTTAATTTCTATTAGGAGGATTCCTATAAACTATCTTAGGAAGAAACCTTATAGTATTATTAAGTATTAATAATAAAAGATATTAAGGTAGATAATAGTTATAACCTTAAAAACTATTTTACTATAACTATTCCTTTATTAGATTATAAACATTATTATTATTAATTAAGATTTCTATTAAAGAATAAACTCTTTAATTATCTTTATAATTAATATTAAAAGGCTACTTTATTAAAGCCTTTTATAATTATCTTAAAGCTTTTTATAATTAATCTACTAGTTATAAATACTCTAGTAAATACTAACTTAATAAGTAATTTTATAAGGGATCCTATTATAATTATTTTATTAATAGTAGTTATATAAGGGATAAGTTATACTTCTAAAAACTATTATTATACTATTATAACTATTAGATAGACTATTAATAGTAAAGATATTAAAGTCTATTCTAATCTAAGATATATAATATTAATTATAAATATAACTTTTATTCCTATTAATATAGAAATAAAAATTATATCCTTTAATATCCCTATCAAGGGCCTTAAGTTAAAAATTTAATATTTTGATAAGTTTATAGTTATAACTTTCTTTCTTTATAATTTAATTAATAAAAAGCCTATAATTATATATATTACTAGAGAAATTTATATTATAAATAATCTTAAAGTTAAAATACTCATAAGAGTTAATATTCTTACTTTAAAAGTTATAGTATTAGATTTTATAAAGTAATAAATTATTATTAATAATTATTAAAATATTAAAATCTTAATAAGTACTTAAATTTACTTTTTACTAGTAAAATAAGTAATTAAGAATATAAAAAAATCTTAATTTTTATAAAGACTACTACCTTAGTAGCTATTATCTTTAATAGGACTTTATTAGATAATTAAGACCTTCTTTTTAAGTCCTTTTATAATCTCTATCTTAGGTATATTAATAGTATATTTACTTATATTATTAATACTTCTATTAAGAAGGTCTTTATTAAAAATAATATCAATAAGGATATTATTATTCCTAGGAAGGTAAGATTAGGGATTATAAAAGAGTTTAATTATAATAGATATTTGATAATTAATATATACTACTTTAGCCTTATAATTAGTAGTTAATATAATAGTTAGAAGGGTAAATAAGCTAAAATTTTTATAACAGCTATTATTAACTATATTAATTATATCCTTATTAATTATAATTAATAAGAAGGCTCTTATAATATTTATAATATAATATCTATTAGCTTATTTTTTGAAAAAGAAAATAGAATTAGCTTACTAAAATTATTAAATTATACTAGGATCTTTTTATAAATAATAGAGATATAATTAATATCTTAGAAGAGTAATAGATATTAATTCTATTAAAGTTAAATATTTCTTTTAAGCTTATATAAGTATATCCTCTTAGGTAAAAGGATAAAGATATTATTAATAAGACCTTTAATAAACTTTAAGCTTAAGGAAAACTTATATAATTAAATTAGCCTACCCTATTTAACTATCCCTACTTTATAATTTAATATAATACTCCTAATAAGTAAAAAAGCTATATTATAATTAATATATAGGAACTTAATAAAATTATAGAGAATAACATATATCTACTCCCCTTATAAGCTAATATAATATTATTATAGGGTTATTAATATATAATAGTTATTAATATTATAAAATAGTTCTACTAATTCTAGGTATAAGTAAAGGATTAATATAAACTTATAATAATAAGCTATTATAGCTAAAATAAATATTTATAGCCTTTATAAGTTATAAGGGTTCCCTATTATATATATAATAATAAATTAATATTATACTTTAAGAATATTAAGAGTTTATAAAGACTTATATTAATAATATTATTATCTACTTATATACCTTATAAGAATATCTAAGTTACTTATATAAGGTTTTTAATCTCTTTTATTAAAAATAAGTAAGCCTTTCTCTTATAAAGTTATTTATTAGCTATCCCTCTATTACTCTAATAGGCTAGTATATCAACGGCCTAGGGATTAATATAATAAAAGAGAAAATTACTACTATTACCTTATTATAATTTCTATAGAACCTAGCTAACTTAGAAATATTTCTTAGACTAACTAGTTAGCTCTACTTATTAATTAAGAGATATATATAGAGGGTAGACCCCTTATAAAAGAGAAAGGTCCTACTTAATAAGGGCCTTAATATTAAAATATATAGTAGAATATTTAATTAGGTTACTAAGTCTAAAGATATAAGAACTAAGTATAAATACTAAGAGACTACTTAGTTATATATTACTAAGTATACTAGTATCTTAGTAGGACCCTATATTTCAATACTTAATATAGGTATAAAGGGTTATATATAAAAAAGGAAGGTAATTAGAGTAATTTTTATAAGCTTATATAAGAGGAGCTTAGCGCCTTTTAAGATTTATAAGATACTTTTAGGACTTCCTAATTTCTTATTTATTATAATTATAATGGGGTTCTATATATAGATCTAAATATTTTAAAGTAGGAGGATTTACAGCTATTATATACTATATAAAGGGAGATCTTGAATAATTATTAAAGCCTTTTATAAGGATTAATATTAAGCCTATTATATTTTTAGTCGCTATCTTAATAATATAAAGAAGAACTACTAACCTATTAAATTAGAAGTTACTAGTATTATATAAGTTATTAAAAAAGTTTAATCTATAATTAAATTAAGTTTATAACTACTTATAATTATTTATATTAATTATTTAGCTATAATCCTAATATTAAAATAATTAATAATAAGGACTATAAGTATAAATAAATTAAATCTCTAGCTTATATAAGCTTCTTAATACCTTTCTTTATTTAATTTAGAATTATATTATAAATCTAGGAAATTAAATATAATCCCTAATATACTATTAAGACTTTAAATACTTAACTTAATAAAGAATTTTAATTTATTAGATAGGATTCTTAGTATTCTTTTAGTATCTTATAATAGCCTTTCTTATAATACTAAATAAAGACTTTAATAGCCTTATAGTCTACTATATAATAAATATAGACATAATAGATGATTTTAAATCTTAATTATAAGTAGGCTATTAGAAGGATAAGTAGTAGTAAAAGATTATAAATATACTAAAGGCTCTTATAAATAGTAATCTAAATATAATTTTAGAATATAATAAGCCTAGGATATTTTATATCCTTAGGAAAAGAGGTAATAATTATATATTCCTCTTATTATAAAGAAGGAATTCTTTAAATAAGCTTATAACTTTTCTAATTATAATAGTTATTATAGATATTATAACCGACTCTCTTATATAGTATATATTAAATATCTAGCTAAGAACCTCTAAGCTTATATTAACTACTACCTTTAATACTAACTTAATTAGATAAGAAGATATCTATTATATAGAGAATAGGTCCTTATATAAATACTACTTATACTATTTTATATAATTATAATAAACTTCGTAGTCGCCCTACCTATTATATAATTAAGTATAAATTACCTATTAATAATTACCTATAAGTTCTTAAAGAAGGTCCTTCTTATATTAGATATAAATACTTAGAAGGCCCCTTAATAGGTCTAAGCTATAATTTTATCTCTATTATTATATAACTATAGAATTCCACGTAGTATTATTAGTAATAGAGACCCTTAGTTTATATTAGATTTTTGATAGGAATTCTTCTAGTATCTTAGAGTTAAATTTCTTATATTTATAGCCTATTATTTATAAACTAATAGATAGAGTAAGTATATTAATTAGATTATAGAAATTATAATATATTTTTACCTTACCTACTATTTAAACGCCTAGAATTAATAGAATTATATAATCCTATATATCTAGGCTAACCTAAATAACTCCTCTACTATTATAAGATATACTCCTAATAAGCTCTACTATAATTTTAAGGTAAATAATAGTATAGATATACTATTAATAGGTAATATCCTTATAAAAGCCTTTAATAGTTTATAACTTACTTATAAGGAATAGGTAGAAAATATAATAACCTTTAATAATATTATAATAAAATCCTAGTATAATCTTCTTACTATAATAGAATATAGCTAATTTAGGACCCTAAGCTTATCGCTACTTATTAGTTAGTTAATAAGTCCCCTAGATTTCTTTCCTAGACTAGCGCGAATATTAAAAGTCTAATATTTCTTTACATTCTACCTATACTTATACCTACGCTCTATAATATTTTCTACTTAAATAAACTTATACAAGACATCTATAACTATGCAAAACTTTAAAAATTATAAAAATTAGTATAGTAGTTTAAAAGATATATTGTTATAAATAAATTTACCTACTAAATTCTATGCGCTAACGGCTAGAATAATTAGATTAATAATAAAAATCCTATTATTATTTATAAATTACCTATTCTACTACCTTACCTACTAACGTGTCTGATATCGGTCTAAATAGGGGGAAATATCCGTCTTATTACTAGGTATATAATACTATTAGAATAATCTAAATCGGTGTATTAGTATATATAATATAGCTAATGCTATCGTATTTACAGGCTACCTACCTACTAACGTGTCTAATATACTCCCTACTATTCACCTCACCTACTAACGTGTCTGATATCGGTCTAAATAGGGGGAGATATCCGTCTTATTGCTAGGTATACAACGCTGTCAGAATGATCTAAATCGGTGTATTAGTGCATATGATATAGCTAATGCTGTCGCATTTACAGGCCACCTACCTACCAACGTGTCTGATATGCTCCCTACTATTCACCTCACCTACCAACGTGTCTGATATCGGCCTGAATAGGGGGAAATATCCGTCTTATTGCTAGGTATGTAACGCTGTCAGAATAATCCAAATCGATCCATTAGTGATATAGCTAATGCTGTCGCATGCATAGGCTACCTACTAACGTGTCTGATATGCTCCCTACCAACGTGTCTGATATGCTCCCTGCTATCCACCCTACCTACCAACGTGTCTGATATCGGTCTGAATAGGGGGAAATATCCGTCTCATTAATAGCCTAGTATATCTGATATACTCCCTACTATTCACCCCACCTACTAACGTGTCTGATATGCTCCCCGCTATTCACGTTACCTACTAAACGCCAGGTAGTAGGGGTGATTTTCCGACGTAAAACTCTTGAATTTTTACAGGTATTTTCTAGTAGTAAATATAAAAGTTTATAATTTAAAGAAAATAATGAAAATAATAAAGTCTTTCTTTATTTATATAAGGGATATAAAATCCCTAGTATCTCTAGTAGGAAACTATTATAATAATATATAAGTCTATTTAAAATTTTATAAAAGATAGAATTACTTACCTATTAACTTAAGCTAACCCCTATAATATATATATATAACCGGTAGTATTAGTAGTATAGCTTAAGCTAGAAATAGAAGGAGTAGATCTATATAAGAGGGTATTTAATTAAAAGCTACTACTTATTACCGCTAAAGATAGTACTATCTATAAGGATAAATACGAAATTAAGAGATTACTAGATAGGAGGTATTTAAGAGGAAAGACTTAGTACTTAGTTAAATAGGTTAGTTATAATAATAATTATAATTCCTAGTATAACCTAGCGGATCTTTCTAAGGCTAGCGACTTAGTAAAGGTATATAAGGATAGATATTATCTAGTTAAATAAGGAATTAGTAAATAAGGTCGGTTACTTTTTTAAATTTTACTAGTATACTAATATAGAATCTTATATATTTCGCTTAGTTATAGCGGAATAGCTTCCGCCTCCCTAATACTTTATTATTCTTAATAGCCTTAATAGCTTACTTAATTAATTAATCTATATAAATTAGAAATATCCCTATTAGGTAGATACACTTCTACTTAGTGCCGTAGAGGCTATAAGGGTAACCTACCTAGTACCTAGAGCTACCCTAAGATTAAGCTTCTAGGCGCTATGTAATAGTATTATAATATCCTATAGTTAGGCTTTTAAGTACTAGGTAATAGTATTAAAGTACTTATAATAGTAATACTATTATATTATTAACTAGGTACCCTAAGTTAATATAACTATTATACTATTAACTCCTATCTAAACCTACCCTAATATATTACTTCTATATAGAAATTAGTTAAATTAATTAATTCTAGGGTTACTTTTTAAGTAGTATTAGGGGTAGCTCTAGGGTATACTACCTAAGCCCTCTATTAATTATAGAATATTAAAAATTTAAAGTTTTACTTAGTAATTAGTTACATAATATAGTATTACTTAGTAATTAATTATATAACTTCCTAAAATCTATAAATTAATAGATTTTAGAAATATTCTTTAATTAATAGTTATATAATACTACTTTACCCTTAAAGCTTAAAGTAGCCTTAAATCCTATAAGGCTAGCCCTAGGCCTAAAGGTATAAGGCCTTTATTAAGGGTATAAGGGTAAGTTAAGATTTTACTAATATATTATAGTAAATAAACTATATTATTATAGTATACTAATTACTAAGACTTCTACTAAGGTAGTATTCTAAATATCCCGTCTTAGTAGATACTAATAGAATATAAGTAGTTAGTATTATAGTAGTAATAGCTTATAAGACTAATATATAATTATATAACTAATTATTAGAGAAGTAAAGCCTCTAATAAGTATAAAGTAGCCTAGTAGAGGGCTTCTACTCTTTATAAGCTAAACTAGTAAGCTATATACTATATATATAATAATACTACTATAAAGAAAGTAAAGTAATACCTATATTATAGTAATTAAAGGTCTTATTACCTCTAATAATAAAGTTATTAATATATTTAATCGTTGTATTTATTTACTATATCCCAAGTATTATATAGATTACTTATATTATATTAGGAATTATACTTATAATTATAGCCTTTCTACTTAATTAAATACTAAACCTTTTACTTTAAAGTCTATTTACTAATAAATACCTTAATTTTATAGTTATTAGCCTTATCTATTAGGCTATCTGATTTATTTATAAGCGGGGGCTAATAATTACATACTTAAGTATAAGGATTAGAGGAATTTAGTACTAGCTAAAGTTAAGCTATTAATATAATAGGGTAAATATATATAGTAGGACTTAGCTAGAGTTAGTATACTAATAGGCCTACTTTCTTAATAATCTTAAAGGGCCTTATATACTATTAATATAATTTTAAATTAGTAATACTAGGTATATAATACCTATCTTCTAGCCTAAGATATACTTTATTTCCTACTACTATTAATAGCGACTTATACTTACTATTATAATATACTTTAGTAAAGATATTAATAAAAGCTATTAATTCTTTAACCTAGTCCCTTTTAAATTATTATAGTCTACTAAAGTCTTTTATAAAGAGTTATTAGGAGAGTATAGTAAGGGTATTATAAATATTAAAGTTATAGAGGATCTTATTTAAAGAAATACTAGTAGACTAGCTTTTAGAGTTATTAAGGTAGCCTTATATATAGAGGAGGATTATAGTCTAATTAGGGTTATTAATATTTTATATAATATAGTATTATAACGCGATCTCTAGTATTTACTTAGTCTACTTAGATAGACTATTTATCTAGGCGTAATATACTATTAATATTAATAGTTTATAACTAAGCTTCTAAAAAATAGTTCTCTAAAATAATAATATAAACTTAGAATCTTTATTATTAATTATTTTATAAGTAATACCCTAGTTATAAGTTATAAGATTTATAAGGACTATATTAGCTTATTAGGAAGCTACTTAAATAGTCTACCTTAGAATAAGAAGAACCCTTTTTAAGAATTTATTTATAATAATAAGGAGGCTATTATAGCCTTTTATACTTATTAATAGAAGTACTATAATAAAATCTATTACTATAATATAAAAAGGAATTATAAGCTAGTTAATTAGGACTATACTCTTATAAGGCTTATATTACTTTATTTAATTAAGTTAATAACTATAATATTTTCCTTTAGGAATATAACCTTTTAAATATCTTATTAATTAAGTCTCTATTATTCTTACTAACTAGGTATATATATAAGAGTTTAGGGTTTATATTAGGCTTTAGTAGTATTAGTATCTATTTACTTTTAGAGATATCTACTATTATACCCTAATTAATCTAGATCTTAGAGAATTTAGCTACTACTTTAGTAATTTTTTATACTACCTTAGGTAGTTTATAGACTATAATACTATTAGATAGTATATATTTAAGAGTAGGATCTACTATTATAATTAAGGTCCTTATTATAAAAGGTTATATTATACTAATATATACTACTATTATTAGAATATTAAAGCCTTTTATAATAGTCTTTTATAAGCTTATATTACTAGCGGCCTTATAGGCGTCTACTAGCGTAGTAAGATAAGCGCTATCCTAATTATACTTAATAAGCGACCTAAGCTATACCTTTTAAGATAGCTATATAGATGTAAGTAAAGTATTAAATATATAGACTTCTAATATAAATAAATTAGTAATATATATAAAGACGCCTCCTTTAAAGCTAAAGTTTTAAGTATATTTTAGTTTAAATAGGAAGTCTTTATTAGCTAGGATATCTCCTTTATAAACTATAGGTACCTAGATAGTTAAATATAATAGAATAATAATAGATACCTTAATCTTAATAGTATATTCAATATTAGGCGACGACTACGTATAAACTCTAATTAGCAATATAAGGTCTTAATAAGAACCTAATATTACTATTTACTTACTAAAATCTAGGATTAACTTTTATAGTACTAGGATATTATTATTAATATGTAATTTAGTATAACAGAAATTAAGTCGTGAAAGTAATATAAGGTAAAGGTACTATTAGGTAAATAGGTATATAAAGCTTAATTTTCGCCTAGCTTATAACTACCTTTTAATTATCTTTAATACTAAGGCTTTTATAAAACTTATAAGGTAGAAAATAACTAATTCTAGCCTTATATTTTTAGTTAAGCTAGGCTACCTCTATTATTAATCTATTATTACCTAAGTATATTTTAATATACTTTTATAATTCCTAGCCTTTAATTTAAGTAACTTAGTAGTTACCTAAGTAAAATCTACTATTATTCTTAAACTAAGTATTATTAATTCTTTATTATTTATCCCTAAAAGCTCTTTTATTATAATTCCTAAGTAAGTAAGTTTTTATTATATTATAAGAGTTAATTCTAATAGTATTATAATATAAATTATAAGGTAGTATATTCTAAAAATTATAATAGACTTACTATTCCTCTTCTCTACCTTTTTTACTTTAATAATTTATAGTAGACGTAAGGGTTTATATACTTTAGGTAGGTTACTACCTATCTAATATAAATATACCTTAAGTAGTAGAGTAGAGATATTAGACTAATTACTACCTTCTTAAAATAATGTAGACTTATTACCTGTTATATTACTCTAATTAAGTAGTAGTAGAAAGCTTTTCCTTAACCTTTACTAGTTTTATAAAAGCTATAAGATCTATTAATAATAATAGAGAAATAAAGTTTTTATTAATATAAAGGTATAATATTAATATCTTAACTTTTAACTTTAACTTACTATACTATTAACTCCTAATTAATTACTAGGTATAAGCCTAGCTATATTAATATTACCTTATAAGGTATAAGTTTTTAAAATAAAATATTATCCCTATTATTATCTAAAATATTAGCTACCTACCCCTTATTCTCCTATCTCTTTAAGAGGTCTCTATTATAGCTAAAATTAAGAGGCTACTAAGTGTTTCTTACCTAAGATATAAGACTTATATAGACTACCTACTACATTATTTAATTAGATAATATAATCCTAGCTAGTAGCTAGATATCCTCCTTAAATATATCTATTATAAGGCGCTATTTTATGATAATTAGCTACTTACCCTTTAATAGTTAATAAAGCTTCTCTAGCTTAGATAGGGAAATAACTAGCTGTAGTAGTTAATATTAATAGGCTTTAAGTATACTTTTAATCTTTTAATCAAATAATTCCTATATAAGTCGACTTTAGTACTCTTTAATCTTATCTCTTATATAGCTTAAAGGGCTATCCTTAATTAATACTATTTCTTATAATCTAGATTAGATTATAAGGTAAGATATTTAATTTTAATTTATCTTTTAAATATTATATAGTAGTAAAATACAGGTAAGGTTACGCCTAGTATAAGCTTTATAAAATTATATAATAGGTAAGAATTATTAAGATAAAAGTAAGTTAGATATAAATATTAAGACTCTATTAAGCCTCTATTAAGCTCTTATTACTATAAATTATAGACTTAAAGATTCCTATTATATCTTAGATAGTAGTTTTACATCTTAAATTATATAGACGGGGCGTAGTTTTTTATATCTAACTAGGACGAGGTACCCTATAATGTTATATACTTATATATACCTAATTATATAATAGCTATAATTTAGCTACCTCTTAAAAGGGGTCTTCTCTATACTATATATTATATTCAGGACTATATCTCTATTAGTATACTAAATATTCTATTATTAGTTTACCTTAACTATATTTTCTTTATTTTCTTCCTATAAGCTTTTTAATCTTATAAGAGTACTAGTCTTTATTTATTTCCTTTATTAATAGAGGGTAATAGGGGTTTTAGCCTCTATTAAATAGATTATTACCTTATAATAACTTCTTAAGTTATATAATAGAAAATACTAGGTAGATCTTTTAATTAAATAGGATATTTAATTATATTAATTTACTTGTTATTTATATAATTTTAATTAGGGCTGCCTATTAGTTAAATAGTTTTACTTAGATTAAGCTAGGTAATTTATATCTAGTATATAGCTTTATAAATATATCTTTACCTATATTAAATTATATTAAGTAATAGTATTTATTATATTCTATCTTAGATTTAATATATATCTATATAATTAAGTCTTCTACCTCCTTCTAAATAGTAATTCTATCTTTTATAAATAAGCTTATTTAGTTATCTAGGCGTAATAAGATAAGGGTATTATATAGTTAATACATACAAATAGCCTTATTTAAGCTCTTAGAGGTTACTAAGCTAGGTAAGTTATTAAGGATACCTCTAAGTTAAGGTAGGAATAATATCTAATTACTCCTAGGATTTATAGTTAGCTAGTATCTTAAGGTAATTTTAACTATTGATTTATAGATAATACGTATCTTATAAATACTCCTTATTAGAACTAAGATATAACTTTTTTAATCTTAATTTAAAATAATTACCTAGGGTAGACTCTAATTAATTATCCCCTTTAAGAAGACCTTTACCTAGTCTTTTATAGAGTAGGTATCTTTTCTATATAAAATAGTTACTCTCTTAGAGAACTTATATATAATAGATAGTATAATATTTATTCCTAAAGTATTTTTAATTAAGATAAGAATAAATTTTATAATTACTATATAATATAATATTAGTAGCGTAATTATAAAGACTAATATATTATAAGCTAAGTACTACTTAGTTTAATTAAGATTATATTTATAATAGTAGCTAATATATAAATATAACTATCTTATTAATTTCTTAAAGTAATAGTTACTTATAATTATTTTATATATATAGTTAAATCCTAGGTAAGACTTTTTATTATATACTTAGTAGAATATCTCCTTTTTAAACTCCTTAAGAAGGTATAATTATACCCTCCCTTTATAATTAATAAAGTAGAGTAACCCTTTTATAAGATAAAATTAAATACTTAATAAGGTAAATTCCCCCTCCTTTAAGTTATTAAGAATATTAGCCTATTTCTTATTTATTATATAGTTAGCTACTACTTAACTTTTAAAAGAAGGTAATATCTTAATAAGGAAACTATTAAATGTAAAAATATTATTAAGCGTACCTTCTCTAATTATTTATAGGCTATATTTAATAGCTAAGTTATTTATTAGCCTTAATAATATATCTAGTATAATATTCTACTTACCTAGTTAGTATTAAATATCTAGCCTAAATTATAATAATTACTAAGATATATAAACTAGTCTAAGATTAATTTTATTAACTAAGGAAGTAGTAAGTAAATCCTATCTTATAATATTTACTATTACTAAATAGTTTATAAATATAATAGTTATAAAAGGTAAGTTATTTATAAAGTACCTAATTTTATAAATAGTTTAACCTAGGTATATAACCTTAAGTTGTATTAGCTAATAATAGGTTTTAATCCTATTTAATAACTTAGATAAGAAAATGTTAGTAATTTAAGGACCTCCGCCCTAGCGGCTACTATAGTAACTAATAGCTGCAAGCTAATTTTTATATATATATAATTAATTAGCTATTAAGGATTCTATTAAGGAATAACTAGAGTATAATATAGAAGGCTTCTATACTATAATAGATATAAAAGCTATAATAATACTAATAAATAAATAATAAGGTAATACCTATATTACTATTTTATACTATAAAAGTAAATAATCCCTTATAAAAGTAAATAGGTCCTTATACTTTACTAACTCTATATAATTTACTATACGTCTTATAGTTATTAATAAGGCCTAAGGCCTTAGAAAGATCCTTCTTACTATACTAAATATTACACTTATAGCTATAACCCTTCTATTTAATAAGATACTAAGTCTTACCCCTACTAATCTGCTTACCTATAATAGCCTTTAGTTTATAGATATCTAATTTAGTAGTATTAAGGCTATTATTCTTAATAATAGGAGGAGGGTATATATTTCTAAGATATTTCTAAGGATCTAATCCCTTTATAGAAGGCTCTAATTAAATAATAAATACTATAGGATAGATTCTTATAGATAAAGGAAGCTATAGATAATATACTAATAAACCTATATATTTAAGAATTAAGAAGGGTCCTATATATTAGTTATAAAGTTTATAATTTAAAGTACCTAGAATCTTATAACTATTACCTAGTTATAAGTATACTATATTACCCTTATCTAATAATATAGGTTAATACTTAGAATTATAATAGATTTTAGTAAAGATATTTATAAAAGCTATAGATTCCTTAGCCTATCAAAGTCTTTAATAGGTAGCTATATAAGTATACCTAGGGTATTTTATATATTAACTCTTATAAGGACCTTATTAGGAGAGACCCCTATTTATTAATTCTTAGAATTATTAATATAACTCTATAAATAGGGTAGGATAGCTATCTAATTAATAAAGTTAATACTTACTTATTTAGAGATATAATATCTTATAATAATTATAATAGTTTAATTTATTTATTTAGATTATCTATCTATTTATATATAAAGTATAAAGTTAATATTAGTAGTTTATATCCTAGTTTTTAAAAGACCACCTACTAGAAAGAAGATATAAATTTAAAATCTCTATTACTAATAATACTATAAGGTACTCCTTAATTATAAGCTATTAATACTACTAAGATAATATTAGCCTACTAGCTTATAGATTATATAGACTACCTAGGAAGTAATAGTAGGCGCTTAGAAAACTTATTAATTATTATAAATAGGCTATTAAAGCCTTTTATAATTAGTAGTAATATAACTATAAAGTCTATAACTATTATATAGAATAGAATAAATAGTCTATTAATAGGGAGTAAGCTATTATAAGATTTATAATACTTAGTCTAGTTTAACTAATAGGTAGGGTAGTAATTAATATATATTTATAAGTACTTTAATAGATAGTATATATATATTAAAGAGACTATCTAGTTATATATATAGTAGAAGCCGCTATAGTACTACTTATTATATACTAGTTTAAAGACCTCCTTCTCTAAGGCCTTTAATATATAAAGTCTCTCCCTTTTATTATTAAAGTTTATATAATAGATAAGCCTATCTTATAATTTAAATTATAGCCTTAGCTACTTTACTTTATTATTATCTTTAATACTAATATTAATAAAGTCCTTATTAGTCTTTTAAAGTAATTTTAAGACTTAAAATTACTAGATATCTTCTTAATAGGCTTATATAAGCTTTTACTTAAATATTACTAATATCTTAATAAGGGTAATATAGTAAGATAATAGTTATTTATACTTCTATAAGTATAACTTATTAAAGGCTTTTATATATAAGGTAGTAAGCGTCTTAATAGTCTTAATTAGGGGTATATCTACTTATAATCTTAAGAGAGTATTAGGGATAATATTAGATTTACTAGATTTATATTTTATAATTAACTTAGATTAGGAGAGATATAATATTACTTAAATAAGATATAAATTTAGCTTATTTATAAATAAAGAGGTAAGGCTTATCTATTATAAAATAGGAATTACTATTAAGTAATTAGTATAAATAATAATAGGTAACTTCTTTAATAACTTAATTAGGTAATAAGTATATTTAATAACTTATATAATACTAGTAACTTCTAGCTCTATTAGCTAATAATTTTATTTAGCTTAATTTAATATTTTATTAAGGAATATTATTAGTTTAATATCTATCCTATTAAAACCCTTAATAATATTACCCTTAATATAATAAATTATAACTATAAAGCCCTATTTCTTTAAAGTATCTATATTAATAAATAAGATCCTTATTTTATTAAAATAAATAAATAAGGAAGGTAGAGCTATTAAAGGCTACCTTTAAATCTTTAAAGGCTTTTAACTCTACTTTTATAGGCTTATATATAGCCTACGCTAATTATATCTTCCTACTAAAACCCTTTATACCCTTTAATAAAGTATTAGTAAGATTAGTTTTATAATATTATAATAGATTTACTTATTAAGTATATTATAAAATAGATATCTATAACTAGCTTATTAAGCTTAGGAAGAATTTAAGATCCTTTAATAATAATAGAAATAAAAGAGAGCTAATAGTTGAAAGCTTTTCTTCTAATATAAATAAGCCTAAGGAATTAACCTATTAGCTAAGTAGGGTAATAGATAGGTACCCTAAGAAGGTTTTTATAGGGTTAAGGCTAATTTATTTATTATAAAAAAGTATAAATAGCTTTTATAAGTAGGTAAGGTACTCTAATAGGCTAGTTAAAAAGGCTATTATATTATTAATATATACTTTAATATATACCTTATATAATCTAAAAGTTTATCTATTTAATATTAAATATATAGCGGTAACCCTTTATACCCTATTAAGGTAATATTATACTATTCCTACTTATAATAAGAAATTATAGTAAGCTTATATTAATTCTTTCTCTATATATTAAACTAATAAAACTAGCTAGTACTATCTATTATAAATATATATAGATAGCTTATAATAGTTAATATAAGCTTAGATTATAAAGATAAAGGGTAATTATCTACTTAAGTAATTTTATTAAGGCCTCTAATATTAACTACTACTTAACCTTTACGCCCTTTAATTATATTATAGTAAATAATAAATATAGGATAGCTAAAGAGTATAGGCTAATTAGCTTATATTATTTTATCCTAAGTATATAATTTATTAAATATTTAATTAATAAGATCCTAGTCTTTCTAGCTAATAAGATAAACTTAAGTAGGTCTAAATACTATATTAAGCTTTAAAGAGATAGATATCTACTCTTCCTTTAAAATATTAATTATTAAGCCTTAATCTATCTAGATTTCTAGGAATTTAGTAGCTATAATTATAATTTATCTTACTACCTTAGGGAGGCTATAAACTATAATACTATTAAGTTAAATATATTTAAGAGATAGATTAATTAAGGCCCTTATTATTAATATAGAGACTAGTATAATAAGCTATATAATTATAGGCTTTATAACCTCTATATAAGTTATAAGTAAGGTAATAAAGCCTTTTATAACTAAATACTTCTAGTAGCTAGTATTACTAGCTATAAGAGGAGTATCTATTAGAGTAGTAAGATAAGTACTATCTTAATTATATTTAATAAGTAGATTAAGGCGGGCCTTATAAGGTAATTATACTAGGGTAGCTAAAGAGTTATATATATATATATAAATAAAAGAAATAGTAGAATTAATAATATAGGTATAAATACTCCTATTACTAAAGTCCTAAGTATATTTAGGTTTAAAGAGGAAGTCTCTATTAGAGGAGATCTCCCCCTAATAGACTACTAAAACCCTTATAATTATATAAAGAGGGATAACAATAATAGATCTAGTTTTAATTATATACTTTATATTAGGTAATAAGTAATTATAAGTATTAATAGGAGTATTAAAGCCCTAATAGTAATTAATAGTTAAATTATAATTAATAAGGTTAAGAATTATTTATTATAGAACTAATATATCTATACTTATAAGTAAATTAGCTTTTAAATCTTTAATTATATAGACTTTTATTATTAAGAAGGCTATAGCCGACTTTCTACTAATAGTACCCCTAATATATATCTTAATTAATAAGTCTTTATTAATATTTATAATTTTATTATAGTACTAGGCTATAAGTTTTAGCACCCCATGTAATTTCATACTAAAAACTATTAAAAGTTGTATTATATATACTTCTATTACTTTTTAATTACTACTAAGGAAAATCATAGAAAAATTAATAAATAAAGAACTTTAAATAAATAATTTTTTTTATCTCTTTACTTAATTATAAAATTCTATTAATATTATAATAGAAATTTTTAGAATACTACTAAATTAGAGATTTTATTACTTTTACTTTCCTTCTTATCTATTAATTAAAAACCTAATATTATTTTTAGAAATCTTTATAGGATATAAACTAACTTATTTTAAGCTAGAGTTAAAATTTTTAGAAGTTCCTAATAAGGGGAAAAAAAGTTAGACCCTAGTAAAAAGTACAACTTTAATTTTTAGAAATACGGATGGTACGAAGACTTATAATTAGGACTATACTAACTTCTTATATAAGTATTAGTAATACTAATCTTTTTATATTAATATTAGGAAGGACCTTATTTAGATAGGATTAATTAATTAGGGTAATTAAATAACTACTATTAAGGTAAACCTTAGTCTAAGTTAATATAATAGTAGTAGGTATAGATTATAAAATACTAATAGTTATATACTTCTAACTATAAAATCTATAAATAGGCGCCTTCCCTTAGTCTAGTATAATAGTTAAATTTATAAGTATAAGTATTTATAAAGTAATATAATTTACTATAAGCTTTACTAATAAAGACCTTATTAGTAAAGATATTTTAGTTAAAGGCTTTTATATAATCTAGTACTACTATTATAAATAGTTAAAGAGCTTATTTTATAAGATAAATATAAACGCGTATAAGGAATAGATATATATTATAAATTAAATTAAGAGATAAAATTTACCTAGGGTATATTATTATTATTTCTACTTAATAGCTTATTACCTATATTATAGGAGTTATTATAGTATACGGGATCCTCTTACTACTTAACCTTAACTTATAAGGTATAATACTACTAGTATCCTAATTCTTTAAACCCTTTAATAAAGTCTTTTATATTATCCTTAGCGGAAGCTTAATAAGCCCTTTAAGAAGAGGAATAAAGTTAGTAGCTATCTTATAACTAACTACCTACTTATCTATTAAATTAGCCTTACCCTTAACCTTATTTAAATCTTTCTAGTTAATATAGGTAAAGGGGTAGTTATAAATCTAACTTATTTATAGGACTTACTATAATCTATAGTTTTTAAGTAGGAGGTAGGATTTATAAAGTATTTTAATAATATTAATAAAGTAGCTACTAATTTTATTAATAAGCTTAATTATTTTAAAAAGGTAGAGTATAAGGATAAGTATTATTATATAGCTAATTCCTAGGCTAATATAACTAGTAGCCTACTCTATTAAGAAAACTATACTAACTATATTACCTTATAAGTATACCTTTATTAAATATATAATCTTATTAGTTATTTAGAGCGCTACTACTAGAGTTATAATACCTAGTAGTATAAGCCTACTATTTATACTTTACTTTATCTAAGTTAAATAGGAAATTATTAATAGTAGTCTAATTAGTAGTATAATAAATATCTTAATATAATTTAAGATTAATAGTATTATAAATAATATTAAGTTATACTTTAATAAGTTAGAGCCTAGTATCCTTAATAACTTAAAGTATTTTAATACTAAATTCCCTAGGTTCTTAATAATTTATTATATCTTTTATAATAAATCTATTATATATTATAATATTAATAGCTATATTTAAAGGTTATTAAAACCTTTTTAATAGAAGCCTTATTTATTTATTAATACTATTACCTATCTTTATAAGCTATTAACTATATTCTAATAATTAACCTATCTACTAAGTAAGGGCTTAGTTATAAAGACTTAGCTATAAATTTCTCTATACTAAAATAGGATCCCTTAGAGAGTATATCTACTTAATACAATCTATAAAAAGGTAAATATTATGGAAGTAAGTCTCCTTATTAATATATTTAATAGTCTTATTAATACTTACTAATTTTCTATTATATATAGGATTAAAGAACCCTAAATTACCTAGATTCTAATAAGGGCCTTAATTACTAGTATCTACTATAGCCTAGCCTTCCTAGCTAATCTAGCCTAATAGGCTAGGTAGACCTAGAAGGCTAGAAGCTCCTTATTATAAGGGCTAAGAGGGGTATTCTTAGATATATATTGCAACGGCAATTAGATATAGTAGAGTTAGTAAAAGGTTATAGAGAAGAAGAAGCTTCTTACAGGCCTAAGATATACCTGCGGAAGGCTTCCGTTCTCTGCGCTATAAGCTACTAGCTATATAGTAATAATTATAATAGATACTAGTAAATAAATAATACTATTATCCTGATAGTAATAGTAAAATATTAGTAAAATAGTAACTTAATAAGGCCCTTTATACTATAGCTAATTTATTACTATTAATATTATTAAACTCTATTACTAAGTTATTAGTATTCTTAATTAGCTCCTTTTCTAATATCTAGTAGTCTTCCTTAGGGCTATAGTTCTTTTACTTAATAAGGTATTTAATAGCCTATCCGCGGCTACGACGTATCTATCTCTTATTAATTAGCTTTTAATCTCCTATTCCTCCTTATCTTATCCTTTAATAATAACTAGTACGGCTAGGCGGCGACGTTAATACGGGTTATTAATAGGGTTTATAATAGGCTCTAGATAGGTAATAGATATAATATTATAAATCTTTATATTACTAGGAAGGGCGAGTTTATAAGCTAATTAAGTAACCTATCTAATTATTTAAAATAGCCTAACTAATTATTAGCTAGTCTTCCTAGATTAGATAGCTAGAATATAGTAACCCTAGTAGAGTTATAAATATACTATATCTCCCACCTTAAAGTATATTAGAGTATAGTAGGTATTATAGTAGTCCTTTATCTTTATAACTATAAAGGTAATAGTATCCTTAGTATTAATATATAAAGGCCTATAATTAGTTATAACTTAGCTAGAGTATACTAGTATAGCTAAGGCTTTATTAATAAGAGCCTTATTAGAAGGGTTATAAGACCCTTTAGTAGGGTTATTAAGTTATAAGAGATTTAAAGATTTCTAAGTCTTAAACCTATATAAGATCTAGGTAGGAGCTAAGCGAATAGAGCTATATTTAATAGAGTTATTTAGTAAGGCTAATATTCTATTAATAATTAACGGCTAATACTAGGAACTATCTAGTATAGTAATATAATACTGTAACGCTATTTTAATAGTTTAGTTTATACGTTCTAATATTTTGTTAGCTTAAGGATATTAAGCTATTAAATAGAGTAAGCTTATTTTTAATACTAAGAAGATTTACTTCTATATTTATCTAATAAATTTACGGTCTCTATTAGAAATAATAGCCCTTAGAACGCCCTAGTTTAGTAGGGTAAGATAATTAATTAGTTTAATAGCCTAGTCTTTCCTAGACTATATATTCTTACTAGGAATTAGGGTAATTACCTTTAAGAATCTATTAGTAACTAATATAATTAGGTTAAACCTATTAACTAAGTAGGGTAAGACTAGAATAAAGTTAATAGTAAGTATATAAAATAGCTAGGAAGGTATTAAGATTAGCTATAATAACTTATAAGGCTAATATTCTAGGATCTAATTTAATTAATAATATAGGTAATATTAAATAAATTTATAAAGCTTTATTATTGTATTATAAATATAAAGTCCCTTAGTTAGATACTTATAAGTCTAGGTATAACCTAGATATCCTATCTTATTATAAGTAAGTTAGAAGACTTCCTTTTCTAGAGAAGTTAGGATATATAAGTAAAAGCCTATTTTATTATTATTATAATATAATAATTTATTAATAATATAATATAGTAGCCTAGTAGTATTACTACTTAAAGCTTTATTCTCTTTTACTATTAATATTAATTGTATCTAACGTAGTTTAATAAGGCCCTTAATTAAGTATTATTTAAAGTTAGGACTTATTTCTACTAGACTAACTAAGAAAGCCTTTACTAGTATAGCCTTAAATAAGTTACTAGTATTAGCTAGGTAGTACTCGTAAGTAGCTAGTCTAAAAAGAGTATCTAGAATAATATTAGATTTTCTAGGTTTATAGTAGATATCTAGTTAAAAGCGTTATAAATATTTAGAGCCGCGAATAAGGCGAAGATTTAATTTTTCTACTAAGGTTATATTTAGACTTATCTAATAGGCTATTAATATAACGGCTAAATAATTAGTATAAATAATAGTTACCTATTTAATAGCCTTAATTATATACCTAATCTTCTTTACTACCTAGATAATTCCGGCGATTTTTAGTTTAATTAGTTAGTACTAAGTCTTAGTATTAGTAAGTAGACGGCTAAGGAAAAGAATTAATAGGTAGGACTTCTATTTAAGGAAGTCCCTTATAAAAGCCTTTATTAGACCTATAATATAATATATATATACTTTAAAGCTAAACTCTTTACTCGCGTTAAGATTTATAAATAGTTAGAGCTTCTTATTAAAATAGTATAAAATTATTAGGCTAGGGAATAGTTTTTAAAGCTAATAAAATATATTAAGCTCCTTTAATATAAGCTTATTAAGATAAGTTCAGCGGGCTAATTCCTTATATATACTACCCTAAATACTAGAAGAATACCCTTATTACGTATTATATATAAACTTATTAAGATAAGTCTTTTATAGTTAAAGAGGTTTTATAATAGTAGTATAAAAGGTAATATATTAATAGAGATATCCTATTAATCTAAGGTATTATTTAAGGGCTATTAAGTTAATTAGAAAGTATAACTTAATAATAGTAGCTAATTTCTCCTCTATTATAACTAATCCTAGAGTATCTACCTTTTAACTAAGGAGGTAGACTAATAGGAAGCTAAGAAATAATTTCTTAGGTAATAAATAGATATCTATATTATTAAGAGCCTAGAATACCTAGTTAAGATAGTTAAGGTATTCTTCTAAAGATCTTAAAAAGATAATAATATTATTAATATATATATAATAGAAGTATTAAAACGGCTAGAGAATTCTATCTATTATATATTATATATAGGCTGGAGAGTTATAATATCTTATAACTAGGATATTAAATAACTCTTAGCCTTAATAACTAGCTATTATAAGATGATAATTATATAATTTATTAATAGACTATTAATAAAAGAAACTTACCGCGTTAATAGTACTAATATAAGTAGTACCTTTTAGTAGAACTAATGTTTTAGCTTATAATAGAATAGGATATATATCTAGTATTATAATTTTATTTAAGGCCTTAATATCTACTACTATATAGCTTTTATAAAGACTATCTACGGATTACTTCTAAACTATAAAATATAAAAATAAAAATAGGTTTAATTCTATTATCTAGTCTATTCTATCCTATTTATATAACTTATTAAATTTATTATTAATAACTTCCTTATCTACCTTCTCTAGGGGATAAACCCTAGCCTAGCTAGGTTTATAGATTTCTAGCTAGTTATTTATAAGCGGGATATCTATCTATTAAGACTCTAGGATATACGTTATAGTCCTAGTATCTTATTATAGATTTAGGTACTTATTAATAATATCCCCTAATAAGGCCCTTAATTCGGGGGAGCCGTAGACTATTACTCTTAAAGGGTAAGTAGATTCTATCTCTAGGGCCGTAGTAGTAGGTACTATTATTATAAATACCGTAGTAGTAATAATAAGATATTAGAGATTAATTTTAACTTAGTTAACTACCTTAGCCCTTTTAAGGGGCCTAGTAGCGAGGTTATTATAGAAGGCTTTTATAGGGAAATAGCTTAAAGTATTATATTTAATAACCTAGCTAAGTTTTATATTCTTAGCTAATTTAATTTTACTATTAGTATTATTTCTAGTAAAGATATAATTTATACTATAATTAATAATATAGGCGTAGATAGAGAGATTATTTAGCTTATTTAGCTTAAAGATTAAGTCTTAACCCTTTAAAAGGTTAAGTAACTAATAATAGGGACTTATAATTTAAATATTATTTATTAGTATAAGGGTTAATAATAATATTAGCCTAATTAAGTATTATAATATTAATATAAGTTCCCTTACTAGAGACTTTAATAGGGACTTTAAGGTTTTAATATAAATATATTATTATTAAATTCCTCTTAAAGTTAATATTAATACCTTTAGGTTTAAGGATATTAACCCTAATTAATACCTTAATTAAAAGGTTATTAATAATATATAATTCTCTCTTAATAAAAGTAGTACTATTATCCCTAGGGATATATATTAGTAGCTTAGTATATTTATTAATATTATACTTCTTACTACTAATACCTCTTACCTTTATAAGTATTAGTATTTTAGAGATTTTAGCTTATAAGAACTATTCTAATAAAAACTATCTATTAATTAGACTTATAATATAACTTATATCTATATAAAGCTTATATAAAGAATAGTTAAGGTCTAGAGTAAATCTAATTTAAGTAGTAATAAAATAATAGTCTCTAAAGGTATATCCTACTAATATACTCTATTTAGAAGTACTTTAAATAATAGTCTAAGGAAGGCTCTAGTAGGTACTACTAGCTTTAACTACCTTAAATGACGTAGTAGCTATTAAGGCCCTTATTTTATAATAGCTATTATAATAGAAATAATTATATAGAGTATTATTAGACGGGAATATCTTAAAATATTTCTAATAAGTAAAGCCTTTATTAGATAGCTAGATTAATAGGAAATAGGTTTTAACTATATTATCGCCTTTATAATCCTTAGGATCCTAATTATATTCTTAAGAATTATCTAGGTATTAGCCTAGACTAGGATTAGTCTAGTTTATAAACTAGTAGTACTTATCCTTATAAGTATTATAGGTTACCTACTTATTATAAGGCTCTTTCTAAGGATTCCTATCCTTTATAATAGCCTAATACGCACGCGGCTATTACTATACCTAATTATATAGCTTATATAAGTAATTACTATTTAAAGCGTTTAATAGTTAGCCTAGACCTAGATTATAGTTCTAGTATTAACTCTATCTAGGTAACGCGTTTCCGTTTATAATCTATAGGGGTTATTAAAGACTAGTAATTTATACCTATTAAGGGTTATTATTAAAATTTCCTTAATTATTTCTATATAATATAAATAGTATAAATAGTTAAGTATTCTAATTATTATAATTTAGCCTTAGGGGCCTACTATTATAATTAAAACTATTACCGCCGAATTAGTATAAAGGATAATTTAAATAAGATATATACTAACTTAACTAAGAATCTTAATAATTATCATCTTAATTATTATTATAATAAGTATCCTATTTTACCTTAAAGCCTTTATTAATAAGGCCCTTATTTTTATAAATATTAAACTAAATATCCTTCTTATATCTAGACTAACCGCGAGGAATTAAATTTGGAATCGAATTTATAAAGTTATATAACGCTAAACCTATATAGGGTATAAGCTAGCTGTAAGTAGTTTAGTAATTCGAGTCAATACTAAAAATAACCCCTAAGTACTAAAAAAATAGTTAGTCTACTTATATCTCAGTTCTTTAAGAAGGCCTTTAATTATTAATTTCTTAGTTAGTAATAATAGGTCCTGATATAATTATCTATTTATATATTTAAATACGAGGAGGACTTAAGCTTCCTTTATAATAGTAATATTAGTATTTTTACTATTTAGGATAATACTAGAGATATAGTTAGCTAGATCCTATTAATTTTAACCGTCCTTTATTATATAATAGATATTTTCTAGTATACTAAGCGACTTACTAGGAGAGTACTAAAAATATTCTTATAGAGCTATATACTATTTAATAATTTTAATAGAGTTATTTTATAGTCTAATATAAGTAGTACGTGATAATTAGTTAGTAAACTAATTATTAGCTTTCCTAAGTAAATATAAGTCTAGATTTAACTATATAAGAGTTAGATTTATAGTAGTAGCTTTTACTTTAACTCTATTAATAAAGGTAAAAATATTATAATAGATATTATAACTATCTTTAACTTTAACTAGGGGTATATTAGGATCTAGATTAAAATACCTAATATTATAAGGCCTAAATTAAGGGGTATTAATTATAGGAGCTAGGGCTATAGCTATTATAAGCTAATAGGTCTAATACCTATTAGGGATATTTCTGATTTGTATAGATTAATTGATTAAGAAAGCTATTAAGGCTATTAAGAAAGATAAAGTATTAGGGAGGCGGAAGTTATTCCGCTATTACTAAGCGAAACGTATAAAGTAGGGCAGATTCCATATCAGTATACTAGTAAAATTGAAAAAGCAAACGACCCCGTTTACTAATTACCTTAGTTAACTAGAGGTATAATATAGGCGTCTTTATATACCTTTACTAAATCACTAGCCTTAGATAAATCCGCTAGGTTATACTATAAATTATCCTTATTATTATAGCTAACCTACTTAACTAAGTATTAAGTTTTACCTCTTAAATACTATTTATCTAGTAATCTCTTGATTTTATACTTATCTTTATAAATAGTACCATCTTTAGTTATAATAGAGGGCGGCCTTTAGCTAAACGTTCTCTTATAGGGATCTACCCCTTCTATTTTTAACTTGAGTTATACTACCGATACTACCGGCTATATATATATTATAGGGGGTAGCTTAAGCTAATAGGCGAGCGATTTCACCTTTTATAAAACCTTAAACGGGCCGGTATATTACTATAAAAGTTTCCTATTAGAGACGCTAGGGATCTTATATCCCTTATATAGGTAAAGGAATACTTTATTATTTTCTTTAAATTATAGGCTCTTATATTTACCGTTATATTATAATTTTATTATAGTATTACTAAAGGCTATTATATCTTCTACCTATTCCTTATAAGTAAGTTATAAACTATTAAAGGCTTCTATAGGTATATTACTAATTAATAGTATATCTATCTTATTATTTACCTTAAAACTATAGTAGAGCTCGTTAGGAGCGTATCCTATAATAGTAGGGGAGTTATTTAAGTTAGCCTAGATATATAGGATTATATAATCCTATTAATTCTAGGCGTCTAGATAGTAGGTAAGGTAAAATTATATAATGATTTTTATAGTTTAATTAGTACGCTTACTCTATCTATTAGTCTATAGATAATAGGCCGTAGATATAAGAAATTTAACTCTAAGACGTTTAAAGATTTCTTACTAAAAGTCTAATATAAATTAAGGATCTTAATCGCTAATAATATTATATAGAATTCCCTAGTCATAAGATAGTAAAGATAAAATTATAACTTAGGCCTACTAGGGGGCCTTCTAAGTATTAATACCTAGTATAAGAAGGACCTTCTTTAAGAACTTATAAGTAATTATTAGTAGGTAATTTATACCTAATAGTATAGTAGGTAGGGTAATTATAAAATCTATCGCGATTATATAAAATAGTATAGGCGGTATTAGTATAGGGACCTGTTCCCTATATAGTAGATATCTTCTTATCTAATTAAGTTAGTACTAAGGGTAGTAGCTAATATAAGCTTAGAAGTTCTTAGCTAGATATCTAATATATACTATATAAGAAAGTTAGTTATAATATCTATAATAACTACTATCATTAGAAAGGTCGTAAGCTTATTTAAATAATTCCTTTTTTATAATAGGAGGAATATATAATTATTACCTTTTTTTGCTATTAATATAAAAAATAAGCCTATCCCTAAGAATAAATAATATCCCCGGCTTATTATATTCTAAAATTATATCTAGATTACTATTTACGGGAGACTTTAATATATTAAGGATCTTTTACTATTACTTATTATTATAATAGCCTATTTATAATTAAGCTTTAAAATTATCTATTATCTCTATATTTATTATATAGTAGATAGTAAGGCTATTAAAGTCTTTAGTATTATAGAGAGGATTATTATATAAAGTAAGGAGAATATTAAGGATTTTATATAATAAATTAGAGTTCTTAGTAGAGTTAGTTATTTAAAGTCTTAATAGTATATCAGGGATTATATTTAATTTACTAGATTTATAACGTAATTCTAAATTAAATAAAGAAAGGTATTAAGAAGCTTATATAAGCTGTAGATTCACCTTATCTATACTTATAGTCCTTAAGGTAGACTACTTTAATATTAGGATAGTAGTTAAATAATTAGTATAGATAGTTATAGGTAGTTATAGATTTAATTTAATTATATACTAAACCTTCCTAATAACTTATATAATACTAGCGATTTCTAATTTAATAGGCTAATAGTTCTTTTTTATATTATTAAGATAGCGACTAAAAAATATAATAGGCTATATATTAGTCCTCGCGGAAGGCTTTAATAACTATATAAGATCTCCCTTTATATAGTATATAATAGCCGTAAATCCTATTACTTTTAAGGTATCTAGATTTATATATAGAATCCTATTATAATTATAATAAATAAGAAATTAGGGAGACTTAAACGCGTCTTATAAATCCTAAAACGCGCTAAGCTCCTCTTATATAAGCTTATATAAAAATTACCCTAATTACCCTCCTTTTCCTTATATAACCCTTTATACCTGTACTAAGGCCCTTATTAAGGACTACCTTTCTCTTTTATAAGGGGTCTACCCTCTACGCGTATCTCTTAATCAATAAATAGAGCTAACTAGTTAGTCTAAAAAATATCTCTAGGTTAGCTAGGTTCTAAGGAAATTATAGTAAGGTAATAGTAGCGATTTTCTCTTTTATTATAGATATACCTAGGCCGTTAATATACTAGCTTAGGAGGGTAATAGAGGGGTAGCTAATATATAACTTTAATAGTAATAGGCTTATATACTTCTACTAGAATAGATTAAAGACCTTATATAAGTATTTAATATACTCTTATAAGGTATATAAGTAAATAATAATATTATTAATATAGGCCTTAGTAAACGCCTAGTATTACTAGAGTAGAGTATTAGTCTAGCGCTAAATATATAAGGGTGAGCTCTTATAACTTATAAGGGCTATTAAAGACTATTCCTAGCCTTAATAGCTTATAATTATAAGCTTATAATAATCCTTAACCTAGATATAAATTAATAGAACTATCTTATAGTATTAATAACTATAATATATTAATAATCCTATATTAATACTATAATATTAGCTTATAAGGGGAGTAGATATATATTATTCTCTATAATTTTATTAAGCTCTTATATATTAATTATAATATAGCCTTTTTACCTAGTAAGAGTATTATACTAAATTATAAAGTAGGGATAGCTAAATAGGGTTAGCTAGTTTAATTATATTAGTTTTCCTTAAGCTTAAAGCTTATTAAAGGTTTTATTAATAATATCTTTATCCTTTTACTTAAGGGGATATACTTATATAGGCTTGGATAATATATTTAGCTTTAATAGAATTAGTATCTACTATTCTTCTAGGATATTAACTATATCTTTATTATCTATAAAAAGATCCTGGTATAATTTAATAATTTAGCTAGTTAATCTGTAATATATACTTCTCTATAGATTCTAACTCTATTCTCGAGCGTATTCTTAAGACTAGGGTTAATAATAGTACTTAATTCTACGGAAAGAGACTAATTAATAGATATAATAGATACTATTATAGGAGCCTTCTTATTAATTATAGTTAATAAGGATATAGCTAATATAGCTGATATAGTAGCTATTATAGTAATTTTAGCCTATTTACCCTTCTAATTATTACGCTAACTACTAGTTATAAGGCTAGAGTAGTATACGTTAACTATAAAATATCTATTATAATTAAACTCTTTTATAGTCCCTAATCTTACCTTCCTAGGAATAATAATATCCTTATTAGTATTATTTTTAATAAAGACCTTCTTAATAGAAGAGTTAATAATATAAGTAAATATACTACTAGCGTACCTAAGATAGAGATTATAGGAGGGCTTAAAGAGAAGGTCTTAATTATCTAGTAAAGTCCTATTAAAGATAACGGCCACTAAGGTAGTAGTCTTTATAGGAATTAAGAATTTTTTCTTATTCTTAATTACTTATTTTACTAGTAAAGAGTAAATTTAAGTACTTATTAGTATTTTAATATTTTAATAGCTACTAATAGTAATTTATTACTTTATAAAATCTAATACTATAGCTTCTAAGGTGAGAATATTAGCTCTTATAAGTATTTTAGCTTTAAGATTATTTATAATATGAATTTCTCTGGTAATATAGGTAATAGTAGGCTTTTTATTAGCTAAATTATAGAGAAAGAAAGTTATAATAGTAAATTTATTAGAATAATAAATTTTAGAACTAAGGCCCCTAATAGGGATACTAGAGGATATAGTTTTAATTTCTATACTAGTAGGAATAAAAGTTATATCTATAATTAATATTATATATCCTAGATTAGAATAGACTTTAATATCTTTACTATTAGTAGTCTATCTAATAGCTATAATAGTATAGTAATAGTTCTTAAAAGTATAGCCTATCCCTTATATAGCTATCGCTGATAAAATGATTATAGTGGGATCCCCCGTAGAATAACTTACTGAGTTAGTATTTACTAGAGTGTCTACTACTAGTAGATTAACTATAGAAGGCTTCGAGATAACTATAAAAGGCTTTAGTAAGGTAGCCTTTTAATACTAGTTATAAAGATAATTAAAGAGTTTATTCTTTAATAGGAATCTTATATAGTAATAATAATATTTATAGTCTAAGGATAGACTACCGGCTAAGAAATAGTTTCTAAGGTTATAGTTATTATCTAGTTTAAAGTCTTCCGTTATAAATGCCTAATAATACTAGGAGGTTTCTTCCTAGGATAGTTTATAAGAACCTTCCTAGTGGAAATCGGAGGGCTTATAAGTGAAATCCTAGTATAGACCTTCCTATTTATAACCTTAAGGGCTCTAAGAAGGCTATCTCTTAGAGGCTTCCTTAGTAGCGGCCTAGTAGACCTATAGGGGTCTTAGAGGCTATTACTATTATTCCCCTTATAGTCTAAAGGGAAAGTAATTTCCTTAGTTCTAGTTCTAGTTTTAATTTTAATTTTGATTTTAATTCCCCTAGTATTAAAGGCCTTATTAGGGTGCCCTATTATAAGAATTAGACCCGTTTAGTAGGGCCGGTACTATTATTTAAAGTCTTATTAGCTATACTAGGAGGGTATAGATATTTACGCCCTAATTACCCTAATTTTAATAGCCTTAGTAGGGTTAATAGCCTGGTAGAGGCTTCTAATATTAATAGTAAGCATTATTATTATTTTGTAACTATAGTTAAGGTGGCGGTAACTGCTAGGAAGGCTATTAAGATTAAGACTAAAATAAAGACTAAGAAGGTTAAAACGGAGATTAATACCTACTACGCTATTTTTACTAAGATAGCTAATAAGATTTTAAGTATTAAGAAGTATAATTCTACTATTAATACTTCTTATAGTCTAATAAGGTAAGGAACTTATTATAGTTAGTATTATTACTAGGTTTATAGATATCGCGCTAAAATTCTATATTAAGACTATTCTAGATAAGAAGAATATAATCCTTTATTACCCTAATCTCTAAATCCTTAGCTACTCTTATAATAGTTTAAGAGTACTCCTAAGGCTCTCTCTATTAAGAAGTATCTTATATAATATACTTCTTATAGATTAGCGTACTTATACTAATATAGCGTAGGGCCTTCTACTATTATATTAATAGATAATACTATTTATTAATATTATAAGTAATAAGATATTTATTACCTTCTCTAAGCTTAGTAGTATACTATCCCTAGGCGGTTCCTTAGAGATATAATTAAAGGTTCGTACGGATAATAGTATTACCCCTTACTTAAATAACGTCCTTAATATAATCTATAAATATATAAATATCGTGGAAATAGGTAGTCTTACTAGTATATTTAATATCGGAGGCGGTATTTATAGATTTATTATTATAGAAGGGATCGAAATATCTAATATTATTAGGATTAAAGCGGGGAGCCCCGTTATTATTAAAAGGTACTCCGGGAGGTATACTAGGATCTATAGGTCCCGGCGCTAGTAGTAGGGCTAGTTGTAGCGGAATCACGTTAGGAAAAGTAAATGTAAGGCAAAGGCACTATTAGGTAAATAGGTATAAAAGCTTACCTTACTATCTAAGGAGGTAACCCCTTATATCTAACTAAGCTAAGCTATATAAGGTATAGCGTCTACTATACTATAGTAGTATTTTATAATAGTTACCGCTAATAGGAAAAGGAGAAATATATCCTTATATTTTATACTTCCTAGTATAGAAAGTATTCTACTCTACCTTAGTTATATACACGTACTATTTCTATATACCTAGCCGTCTAATACTATTCTAGAAGTCTCGCTATATATTAGGGGTAAGGAAGCTAAAATTAAAATTTATAGGGTTTTTAATAAAACTAATCCTTTCCTACCTTAACTAACTATCCTTTAAAATCCTAGGTAAGTTATTTTTAGGCGGGTATAAAATATAATAAGATTATAAGGTAGATAGCGCGTTAGTAATATTTTTTAAGTAGGTATAAAATATATTAAGATAGTAAGGTAGATAGGGCGTCGGCGAGTTAATAACTTATAGGCTTATAATATCTCTTTTTACCCTTTACTTCCTCTTATACCTCCCTCTCTTTAAGCTACCTCTTAGCACGTTTACTTACTTCCTTAAAGGTATATTATATATCTTCGCCGGCCAACTACCTCTTAGTATATTTATTTACTTCCTTAGAGGTATATTATATATCTTCGCCGGCTAGTAGGCTATTATCTAATAATATATCTAATAACTAAGTATCTAAGGTTTCCTCCTATTTTATCTTTACCTTATTTACTTTATCCGCCTACCTCTTATTTTTTACCTTAATAATAGCCGCCTCCTAGTTATTAGTAATACTAAGAGTCTTATAGAACTAGGAAGGTAAGAAATAATTTACTTAGCTTTAATAAAGCGCGTAGAGTACTTTAGCTAATAAATTTATCCCCTTATTAGTTAGATATATCTTAATATAGTCCTATAATACTTACCTTATAAAATTAAGTAAGGCGCCCGTAGTGTTAGAAAAGTCTACTATTATTTTAAGGCTTAGCCGTAGTAATTTATTATTATTTATATTAGATAGTTTATTAGTTATATTAATAAGGTATATAAGCTTTTTATTTATTACTATTACTATCTCCTCTAATATTATTATTATTATAATAAGGATATATATTATATAGTTACCTATTAAATTAGTACCTTAGTTTTCTATCTTTATTACCTCTAGGTTTACTATCTTCCTTACCTCTATAATTTAAAGGAAGGTAGGCTTTATTTAAATTAGTTATTCTATTCTAGTAGGGTTATTAGCTACCCTAGTAACCTCTTTCTCTTACTTTTAGGATTTTAGTAGGGCTAAGTTGGGTTTTAGAGTAGGATTCCTAGCTAACTTAGTAATAGACCCTTTATCCTCTCCTTTTATTCTTAATAACTTTATAAATATAATAGGAGCTATTAGGGGTAATAGTAAGGTAAAGGCCTTATTAATATAAACTTTATATATATTTAACTTTTCTTTTAGTTTCCCTATCTACTAGCTTCTAACTTACTACTTAGGCGTAATACCGGCTATCTTAATATACCCTTATAAGATATAGGTATTATAATAAATAATATCTTATATTATCCCCCTATTAGATATATTAGCCGTATTACCCTTATTTTTATGCCTCTTAAGTAGGTCGCTATTATAAGAGAAATCTAGTAGCTAATATAAGTTTTTTACGCGGGACGTTAGCCTAGTATAAATAACTTACTAAGTTATATAGTTAGATAAGGTAGTTTTAATAGGAGGCTAAGTATTCTTATCTAACGCGTCTACTACGAGATCCTACTTTATAATAATTAGCTATTTACCTTAAGGTAATTAGTAGGCTATTCTAGGGACTACTAGGAAAGGTGATATTAGCTATAGTAGCTGGTACTAATATTCTTCTAGTATTTCTTTAATTACTTAAGTGGGTAATTCTAATATAAGTCCGGCTTAATACCCCTTAATCTTATCTTTTATATAGCTTAACGCCCCCTTTTTAGCTTAACCCTTAATTATACTAGCGAGTATTTTACTTCTTTATAAATAGTATTTTCTACCTCTTAAAAATATATAATAGTAGTAGTTTAATATAATAATAAATAGAGTTAAGTAATATAATTATATAATAAGTAAGAGTTAAGGAAAAGTTAAAGTAAGTTTATACTAACTACTAAGACTTCGCTAAGAATTATAAAGGGATATTTTATATTATAGAGATAGTAGTTTAACGTCCCTACTTATATAAACGGGCGTTTAGCTAGGTTTATACCTACTTAGTTAGATATATATATATAATATACGCGGTGCGTTATATAATATTAGTTATACTTATCTTATAAATTAACTGCCTAACCTAGAAGGTCTTTATTATATTATATATTATCCTCTAGGCCGTAGCCCTTCTACCTAATTAAGTACTTAGTAATTAGTTTTCTACGGCTATACTTTCTCTACCGCTTTCCTACTAGCTCTTTAATCTTATATAAGTACTATTTATCATTTAGCTCTTCTACTACTAGAGGGTAGTCTAGCTTCTAGCCTCTATTAAACGGGTTATCGCCTTATAATAACTTTTCTAGTTTACTAGAATTACTAATTTATAAGCTAAGTTCCCTACCTTTTATATAATCTTAATAGGACCTACCTATTAATTTAATAGCTTTACTTAGATTAAATTAAGTAGATTATACCTAGTATATAACTTTATAAAGACCTCCTCTCCTTTATTAAATTAAATTAGCTAATAATATTTATTATACTTAATCTTAAATTTAATATAAGCCTATCTAATTAAATCTTCTACCTCCTTCTAGATAGTAATCCTATTCTCTAGAAATTAACTAGCCTTCTAATTATCTAGGGGTAATAAAGTAAGGGTATTATATAGGCGGTACTTATATATAACCTTATTTAGGCTTATAGATATTATAAAGCTAGGTAAATTATTTAGGATACCTCTAAGTTAAGGTAGGAACGTTATCTAGTCTTTTCTAGGGTTAGAAGTTAGCTAGTACTATAAGGTAATTTTAACTATCTAGTTTATTCTCTCTAACTAGCTATCTATTTATAGATAATATATAGTACTTATTAAGAATTAAACTCCTAGACTTTTAAATACTCCCTACTAAAAAGTAGATATAAACTTCTTATCACGGTCTAATATTATTATATAAGGTAGACCCTAATCTACTATTCTATTTAAGAATACCTTAGCCTAGTCCTCCGCGGAGTAGGTATCTTTTCTATATAAGATAGTTACCCTTTTAGAAAACTTATATATCATAGATAACGCTATATTTATCCCTAAGGTAGTCTTTAGTAAGGTAAGGATAAAATCTATAGCTATAGTATAATATAATATAGGTAGGGTAATTATTAAAACTAGGGCTCTATAAGTAGGGTATTACTTTATCTAATTAATATTATATTCGTAGTAGTAGCTAATATATAAATATAAATATCTCGTTAATTTCCTAAAGTAGTAGTTACTTATAATAGCCTTATATATATAGTTAAATCCTAGGTAAGACTTTTTATTATATACCTAGTAGAATATCTCCTTCTTAAACTCCTTAGGAAGGTATAGTTATATCCTTCCTTTATATTCCGTAAAGTAGAGTAGCCCTTCTACGAGATAAAATTAAACTCCTAATAAGGTAGATTCCCTATCCTTTAAGCTATTATAAATCTTAGCCTATTTCTTACTTACTATATAACTAGCTACTACTTAGTCTTTAAAAGAAGTTAATATTTTAATAAGAAAAATATTAAATATAAAAATATTATTAAGCGTACCTTCTTTAGTTATTTATAGGCTATATTTAATAGCTAAGTTATTTATTAGCCTTAATAGTATATTAGGTATAATATATTACTTACCTAGTTAGTACTAGATATCTAGTCTAAATTATAATAAGTACTAAGATATATAAACTAGTCTAAGATTAAGTTTATTAACTAAGGAGGAGGTAAGTAAAACCTATCTTATAATATTTACTATTACTAAATAGTTTATAAATATAATAGTTATAAAAGGTAAATTATTAATAAAGTACCTGATTTTATAAATAGTCTAAATTAGGCACGCGACCTTAAGCTCTATTAGCTAATAACGGGTTTTAGCCCTATTTAATAACTTAGATAAGAAAAGTATAGGTTTAATATTAGCCTTTAAGTATTTATTACCCGTAGGATTACCCTTAATATAATATAGTATAACTCCGTAGCCTCTCTTCTTAGAGGTATTAATATCTATATAAAAGCGCCTTAAGTATAAGAAATAAATAAGGAAGTTTAGACTTAAAAAGGCATTTTATAAAGAGCTAAATAAGTTAAGTAGGATTTACCTTTTTTTAATTAGTATTATTTTTATAAAATTCTTTTACTTATAACCTCCCTTTATTAGTAAACCTTTTAATAGCTTTATTTTCTCTACTTATAAAGGATCCGCCTACTACGCGTAATAGCTAACCTTATTATATATCTAGCCTATAAGGCTAAGGTAGTATTCTAGTACCTTAAGGTCTTTTAAAAAGTTAATATTCCTAAGTACCTTAATACGTTCCTTAGTTATTAATAATCTAAAAGTATTAACCCTTTACCCTAGTAAAGTAATACTAGGATAGTTTAAGAAGGTCTTCTTTATACTAATTATTATATTTAGTTTAAATAAAAGCTAGAAAAGTTACTTAAAGTAGCTAAGATATTTATTAAATATTTAGGAGAAGGTAATAAGGTTATTTATATAAGTATAGATAAAGTCTTAAAGGGGGCGTAGTACCCTATTTATAGTTCTCTAAATAAAGGGAGGTAAGTTCTTAAAACCTATTACTACTACCTTTAAGTATTCTAATCCCTAATAAGAAATAAAAGTGAACTTATACTAATCCTTAGGTTTTACTAGGAATTAAAAAAAGAAGGTAAGACTATTTATAAGACTTATATTATTTATCCCTTATAAGGTATTTATAATTTTAGTCTATAATTATAATAGGTAGGAGTTAGTAGTAGTAATCTTATTAAGACCTTAAATATCTACTACTACTCTTACCTTTCTTATAAGTGGAGCTACTAGCCTACTTAAGATAGTTTTTTATATAATAAATATAGGGAAGGTAAAAGGTATTAGTCTATCTATCTATCCTATATACCCTTATTTATAAAGCTTATTAAATTCCTTATTAATTACTTCTCTATCTATAATACCTACTAGGTATACCCTCTAGTTTAGCTTTAGGGTTATAAAGGAGTTTTAGTTAATATTTATTAGTACTATTATCTAGTCCCTTTTTAGGATATTAATAATATTACCGTTATCCTTCTAAATATCCTAAAACTTATATACTAAGGCCTTTAGCTTTTCTAGCTCCCCTTTATTTCTAAATAGGGAGATACTATCTTAAATTTTAATCTCTTTACCTAATAGTAAGCTGCTAACCTTAATATTAGTTTTCGCTATAATATAGATATAATTCTCTAGGTAAGTAGTATAATAAAAGTTAGTATTATATTTAATAACTATACTAAGGTAGGAATAGGTAGATATAACCTTAACTACCTTAATATTATTCTTAATATAGATAAAAGGTAGAGAAGCGTTTGCAATATAAGCGTACGCTCTTAGTAGGTAAGGTTTAAAAAGGTAATCCCTATTAGGTAAAGGTATAAAAGTCCTTAGCTATACTAGTACCTAAGCTATTAAATTTACTAGGATAATAACGCGTTTTTTATTATATATTATATAATAGATAATAATATTATCCTTTACTAAAATTTAAATTAGGGTAATAAGCCTACCGTAGCTTTTAATAGTTAGTTCCTAGTTACTTAAGTTAAGGATTATCCTTTCTAGGCCTATAATATCTATCCTAACTAGTATTTTTACCTTAAGGTTATTAACTAAATATATATTATAATAAAAATACGCTAGAGCCTTCTAATTACCCTTTTAACCTAGAATATATATATTAATTATTATATACTTATTAGTAGAATACCTAGCTAAACCTATACCCTAGATATTTATTAAGGTATATATTTTCTTAATAATTATTATAGGTAAAATTTATACTAGAAACTTATAGTTAATAAGTATTATTATATATCTTATATCTAGGTAGATTACTTTAGTATTACCTATAACCTAAAATCTAGTATAAACCGTAGTAAATACTATAATTAGAATAATAGGCTAGTATTAGAATATAGTATAGTATCTAAGTCTATTATTAATTCTAGTATATCTTCCTATCTAAAGTTTACCTTAGTAAAAAAGTACTTACTATCTTAGCTACTCTTAGTACCTTAATATAGGGCTAGATACGCGTATAATAGGTTTCCTAAGCTAAAATCTTCCTTATACTAGCAGTAAGTCCTTAACCTTAGTAGAGGTATCTTAATAAAGTAGGAACCCACGTAGGGAATTTTAATATAAAAGTAATAGGTATCTATTATAAGACTATATACCTTACAGTTTTTTAGGTTTAGTAAGGATACTTCTTCCTAATAAGTAGGAGCGTCTATTAAGGCTACTACTAGGAAACTATATCCCTCTAGATAAGTAGCGTACCTAAACTTACTAGTATTATATTCTACTTTAAAGAAGAACTTACTTAGTTTAACTATTATAATTATTTTAGTATATCTATAATATATAATAGCTTATAGTATAGGTATATAGTTTATTTAATTCTAATATCTATAGCTATAATTTTACCTAGTAGGCCGTAGGGCGTACTAATATTAATTACTACCCCTCCCTTTATAAGAGTTATAGTTACCTTAGAAGTTATTATAACCGCCGCGACTAATATTACCCTAATTAGGTTAGTATATACCCTAATTAGGTTAGCCCTATACTTCTTAGCTAGGGGAGGTATAATTACTTACCTCTACTACTAAGGCGGTAATTATAAGCTATTTACCTAGCGCTAGCTAAGGCGTAAAGATTTATACCTAATTAGCTGTCCTATCCTATAATAGGTTTTATTATAGATACCCTATTAGTTATAGTAGATAGCTATTATAACTAGCTTAAAAGCCGCCTTAATAGCCCTAGTAGCCCTACGGCTAATAATTATTATAGAATTACCTAGGTATTATATTTAGTAGTAGTGGTTAGTAACTAAGCTCTAACTACCTTCTATAATTACTATTATTTAAGTAATAGTAGTTATCTATAACTTTTTATAAGTTATGCTTAGCTTCTAGCTCTTCTATAAAATCTTAGAATATAATAGTCTTAGTAGGTAGGATTATTATAGACTAGATATTAACGTCTAATTAATTCTAGGCCTAAGTTAGTTAAATATAAGTATTATCTACCCTAGTAGCTATAGTATATAGCTAGATATTTTATAAATAGGCTTATAGATCCCTATCCTAGTATATATTAATAATAGAGTACTTTCCCCTAGTTAGCTAATTAAGTACTTTAGATACTAATATCTTAAACCTTAGAGTAAGTTAATTAGTAAAATCTACTAATAGTATTCCTTAGAAAGCTTATTATTTAAAATTATTAATTTCTTTTAAGTACTAATTTAAGGATATACCCTTAAGGTATATAGTAAGATTTTCTTTTATATTAATTTCTCTAACTAATATCGCGTAATTATATATATATATTTATTAAAAGTATATACTTTATAAAAAATAATTTCTTTATAAGTATATACTATATCCCCTAAACTATATAACTTAGGTAGGTCTAGGTAGAAAAACCCTATATCCTAAGTATTAAATCTTAGTTAGCTATTACCTTTAGTACTAATACCTAGTAGACTAAATAGGCTAGGATTACCTTATAAGCTAGGATTACTAAGCGGCCTAGGCGGGCTAGTATTACTACTAACTTCCTTATATATAATTCTCTAGAGATTATCTATATTAATAGTAACTAGGCGGTCTCTTATATTAGGCGTATTAGGCCTTACCCTATACTTAGTAGTAGTACTTAACTCTAGGACTATAATAACTTATAATTTAATAATCTCTAGGTAAGCGGCTTTAACTTATATCTTAAGAACTTCCTCTTTATAAATTAATTAGATATTCTATATTAAAGCGCCTAGCCTAACGCTAGTTACCTAAGGCTTAAGGTAATTACACTATTTAAACTTTAGTAGTATAAGCGGATTTATCTTAGAATCCTAATTAGGTAAATTTATCTTAAAGTCTTAATTAGGCGGATTTATTTTAGAGTCCTAGTTAGGCGGATTTAACTTAGAGTTCTAAGGGGTTATCTTAGTCTTTAATAAGCTTAGACTATATTTAGGCTCCTAGGAGCTATTTCCCGCCTAAGTAGCCTTATTAGACTCTAATTCTATTAAGTAGCGGGGCTATCTTATTTTAATAGACTTTAAGGTGCCTTATTAAATAGTTTCTAGTAACCTTAAGATATCTTTAAGCTCCTAGGAGGTATTTTCTATCTAAGTAGCCTTACTAGGCTTTAGTTCTACTAAGATTAGGGAGTAGCTAGGCTATTATAATATTAATAACTCCTAATTAAAGTATAGATATATCCTAAAAGGGATAGATATTAATACCTTAATGGAGGTAGTAATTAGAGGTACCTTCCGCGGAGCTTAGATAAATGTAGGTAATAAAGAATAAGGGGTAATAGGAGTATAAGCTAGTTCTAACTAAGAACTCTCCTTAAGAGCGGGTAGGGTAATTTCCTATATATCCCTAGTAAACCCTTTTATTATAAGTTAAAGGGCTAGCTTATTAATAACCTAATCTAAGGGCTAAATTAATAGCTCTATAGAATAAGTCCTAGAGTAAGTATAGGTACTCCTTATTAATAATTTATAGTATTTAATAGCTAATTATACTAGCTAGGGAGAGGTAGTTATAATTTTATATATAATTCTATAAATTCTCTCTAGTATTAAATTAATCTATAGATACCCTATTTTAATAAAAGCGTCTAACTAGAAAGTAAAAAGGATAGTATTTTCTTATAAGGTATTTTCTTCTAAGGTAGCTTATAAAGATACTATTATAAGAAGCTATTTACTAATCCTTTAAATAAAATAAGTCTACTTCCTTAATAAGATAGAGTAAACTTAGTAAATAATAGTAATAGACTATAATAAGGAAAAACGCGTTATAGACTAATAAGTACTAAGGTAAGTATAATAAATAATAAATAGAAAGCAGTAAAAGAATTAAGATAGATAGGAAAAGTAGGCGGTTATTACTATCTTAGAGTTATAATAGTTTCCCCGCTAGGGAAACTACGGCCTTAATCTTCTAAGAAGACTAATTTCTTAGTAAGGGGTAAAAGCTAAATACTAAATCTAGTAGTTAAGATATTAGATAGGCGTCTTACCTAATATTATAAAGAGGTAGGGATCTAGAGGTATTATAGTTATTCTATTTTTACTTTATACTTATTAAGGTAAAATCTAGTCTAATTTAACTAGTATAAAATAGTAAACTTAGCGGCGGTCTACTACTAGGTTTATTAGTAGAGGACTCCTAGTTTATACCGCCTATTAGGTTATTTCTAACCTATAAGGATATTATATAATAGTGTTACTACTAAATATAGCGGAATCACGTTAGGAAAAGTAAATATAAGGTAAAGGTACTGTTAGGTAAATAGGTATAAAAGCTTGCCTTACTATCTGAGGAGGTAACCCCCTATATCTAACTAAGCTAAGCTATATAAGGTATAGCGCCTACTACGCTACAGTAGTATTTTATAATACTAGTAGTATAATACTAGTAATTATTTCTCGTAGCTTAGTACGCTAAGCCTAGGTAAAGCCTACGTTCTTACCTATAACTAGATGTTATACTAGTCTAATAGGCTATTTATATATAGCTTCTTTAGTAGAAGTCCTATAAGTTATAGGATTAGTACTGAGATTTAGAGGCGTAAGGCTTAGGGTTACTAAGGGTGTTCTTATAAGTAACTCTAAGTTAGACGGGGCGAAAGTAGTAGATATAGTAGCAGGTATTTCTACTAATAGAGACTTCTTAGAAGTTCCCCCTATTAATAGTGGCTAGTACCTTATAATATATAATAGAAGCTATAGGAGATTCTAATAATACTTAGTACTCTTAATAAAATATTTAATTACTTTTTAAAAGGTAGGGCTATTAGTAGCCTAATTGAATAGATAGAAGGGTAGTTCTATTAAGGTAGCACGTTAATTACTTAACTTAGGGATCCCTAGTTATAAGGGACGCTTATAATAGGTAATAATATAGTTAATATAATACCTAATAGTCTCCAGTACCTTATAAATATATACTTTACTAGTATCCTAGACGAACTTATAGATTTAATTTACTAATATAATAAGATAATAATTAAGGGGTAGTAGTTAAGCTACCTTAACGGCTTCCTTTTAGAGAAAGGCTTCTTAGATCTTAGGGAAGAAATAAAGTGATAAACTTATATAAAGTTTAATAAAAGAGGCTATTAAAGCCTTTAGTAGTAAGCTAAAGTAGTATAAGGTTATACTTAAGTATAGTAGTAGAGTATACTATTAGGGCTCGTCGCTATTATAATAGATAGTAATAAATAGAGATAGATTAGTTATAGAGAAATAGGCTTCTTTATACTACTAGAGGACTTTAGGGATTATTAGTACTATAAGGGTAGCTTTAGTATTTTTAGTAGTTTAAGATAATTAATTAGTATTATAAAGCCTTTTATATAGTATTACTACTATATTATCAGGGATATTTCTAATTTATATAGATTAATTGATTAAGAAGGCTATTAAGGCTATTAAGAAAGATAAAGTATTAGAGAGGCGGAAGTCATTCCGCTATTACTAAGCGAAACGTATAAAGTAGGGCAATTTCCATATTAATACCTACCTACCCTACTATTTATACTCTAGAAAAATATTGATATTATACTAAACTATTTAGGCGTAAAGCCTCTAGTAGGTATATTCGCCTAGCTAGCCTAGCTATTACTATTATTATTTCCCCTATTATCTATTAAATCTAAAGGCTCTAGCGGACTAGGGAGTTCTAGTCCTATTAGATAATTATAGATAGCCTCTTCTACTAAGGTTACTCTAGTATCTACTAAGAATAAAGTAGACTCTATTACTATTAGTAAGATTAACCTTAGTAGTAAATGGATTAAGGTCCCTATTAGGGAAGTAGGTATTAAAGGAGGCTATTATAGATAGTACCTTATAAATATAGTAGCTTTCTTAAAGTAATAATTTATTATATAGAATTAGCTTTTATTAATAGCCTAGTTAGTAGGCTAGGATAGTTTATTAATATTAAGAAGACTAACGGGCTCTAGAGATAATAACCTAGTATAATAATATTAATCTTATAAGAGATTAGAGGTATAGTTAGTCTAAGGAGGTCTAAGATTGCTATTAATAATAAGAGCTATTAGGAAATAGCTAATATTATTAATAATAGTAATAGAATTATATCTAGTATTAATAGAATTATATAATTAAAAAGTAAAGATAAGGGTTTCCCTATTAGTAGCTAGGATAAGTGATAAGTAGTAAGTAGAGAAATATCTAGGAAATATCTAAATTTACTTAGTAAAATACTAAGGTTTCTCCGAAAATCCTAATAATCTAATAGAATCCTAATACTATTAGGAGGTAGTAATAGGTAATAAATAAGGCTCTTATTAATTATAAGTTTAAAGAGGCTTCTATAAATATTATTAGTTATAGAAGGCTTCTTTAACTAGCCTAAAACGTATTAAATAGAATAGTATATAGAAGACTTATAAGGACTTATACCCTAAGGCTAGTACTATAATAGCTAGTACTATAGATAGCTAGTACTATAATAGCTAGTAGACTATATACGGCTTATTAGTAGTTAATAGTACTAATAGTAGCTAATATAGTATTACTACTAATTATTATAACGGTAATTAGATATAATAGAGTTAGTAAAAGGTTATAAAGAAGAGAAGCTTCTCGTAGGCCTAAGATATACCTACGGAAGGCTTCTATTCTCTACGCTATAAGCTACTAGCTATACAGCGATAATTATAATAATATACTAGGCTATTCTAGTATTAATAGTAGCTTATATAATCGCCTTAAGGTTAATATTTTATAATATACTTTCTAAGGAACTATATTTAAGTTTTAGTTTTAATTTTAGATTAATTAGCTAATTATAGATAGTCTCTTCTACTAATATTTATCTAGTACTAGCGCCGCTAGGGATAGATAATATAATATTAGATATTTACTATTAGGTAGTTACTTAAGATAGCTCTAGTAATAATAGTTTATTAAAATACTTATAAGAGACTTCTATTCCTTTATTAAACTAAGAGATAGCCTTGTAAATTAAAGGGTTATTAATAGCCTACTTATAAGGCTAAAATAGCTTATAATTCCTAATTATATTCTAAGCTCTAGGGATATTAACCTAGAATAAGTACTTTATCTTAAGGACTTAATTATTCTAATAGGTATAAGGGTATCTTTTATAATTAAAGAGATAATATAATATATAGATTTATTAATAATAAAAGTAAAAGTATAGTTAATATAGATAGATTTACTTAGCTAAAAGATAAGTTCTATAATTTATTAGTTAACTTAGGGAGCTATAATAATAAGATATATAAATTTATTAAGAAGAGTAGTAAATTTATTAGGGTCTTAATAGAAACTCTCTACCTTAGTACTAATTCTCTAGGAGTATAGGGAATACTTATTAGTAAAGGCTTTTATAAATAGCTTTTATAAATAGGAGGTCTACTATAATAGTCTTATTATAATATTAGTATAATACCTCTATATACTATTAAGGACTTTAATAGTAAGGTATATTATTATTAATATATAATATAATATATAGATTAGTATCTTTCCTAGGCTAAAGGACTTATAATAATAGTACTATAAAAATAATATTAGTCCTTCTCTAAGTAATTAGATAGTACTTAATAAAGATATTAATTATAATAGTATTATTATTATTATTATTATTATTATTATTATTATTATTATTATTATTATTATTATTATTATTATTATTATTATTATTATTATTATTATTATTATTATTATCATTATTATTATTATTATTATAGTAACTAATAGCTATAAGCTAATTTTTATATATATATAATTAATTAGCTATTAAGGATTCTATTAAGGAATAACTAGAGTATAATATAGAAGGCTTCTATACTATAATAGATATAAAAGCTATAATAGTAGCCCTAGAGGCCTATAAGGGTATATATAGGCCTGGGGGGTTATTAGGCTAGCTCTAATAAGAAATTAATATATTTTAGCCTGATATTATAAACTTATACTACTTTTCTATACTATATTAAAATTACAGCTAAAACAGACTAAAATTAGACTAGCTATAATTTTCTAAAAACTACGCTTTAAGAGAAGTTAGTAGGGCTTTTTTTAAAAAGACGTAGTTTTTAGAAAATTACAGCTAGTCCAATCTTAGTCTATTTTAGCTATAATTTTAATATAGTATAAAAAAAAATTTAAGTTTATAATATAGCGCTAAAAACCATTAATTTCCTATTAGGGCTAGCCTAATAACCCCCCGGGCCTATATATGCCTCTACGGGCCTCTAGGGCCGCTACGGGGGTCCCCGAATTACTAATATATATTTATACTCTACTATCTAGCTACTTAGAGCTAATAAGGGCGTTCTAACTCTAGCTTATTAAGAGGAAACTATAATATATAGAAGAAAACCTCTCTTACCTACCCTATTATTATAATACTTCTAGGCCTTTAAGTACTATATACTATCCTCTCCCTTATACTTTATACTACTTTAGTATTAGATCTTAATACTTATATACTCTTTTCTTTTATTAGGGCTTTACCCCTTTCTTTATACTATTTCTTAATAGTACCTCTTAAAAGGTCTATTCCCCTTTAATTACCCTCTTACCCTTCTTTATATAATTTAACTAATATAAGTACCCTTAACCCTCTTATTAGTTATTATTACCCTAGCTACTCCTTTCTTATACTATCTAATATTATAATATCTTTATCTATTTAACTTATAATACCTAGGCCTTAATTACTATCTTATAACTAGGTAGCCTAATAGAAGGCTTATAATACTCTTATTAAGACTTACTATATATCTTTTTACTAATATATAAGAGGGAGCTATTATAATTATTAGGAGGTATAGATATACTTTATTACTACTATTATATTACTATTTCCTAGTACTAGGCTGTATAATAATCTACTTATAAGAGAAAGTAGATTATATTAAAATCCTACTAATTATATCTATAATTATAGAGTTACTAC